>Ga0247741_1000594_pt1 | contig 20272 bp, 22 predicted proteins | sample UWRJL213509R2_FD_180945 | JGI IMG/M metagenome (GOLD analysis project Ga0247741, IMG submission 180945) | Plant litter microbial communities from Arlington Agricultural Research Station in Wisconsin, United States - UWRJ-L213-509R-2 | ecosystem: Environmental > Terrestrial > Plant litter >... | reverse complement strand
CAGCAATTCATTGTTATTGGTCAGCTCGTACACCACGGTAGTATTTAAATTTCCGGGATAACCCTGATCGCCATCAACACTTAAATAAGTAAGCGTAATGCCAACGGAATAATCTGTTTCAAATGTACTTGCATCCCATACGACTTTATCAAAACCAACAAAACCACCGTGCAAATGATTAGCGCCGTTGTTGGTGTCTAGTTGGTAAGTTGTACCATCAAGCGTGAATTTTCCGTGACCGATGCGATTGCCAAAACGGCCAATCAGCGCGCCGAAATAAGGAGCATCTTTGTAGTAAGGTTCGATGTGATCGAAACCGAGATTGATATCGACAAACACACCGTTTTTGTCTGGTGCGTGAATTTCAGTGATAACGCCACCAAAATTGGTGATTTTAACAATCAAGCCGGTTTCATTTGTGAGCGTAAATAGATCCACCGGGCTACCGCTAGATGATTGACCAAAGCTTGCCTGTGAAACGCTTAATTTCGCGTTAGTGTCGTGCGCCATAATGATTCTCTAATTCTTTTAGACCTGAAGGTCGACTACTGTATTTGAATTATCATCATACATTATGGACGCGAAATCTTCCCTGAAAATGTCGCCAGGATTTTTAGGAGATCAACTCACTAACTTCCATCGCCAAGACTATTTAGCAGCTGGGTGCGTTGTGCAGCGGTTAAATTCGGCGCAGAACGCGCATAACTTGTTGCTCCGGCGGGGTCTTTCACTTTCATCTCCGCCAAGATTTGCTGAACAGTACTCACGCGTAAATTCGAGTCGTAGATGCGTTCCGACCAAGCCAACGCCGTTTGGGTTTGGTCCCGAACCATATTCGGCAAAGTTGCTACGCTGTGAACCGCCTGATCATAATCTTGATGATTTTCTGCAGACGCCAGCCAATTAGTCGCCGCCGATGGATCGTCCATCAACCACTTTGAAATGGATTGCTGGAGTAACAATTGACGCTGCGGGCCATTCAACTTGCTCGCAAAATTCGCTGCAGCTTGCGGGTCTACATTTGACCACGACTCGCCCAAGCCAACTAAGGCGCTGGATTGCAATTCGCCGGGTTGCGTCATTACCCATTGCATGGCGGCTTGGGGTTCGTAGCTCGCCCAGGCACCGGCGACATAGTTCATCAAAGTAGCGCGATCTTCGGTGGAGATATTCGCGGATTCCACTAGCTGGCGCGCAGTGTCGTAACCGCCAGCGTGGGTAATTCCCATCAACGCGGAAAGATAAACTTCTTGCGTAAGATCAGGGCGAGTGCCCGCCAAACTCATGGCATAACGCGCGGCAGTTTCGGGTTTATTACGGCCAAATACTTCGAGTAGTTGGTCGTATTGATAAATGTTGTCGGGACGAGTTGAACCCACCCAATTCCAGGCCGCATCGGGATCTTTTTCACCCCATACCGCAAGCACCGCTGATACGGCTTGCGCTTGACGGTCACCTTTTAATTGCTGCGCCTGAGCCATGGCCGCTTGCGGGTCAATTGCCGCTAGCGCTTCCAACAAATGCTGCTGTTCGTCTTGTGTGGCAGCGCTGGGGATTCGGTTTTTATTATCCGCAAGACGTTTGCTTAACTCGTCCACCGTCTTGCCTTCAAAAGGCGCGGGCGTTTTCACAACGACAGGTGGAAGCGATGCAAGATTGCACGTCTTGCCAGTTAGCGAGGGTGCCAGGCTATAACCAGAGTTGGTAATAGGTGCTGCGGAGTCAGGCGCTGTCCAACGACCTATGCCAAATGCGGCCAGCAACAATAAAGGAGCGACGCTAATAGTTAGCATTTTTGACATGATAAATTCTTCTTCGGCTGATGAGAGAAAGGCCCCGCCACCTACAGGTAAATGGCGGGGCGAAATTACTTTAAGGCGGGCAATGTGCGGGGGCTGAACCCAATGCCTTAAAGCACTCTTGTTTACAACTTGTTGTAAACCACCGAGAAGTACGAACTGGTGCTGAAGCTCGTCGCCGTAGCATTGCTTACCCATGATGGAGTCACCATATTCATAGATCCACCGTCGCCATTCCACGCCCAACCCAGTACGTTGTAACCTTTGCCTTTTGCGTAATCCACAATGCCTGACCAATCTGAACTGCCAGATCCGCCGTTGCCGAACTCACCGATCAACACACCGCGGCCTGCAGAGCCCAGGTCGTCCACATCAGATTTTGCCAACCACGCATTTTTGCCTTGGTTCCACGCACCGGGATAAGCATGGATTGAAGGCACTATATAAGTGTCATTGATCTTGGTGCCGTTGGTGCCTTTGATCGCTGCCGCAGCGGTAGCAGTTTCCTGACCCCAGCCTGGAATATCAATCACAATACGGCCGCTATATTTGCTGCGAACGCTGCTAATCGCCGAGTTGTAAGCGCTAGCGTAAGAGTTCGCGCTAATGTTATGGCTGCCCCATTCGTTTGAGATGTTCACAAAAATACTGCCCGCAGCGGCCAAATTGCTGTAATTATTTTTCCACCAGGTTCCTGCTGCTGCCAACTCAGAGGTTGAATCAGAGCCTAAAACAGCAGACTTGTGATAAGTGGCGATCACTGTGTAGCCGTTGCTTTTAGCTTGGGCAATCCAGGTTTTACCCTGGGTTTCTTTACCGGGTTCAATTTCAATGCGAACGCTTTTGATGTTGCCTTTGGATTTCATCAAAGACCAACCCATGTTCACATTGCCATTGTTGTAGTACGAAGGTTGCAAGTTGACACCATTGCCAAATTCACCAGCACTGCTGGTGACGGAAACGCCAGCTAGAACTAAGCCAATTGAAGCTCCAAGCAGCTTTTTCACTAATGGAGTAGCGGTGGTACGTGTTTTATAGTTATTCATAGATCACACCTGTTATTAGAGATTATTGTGGGGAGTTTTCCAGCCAAATAAGCGTTTTGCATACGCTCAATCGATTGCAATCAAGCACCTCTACTGCTTGAAAAAGTACCATCATCGAAAACTCCTTTTCCGTTTTCACATAAAGTAATCGGTTACTTTCTCATATGTAACCGGTTAACCATAATATGTAAACGTTTACATGCTAGTAAGTATTAAATTGTCCGTCAAATAAATTTAGAATTTACATGGATGTGTTACTTAAGGTTTCCACTTGCAATATGGGATGGAAATAAATGCGATTTTTAGTAGCAGAATTTTTCATTGATAAAACTAACTCGGAAAAATAAACACCGGTCGATTTCATTAGTTGAAAGCGCAAACTAGCTGTAATCTCAAGGCTCGCGTAGCACATCAGGCTCCATGCTGCCTGCCGCGCCCCCATTTATAAGGGCTATCGGCATGTCATCGTTACGTTTTCGCTATCAGACCATAGAGTTCGGCGGTATAGATATTCACTTACGCAGCCTGCGCGATAATCAGGAATTTTCGGACGACCACAGCGAAGCTGCGAACTTAGGAATCTCATCTGCCAGCTGGCCGCTATTCGGAATCCTTTGGGCTTCCGGCCAGGTATTGGCGGAACATATGAAAGATTTCGATATAGCCGGCAAACGCATTTTGGAAGTCGGCTGCGGCATTGCGCTCGCCAGTCATTTGCTCAACAATCGCCACGCCAACATCACCGCTACGGATTACCATCCTGAAGCCGGAAAATTTCTAGCGGAAAATGTAAAGCTCAATCACAGCGACCAAATTCCCTACGTTCGCACCGGTTGGGCCGATGCAAAAAGCACATTGGGCGAATTTGACGTGATTATCGGCAGCGATCTTTTATACGAAAGCGAGCAAATTGAATTGCTCGCATACTTTCTACAACAGCATGCCGCCGCAAAATGCGAAATTATTTTGGTCGATCCCGGACGTGGGCATCACGCAAAATTCAGCAAAAAAATGGTAGCGCTCGGGTTTACGCATAGCCAGCAAAAGCCGGATACAGCGGCTTATCTGGACAAACCTTTCGGCGGGCAGGTGTTGTGTTATTTGCGCGATATATGCTGAGAGACACGGCAACACCAAGAAAAAAGCGCGGCCGCATGAGTGACTATTGTTTGATAAATTCCCGGTTTTCGCCCGAGAGTTTCGAGTGAAGAATCAAGTGTCCATTGTCTAGCGAAACAATATCGTCTTCATCTTTTCGCTTATCTTCCGGCAATTCCGGTTGGCTGCGCGAGTAGGTCCACAGAAGTTGTTTACCGGAAACCGCCCAATATCCCACACTGGAAAATACGAGCCTGCCCGCGACCGTCAGGTTGCTGGTGAAAGTCAGGTCATCTTTAAGCGTAACTAATGAAACAGCAGGCGCACCGTTTGGCGCTGCCCCGCTCCACTTCCAAGTTCCAACATAGGGAGTTTCGGATTTTTCTACGTCTGGAAGCGGCGCACCGGTGTACCAGGAAGCCGACTGAAACAGCAGCTTGGTATCTTCCAGCATGCGATCTTGTGCACCTTTGTCCACCAAAGTCGCGATGGCGACGACAGACTTTTTACCGTCAGTAATAAAGTGATAGATCTGGGTAGAAAACTCTGCTTTTGCCGAGAACTTGAATTGAACTTCAAGGTAGTGGCCCGACAAAGACGACACTGTTTTATAGCCTCCCGAACGGCCAGCTTTGAGCGATGAAACACTCCCGCTCAAATCGCGCGTTAACCCCTGAAAATACTTTTTGTAGTCAGGCCAGCCCGGCGGTAACTTTATGGTTGAAATCGAATATTGGAGTTTTTCGCCGTCCCATCCTGCTATCACTTTTTCTTTTTCATCAAAGTTTTGCAAAATTTGGTAGCTAATATCGAGTGATGGATCTGGCTCAAGAACAATGCCTGCAGGCAACACCAGACTTTCAGCGTGCGCACGTGAAAAAAAGGCAAAGAAGATAAACACAGCCCTGAGAATTAACTTCATTTTCTATTCCATGGTGATGAGACTACAAAGCAAAAATTTGAAAGTGGCGTTGTATTAAGCTGCGCGACTATATATTTCCGCCCAATGAATTCCAAGAGAAATGCCAATGCTTCCGCTAATATTTCCAGCGTTCCAGTAATTTTTTGCTCAACAAAATGCCTTCATCTTCACTTAATTTTTTGCCCTCGTACTCAACGCCTATGTAACCTTGATAACCAGAGTTTTTAATCATCGCCATCATGCGATTGAAATCAATATCCGGTTCATCGCCGTTTGCATCTATATCGTAAGTTTTCGCACTGATAGCTCCCGCATAAGGCAACATTTCCTGCACACCTTGGTAAGGATCGTAATGTTCGACGCAAGGCGATTCCCATAAATCCCCAGGCACTTCGCGGCGAATGCAAAAATTTCCAAAGTCGGGCATGGTGCCGACATTCGGTAAATTTACTGCGCCAATAACAGAAATTAATAAATCGATTTTCGCAGAAAGGCCGCCGTGATTTTCTACCAACACTTTTAGATTAAATTGTTGTGCATAGGCACCAAGGGCTTTTAAACTTTCAGTTGAACCCTGCAACCATTCTGCTTCGCTAACAAAACCATGCAAGTTAACGCGCACTGCATCGCATTCTAAAAACGCGGCAGCTCGAATCCATTTTTTGTGATTTTCTAAAGACTGAATGCGCGCTTGCGACGCTGCAGCGGCTAATTCACCTTCATGATCAATCATAATCAGCAAATTTTTAACACCCGCAGCCTGCGCATTATTTTTTAATTGCTGCAAAAATTCCTGATCTTCCGCTTTATCAATAAAAAATTGGTTAACGTATTCCACCGCGCCTATGTTGTAGCGTTCGCGAGCGATACGCGGGAAATCCAGCGTATCGATTTCTTTACTAAATAAAGATTTATTCAGCGACCATTGCGCGAGGGAAATTTCAAACGGAAATTTTTCATAACTCATGAACAGAAGACCCGGAATTTTCGGCTACAAAAAGTAATCATTCTCTATGGCATGTACGAGCAGCACGTCTATTCCAGCCATGCCAGCTAACTCGGCAGCTTGTAATCCCAATTTGGAATCTTCAAATACAACGCATTTTTTCGGAGCGATTCCAAGTAATTCTGCGCAGCGCAAAAAAGTATCCGGCGCCGGCTTGGGGTTTTGCACTTGATCGGCACCAACAATTACAGTCACGTAGGAATCAAGGCCGCACAATTGCAATATAGTTGTCGCTTCCTGTGTGTAAGCGCCCGTGCCTATCGCCATAGGTTTAACGCCGTGATATTTTTTGGCGATTTCAATTAACGCCGTTGGCTTAACGTATTTGTGCATATTTTCGTGCACGAGTTTTTCTTTGAAATCATTCATTTCATCCAGCGTTGCATCCACGCTGATATTAAATTTTTCCAATAAAATTTCGATCGTACCTTTAGTGGGCACGCCAGCTAATGAACGCATCAAGAGGCGATCCACCGGAATGCCATATTTTTCCAGCGTTTTGCTCCAGGCAAATTCATGTAATTGGCCACTATCGACAAGCGTGCCGTCCATATCAAAAATTAAAGCATCGTATTGGTCGTACATGGAATCTCTCAAGTAAATGCGTCGAAACGCTGATCAAAAAGTGCGCAAAGCGCGGGCGGCGGGAATTTTTTGGTGCAAGTGTTGCGAATTAAACCACATCAAGGTCAGTTCAAAAAATCAAAATAAGTAAACTTTACCTAGTGTGCGGATTTGAGCTGTAATTTTTTATTAATACAAGTGTCACATTAGCGACTTGGTTTTAATAATTTTTGTTAAGCAAACATAAGAGTATAAGAGTATTGTTGAACCAGTTCGCTCTTATGGGTAGACTCCGGTCTAGCCAAGTCAACTTTTATTCAAATAGCGTAGACATTGGTCAATAAAAATATCAAACAATAATTACTATAAGGGGCGTTCATATGAACGGTTTATATCCCACTACTCACAACACAAGCTTTAACGAATTAAACTTATCTAGCTCTGGTGCTCATAATCCTATTTGGCTTGTACTTATCGGCATCAGTTTTCTAACTCTCTATGTCGCACTGAGTAGTTGGTTAGGCTGGGTCTCACTGCATCTTCTGTTTGAAATAAATACTCAGGAAACCTCAATGCTCACTTATGGAGCAGGTGCGTTATCAGGTTTCATGGGATTGTTTATGATGCGAAGCTTATTCCGTCTTCCGATGCATCTTTATCGCAGCTATCGCAACGCTCGATAAGATTCAATCGTTAAACGCAGCGCACTTCTTTATTTTTTGATATAAAAAATATTGTCGCTTTTACACATCTTGTTTCAATGAAGCTTTCCATTTTGCGCGAAGGGATAATGGTGATCTGATGAAAAAAGTAAAAGACATATTGAATTCAAAAATTGACCCCGACACCCATAGCGTTGAACCCAATGCTACGGTTTGGGACGCTATTGAATTAATGACTGAAAAAAGTGTAGGCGCGTTGCTTGTTACGGAAAATCAAGAATTGCTTGGCGTAATCAGTGAGCGCGACTATATGCGCAAAGTTGCGCTCTTGGGTCGCGCCTCCAAATCCACCGCTGTCAAAGAAATAATGACGCCGAATCCCATTACGGTTACGCCAGAAGAAACCATGGATGCTTGCATGACCTTAATGACCGAAAAGCGCATTCGTCATTTACCAGTCGTCGCTGATGGAAAGATATTTGGCATGCTTTCTATTCGTGATTTACTTGAAAGTACCATGGAAGAACAGAAACATTTAATTCAACAACTCGAACAATATATTCGCGGCGAAACTTACTAAATAATCGCCACAGCATTTATCAAACACGGCGATTTTCATTTCATTGTGTATTCCTTTACAATCCAGTGAGCGTTAAGGCCAAATTTCCATTAACACAACTCATTTTCGCGTCACGATTTTTAATCCGCTTAATTAATACCGCGCACGTATGAATTCATCAACAATCTCCAGCGAACTGCGACGCTTTATTCATAGCATTGCGTCTATACCACAGCTTGAAGCGATTCTTTTATTGCAGCAGGCACCGGAACATCTGTGGACTGAAACTACGCTCGCTCAACGTTTATATTTAAATAAAGAACAAGCCGCTGCAATGTTGAAAGGTTTATACGCGGCAGGAATTTGTGCACCATCAGCACAAGCGCCCGATAGTTTTATTTATTCACCCGCATCTATCGAATTAAGCGAATTGATTAATCAGTTAGCAATTTATTATCCGCGCAATCTTATTGCAGTAACCAACATGATTCATTCCAAAGCAAATGCAGGGCAACGCGTTCAGCAATTTGCCGACGCCTTTAAGTTTTTTAAGGATTAATAAATGGCCGCAATTATTTATACGCTGTGTACGCTTACCTCGCTACTTTGCGCCGTATTGCTGCTACGCAGTTATTTCAGAAGTAAATACCGTTTGCTTTATTGGGCCGGAATTTGCTTTGTGGGAATCACACTCAATAATATGTTGTTAGTCGCAGACAAGCTTATTTTCCCCAATATAGATTTATTTCCGTTTCGTGTAGCCGTTGGTTTTTTAGCACTGTGTTTCTTTATGTATGGATTAATTTTTGACGAGTAGGAAAATAAAATGATTGCAATGACAATTGGTGCCACCGCTACCCTTTATTTAATTATAGGTTTATTTTTTATTCGTTTTTGGCGCTCAACGCACGACCGTTTTTTCTTATTTTTTGCAATTTGCTTTTTAATGGAAGCCGCCAACCGCGTTATGCTCGGTGCATTTTTTGATTTCAGAGAAGCATCGCCAATTTATTATTTAATTCGCTTGCTGTCTTATAGCTTTATCATCATCGCTATTCTGGATAAAAATAGACGGGTAAAAAAAGAGAAATAAATGTTATTTATCCATTCAAATTCACATCATAAAAATAGAAATGGAATTAGCACCAGCAGCTCCACTTATTGAGAATTAAAATCAACAAGGCTAGTGCACCAAAATATTCTTATTGCACACATGTGTGTCCGCCGAAAAGTGGACATCAGTTTTACAATTGCTGATACCTATAACCACCCACTTGTAGTAACCTGCAAAGTCAAAATTTACCCACAACCTACAATGGAATATGTAGTTTCACCATTGGAACCAGCATGCAAAACCCAAAAGATGTAATCGCAATTCAATCCATAGGGGCCATTCCCACAATTCTTGAAGCCGTCGCCGCCATCACCGGTCTAAGATTTGTGTGCGTTGCACGTGTTACCCAGGATTCATGGACAACTTGCGCAGTGCTGGATCAACTTAACTTCGGTTTGAAGCCCGGCGATGGTTTGGATATAACCACCACCTTGTGTGAAGAAGTGAGAGACACCAATAAGTCGGTAATTATTGATCACGTAAATGAGGATGATAAATACAGAAATCATCACACACCCCGAATTTATGGTTTCCAAAGTTACATATCAGTTCCGCTTTCTCGCAAAGATGGCGAATATTTTGGTACCTTGTGCGCGCTTGATCCTCTCCCTGCAAAACTTTCTAACACCGCAACTATCGCAAGCATGAATATGTTTTGTGAATTGATTTCGTTGCAACTTGAAAGTGAAATCATTCTGGCTGAAACTTATAAAGAGCTAATGGACGAACGCGAAACCGCAGAATTGCGTGAACAATTTATTGCGGTACTTGGGCACGATTTACGTAACCCACTCAATGCGATTTTAACTGCAACACAAATGCTGAATGCCATTCCTGACCTTGAACCCAAAATAAATAGCAAAGTTCAAATGATTCAGAACAGCGCGCAGCGCATTTCAGTATTAATTGATGACGTTGTGGATTTTACTAAAGGCAGAATGGGCGGCGGTATCGCAATCGATTTACGTCACGAAAATTCAATAAGCCAAATGCTGGAACATGTTGTAGCTGAGCTTATTAGCAAACATTCAGATCGCGAAGTTATCACTGAAATTGATCCAAATATTGCGCTCTTGTGCGACTCAGGTCGTATAGGACAATTGCTTTCGAATCTTTTAAAAAATGCTTTAGTGCATGGCGATGCAAACCAACCTATTCAGGTTGCGGCAAATTGTAAGGATGGTTTATTTAAAATTTCGGTAACCAATGGCGGCCCAGTTTTATCGCGCGATACTATTAAAGAATTATTTAAACCCTTCGTGCGTGGCGTATCCAGCAATAGTAGTGATGGTTTAGGATTAGGCCTATTTATTATCAACGAAATTGCTCGCTCTCACGGTGGCCAAATTCGAGTGCTCTCCGACGAAAACGAAACATCATTTATTTTCACAATTAAAACCGCTGAATTTATTGAACGCAGAAACCATACTAATAACGCCTGCGAGTTTGTGGAAAAGCGCGAAACATTAAATAGTTAAGTTATCGCGCAGGGTATCGCCTAACCTGAAAAACCTACAAGCAATTACTCTGCACCTAACTCATTCTTGGGTTAGCCATCAATTCATGCAATGTTCTTTACAGACACATATTGCGCAATTTAAAGCGCTGCACCGAATTTATGCATCAGCATAAAATTTGCCTCTTAATAATTCACACACAATAATCACATTTATTTTTCAATAAACACCACGTGTTACTTTTAGTTGTGTTTTGTATTCATTACTACCCACTAATTCAATCTTGTTAACAGTTTTTTGAAATAAATTGTTTATAGCAAAATGGTGCTTTGCTTTGTGCAAATGACCATGCTATAAATGACAACGTTGCCATTCGAGATTTATTTGAATCTCACGGCTATTATTTGATATTGACCAAGCAATCATTGCATTGGTCACGCGTTCGGAATAACAACAATAAGCAACTGCCACATTTTCTATTGGCAGATTGCAGTCAACAAATTTAGTAAATCTTTTCTTTCGATAGTCGTTTTTTCGTTACCTACACAGAAGCTTTTACTCAGCGCTCAGGCGCGGGGTCTGGGGATTTTTTGCCTCGACTTTAAGTTCTATGTGCAGGCAATAAAGTTTTAGCAATTTGCTCGTCAACCAAAATCGCTGCCGTTAATTAAGGCTTGCGACTCATAACCAAACAAAAAGTGAGGGGACAGTAATAATGAAATTTCAATCGATTAAAAAAGCGCTGCTATTAGCATCCGCAACATTCAGTACACTTTTATTCGCGAGCCACGCGTTCGCCGTAAGCTGTACTGGCTTACCGGAATGGAACAGCGCCGCGGCGTACAACGGTAACAGTCAAGTTAAATCTGCAGGCAAAGCCTACAAAGCCAATTGGTGGACACAAAACCAGGACCCCGCAACTCACTCTGCACAATATCAAGAGTGGACTTTGTTGGGCGTTTGCGATGGCACCACGTCATCAGCATCAAGCACATCGGTTGTGAGCAGCACATCAGTCGCAAGCAGCGTTAAATCCAGCTCATCATCGAGCAAAATTTCCAGCTCGGTTGCCAGTTCAACTAGCTCCGTAGGCGGCACATGTGCATCGCCGCAATACGTTGCGGGCACAACTTATAATATCGGCCAACTTGTACAAAATCTTGGTAGCGAATATAGCTGCACCGTGGGCGGTTGGTGTTCATCAACATCTGCGTGGGCTTATGCACCGGGTTCAGGTTCGGCGTGGACTCAAGCGTGGAATTTAGTGCGTAATTGTTCCGCAGCTTCATCCAGCGTTGCATCTACTTCAAGCTCAAAATCCAGCGCAACATCGGTAACCAGTTCCAAATCAAGCAGCTCATCATCTGTTAATAACGGTTTACCAAAACACGCGCTCGTTGGTTACTGGCATGACTTTGATAATGGCAGCGGTGTTATTCGTTTAGCCAATGTGGACGCGACCTGGGATGTAATTGTTATCGCCTTCGCCGATGACGCAGGCAACGGCAATGTATCTTTCACATTAGACCCGAGCTTAAACAAAGCGACCTTCATTGCAGACGTAGCTGCAAAACGCGCGCAAGGTAAAAAAGTTGTTCTCTCTTTCGGCGGACAAAACGGCACAGTGACGCTGAACAATTCTACTAACGTTGCGAATTTTGTAAGCAGCACAGCAGCAATTCTTAACGAATATGGTTTCGACGGAATCGATATAGATTTGGAAAGTGGCGCGGGTGTAACTTCAGGTGCACCTATCATCACCAACTTGCCAATTGCCATCAAACAATTGAAAACAAGTTTCCCAAATTTATATTTGTCTATGGCTCCCGAGCATCCTTATGTTCAAGGTGGCTTCGTAGCAGCGTCAGGAATTTGGGGCGCGTACTTACCGATTATTGACAGCCTACGCAATGAGTTAAATATTTTGCACGTGCAGTTATACAACAACGGTTCGCTCTACACCCCTTACGGTACTTTCGCAGAAGGCTCGGTAGATATTATGGTTGCATCATCGCGCATGTTAATTGAAGGATTCACCAAAGCCGACGGCACAATATTTAACGGCCTGCGCCCAGACCAAGTAGCAATCGGTTTGCCGTCAGGTGCGCGCTCTGCAAACAGCGGTTACGCAACGCCAGCTGATATCAACAAAGCGTTAACTTGCTTAACACAATTAGTAAATTGCAACACAGTTGTACCCAGCGCCGCATACCCAACCTTCCGCGGCATCATGACCTGGTCAATCAACTGGGATGTAAAAGACGGCCGCCCATTCTCAATGCCCGTTTCAAATAGTTTGAAAGCTTTACCGTAATTAGTAAGCGTTAAATAAAAAGGGCCGACAGATTTATCTGTCGGCCCTTTTTATTTTGAGATATTGATTGGTGTAAGTTGGTGTATTTTTATTGACAAGGATAGATGTGCTAGGCTTGCGTGATGGCTATGTTGGACGTAGTTATAAAGTTTGGACTATTATCTGAAATTTCGGAAAATACGAGCTAATAATATGGAGTTTTTTAATTTGAAATTTACTGATTATTTAGCAATTTATGGCGCTTTATTATCCACCTTAGTCTTCTTGTGGAATGTCACGCGCGCAATTCCTAGAATAAAAGTGAAATTGATTTTTGGCTTAGAAAAAGTGCATGACGATTATGAAGCCGGAGTGTTTATTTTCGTCCAAAATCCATCTTCCAGTGCAGTTCATTTATCAAATATTTCAATTCTTTATCCTTATGCAAAGGTCGGAATAGTGGCCCGCTTATCTCATATTTTTAAATATGGACGCATTCCCAAACATTTGGGCTGGGTGCACTCAAGCCTTTCCAATTATCATCTGGACAATGGCAATCAGTTGTCTCTTGATCCGGGAAAATCTCATAAGGTGTTTCTGTCAAAGCAAATACTCGACGCTATTTTCCAAAATGGTTTAAGAAGAGAATTAATCGCTAGCGTGCAAGATCAACTTTGGAATACAACCTACTCAGCTAAATTTCAAGTTATTGAGCCTACGAAATAATAATAACTTCATAACTAGTTCCAATGCAGCTACAACATTTGTACTGTGTTGCATAGATTAAGTCGCAATGTTATGCAAAAAAAGAGAATTGATTATGAAATCCGACAGACCCGAATTAATAGCAATTGATCATGATGATTTTCATGCTAAGCACATTGGCAAAACTAAAGATAAATTCCAATTTTTTCTAACAACTCCATTTGAGCCTGCAATCGGTGGTTATGTAGGATGCCAATATATCGCTCTGTTCAAGTTTGATTTACTTGGAAATTTAGTTGAGTCAAAAATTGATAGTTTTGGATCTATGGCTTCTTATTCTGAGTATGATCAGCAATATCTTTCTAGACTGAGTGAACTTGGAGAGGTCGAATATTGCAGAATTGAGGTTAAGCCGTTCTCGATTAAATATAATAATGTCGAAATTGGACTTATTGTACGCGAACCAAAAAACAAAGATGATGTATGGGCTGTAGAATTATTACCCGGAAACTACATGGCATTTTTTGAACCATGGGATAGTGGCGAGTATGATACGTAAATCAGAGATACATAATGAACTGAAAAAAACTCTTCGCTACCATGCAGAATAAAGAAAATGAATTACATATATCTCCAGAGCCAAATTGGATTTTGTTCGAGAAGGTCGCCTTTACACTTGAAAATGAATTGGATGGAGTTTGGCTAGAGAAAGTGGATGGGCTTGATCAACGTTATTGGGATTTAAAAATGGATGGTGAAATTATTACTCTCCACATGGAAAACTATTTAGGAATATCAGCTTTCTCTAATTCAAAAGACTTATTGCTACGCGTGAAAAAGATAATAGAATTGATCTAGCGGAAGGATAAAAAAACCGGCACATTCGCCGGTTTTTTTATTTACAAAATAGTTAATAAAAAATTAGCTAACTTTTCTCGTCCTCAATCTTGTAGCACCAACTGCAATCAACCCCATTAGCATTAATAAATATCCGCTCGGTTCAGGCACATCTACTTTACTCACCGTCCAATTGCTTGGAGAGTTTGAATCACCGTAGAGAAAACCTATGGTGTTGGCGTAGGCCCATGAATAATAGGCGCGTTCTATGTAGAGGTCGTCTTCGTATTTGTACCAATCGCAATTGCAGGTATTTGCTCCGTGCGTGGATTCGAACCACCAGGTAGTTTTAGTTGGAAGTTTGTAATCATTTGGATCTGTGTCTTCGCCAATGCTGTAGCCGGGTGACGATTGGGTCAAGGCTAATTCGAAATGCCATGTACTGGGATTTCCCGTCGAATCCAAGGTTAAATTGCTGTTGATAACTGATAAATTTTCAAGCTGATAAGGCCATTCAGAAAAATTAACATTCACTGGGCCTGATAAAGATTGCGATGCAGTGGAATTCGCCAAGCTCAAAAAGTTTACAGAGAACGAAGGATATGGTGGATCATCTGATCCTAAATCATCGTCAGGCTGGCCGCCCAAATAACCCTGATTAAAATGCAATGGATTGCTCTGGTAGGTCAGGTCTACATAAGCGGATGCAGATTGGGTAAACAATAACGCGCCAGAAAAAAACGCCAGCGCATGTAAACGCCTAGTCAATTTCATTTCTATCTCCTTACAGTTGTTTGCAGGTTGTTACAGCGCGATTTAAAAAATATTTCTTTTATTGTATTTTTTAAATCGCTGTTTTATTACGCATCCGTGTTAGCCCTATGGCTATAAATCCTAAAAAAATCAACGCATAGTTTCTTGGTTCCGGTACTTCTACCGTTTCAATTATCCAGTTATCGAGTGAGTTGGGGCCGCTGTACAAAAACCCTAGCGTGCTTATATATTGCCAATCATCCTGACGACGAATATATAAATCCCATTCATTTTTATAAGTATCGCAATTACACGTGTTAGCGCCGTAATGTGATTCAACATAATATTTTGAATCGTAAGGTTGATCGTCGGATTGCGGAATATGTTGCTCAAAAACGAATGAGAAATCCCAACCGGCGATTGAACCGTCTTGATGTAATGTGAGGCTGCCGTTGGATGCGGGAACGCTATTGAATGTGATGGGATAATCCGGAATATCCACCGTTACATCGCCAGAGAGTAAGGCCACCGTTGGCGAGCCACCTGCACTATTAAACGACACGTTAAAGGAGAGTGGCGGGAGTTCAGGCGAGCCCACATTTTCGTCTACGCCACCGTCTATATAACCCTCAATAAACGGAAGCGGCTGGCTCGTGTAATTGAGCACGTAGGCGGCGGCTGATTGAGTAAATAGAAGCGCGGGCAAAACTGTGAGCACGCCTAAGCGTTCAATGACTTTCATAACTATCTCCTTAAGTTGCAAAAGCACGACTAACAAACGGATTCGTGAACAATTACGAGTAGCTAAGTGTCACGAATCGCTATGAAGTTGTCTAGCGTTTGAGATGAATAACAAAGCAACACAGATCATTATGGCGCCAAAATTTCACACAAATTTTTTGGCCCTGCCACAAATGCATATGTTTACTATCGCTTAGATTGATTTACGGATAATTAATGATTAAGAAATTCTCATGCATTTAATGATGAGATAGATGAAAGGACAAATCACGGCATTAAGTCACTGGATTCCAATAATTTTTATTATTAAAAAACCGGCCCATAGGCCGGTTTTAGTTGTGCTAATTCACTAGGGCATTAACATAGTCACCATTGATACAGTGACTATTAATGAGGAATGACTTTTAGAGTCGAAAATGAGGCAAGTAGCCGCCAGGCAAAATATTGAAGGCGGATAGCAAAATCACAATCAACAAGATGATAAATAAAATACGAACAATTTGTGCGACCGGAGCAGGCAAGGGCAGCAAAGATACTAGCCACCAAATTAAACCGAATACAACCAAATACACAATTAAATTAATGATAACGTCCATCGTTTTCTCCTTTATTAAAACAGTTATAAAATAGGTTTCTTTTAAGCTATCTTATGGAGCCAGAATTTCAAGCGCCGTGCGCTAGCGTACAAACCACCATATTAAATTTCGGGTCAGCATGCACTCACGAATAACCAGGGAATAAATCAATGCTTTTAACACGCCGCCATTTTTCTAAATTACTAGGTTCAACCATAGTCTTAAGCGCAACCAGTTATTCGGTGTTAGCACAGGCAGACAAAAAGCCGCACGATTTGCTCACACAAAGATTAGCGGAGCTGGAGAAAAAACTGGGTGGCCGCTTGGGCGTTTTTATTCTTGATACGCAAACCGGAAAGCATTGGGCGCAGCGCGCGAACGAACGCTTCCCTATGTGCAGCACATTTAAATTAATTGCTTGCGGCGCGGTGCTTGCAAAAGTAGACGCAGGTAAAGAGGATCTGAATCGCCGCGTTTATTTTGAAAAAAATGATTTAGTTGCCAACTCGCCTATCACTGAAAAACATGCAGGTAGTGAGGGTATGACCTTTGGCGAAATTTGCAAAGCCGCAATTACGCGTAGCGATAATACTGCAGCAAACATTATTTTAAAAAGTCTGAATGGCCCTTCAGCCGTTACTGCGTTTGCACGTACTCTCGGAGATTCTGTGTCGCAACTTGATCGCTATGAGACTGAACTCAATGAAGCAATACCGGGTGATATTCGCGATACCACTTCACCAAGTGCAATGGCAGGGAATGTGAATAAACTTTTATTAGGAAATACCCTTACAATAAAATCGCGCGAGCAACTTAAAACCTGGCTCGTTGCTAATAAAACAGGCGATGCCAAATTGCGTGCGGGTTTACCAAAAGAATGGATTGTAGGTGATAAAACCGGAGCTGGCAGTTACGGAACGACTAATGACGTTGCGATTATTTGGCCTACAAATCGCAAACCTATTATCGTCAGCATTTACATCACGGAACCTAAAGTAAGTTTCGATGAATGCAATGCAGCTTTCGCGGAAATTGGACGTGCTATTACAGCTGAAATTAACTAATCACTTTAGAAACTTTAAATTCCCCGGGAAGATTAAAGTCTCCGGGAATTTAAAATTTAAATCTTTTGCAAACCGTATTCTTTAATTTTATTAATTAAATCACGATGGGTTGGCAAGCCCTTTAAAAACTCTCTGGTTTTTCTGGAATTTTCCTGAAACGAATATTCGCTTTGCTGAATTTCAGCGGCAATACTTTTTCGAGCCAAGCGAGTTTTGGTTTCAAAACCCATACCGTAGAGAATGTATTGAAAACTTGCAGAAGGGAACATTTCATCGCGCAAGTGCTCATCATAAAACCAGGGCGTTTGATAACTCCATATTTCTAACAGATCTTGCAGGCTCTGCGGAACACTTTCAGGATTGCGATGATCAATCCAATATTGCGAATCGGTGCGCTTGGAAAGCACATAATGGAGCTTTAAAAAATCCACTATGTTTTTCCAATGAGTGGTCAACTTGGCGTTGAAGCGACGCGCGACAACATCCATTGCTTTACGAGTTTCAGGCAACTGCTCGCTGATAATCCTCGAAGAAATTTCAATCAAAATAATAGCGGATGCTTCCAGCGGTTCAACAAACCCCGCAGACAAGCCCACGCCCACACAGTTTTTGTGCCAGAAAACTTCACGGTGCCCCGGATTAAATTTAATTTTTTTCAAATCCACTGCATCAGCTTTTTTACGACCAATATCTTTCGCAAAATAATCGCGCAATTCTTTTTCAGCGAGGTCGTCGGAAATATGGCTGCTGGAATAAACGTGCCCAACACCGCGACGCGATGGCAAACCTATGTCCCAAATCCATCCTGCAGTTTGCGCGGTAGAAATAGTGTTAGATGCGATATCGCATTCAGGATCAGGATAGGCAACTTGCGCTGCAAAAGCGGCATCATTAAAGAGAACATTGCGCGTACTTATAAACGGAATTTGATAATGTTTACCGAGCAAAATCGATGCGAGCCCGGTGCAATCAATAAATAAATCGCCCTCAACATCGCCAGCGTTTTGCGTAGCGAGTGAAAGAATATCGCCATTCTCTGCGGGGTTAACTTTAGTGACGTTATCGCGAATATATTTCACGCCTAATTTTTCGCGACAATGTTTTCCTAAAAAAGTCGCGAATTTTGCGGCATCAAGATGATAGGCATAATTGGCAACGCCCGCAAATTCTGGAGTAGTGATTTGCTTAGGTCCCATGTGCCTGTGGCAAATATGACTTTGAAAAGATACTGCATCTGCAAATGAAATTTTATCGCGAAAAGTTTGCCAGCTGTTCGCCAAATTTATTTCTGTGTAACGCTCAGGCAAGGTGAAGGGATGATAATATTCATCATCGTCCTCTCCAGTAGTCCATTTTACAAATTTGGATGCTTGCTTAAAAGCAACGTCACATTCACGCACCAACTCGGTTTCGGAAATTCCCATTTTCTGCAAGGTTGATCGCATAGTTGGCCAGGTTCCCTCGCCTACTCCCACCGCCGTAATATCGGGCGATTCGATCAAAGTAACTTCTACACCCGTTGCCGCGGGATGCTCGGCTGCGATGACGCCGGCCACTAGCCAGCCAGCCGTTCCACCACCCACTATAACGATGCGTTTTATAATATTATCCATAGCGACCACTCAATTTTTATTGTTTAAATGTTTGTACTCTACTGAGCGGCGTAGTCTTGCTACGCATGTCTAAATTTGCAATGGTTTACTTATCAGTTTTGCCTATGGCACTTCGGTGTATTGATGTCAAAATTTCAGATTATTTTATCGATTAGTAATGCAAACAATGTGTAGCAACACGCATTAACCATGAGGCTAAGGCGTATTGCTACAGCGATTAATTTTTACAAAGACGCAACGATATTTTTCCTAATACCAATTAAAAAGCGCTGGCAGTTGGGCGAATAATAATTTCATTTACGTCAACATCTTCAGGCTGCTGAAGTGCATATAAAATTCCGCGTGCGATGGCATCTGGCGTTAGCGAAATTTTGCGGAACTCTTTGAGTGCGCCCGCTGCGGTAGGATCGGTAATATCCGTGCCCAATTCTGTTTCAACTACGCCCGGGCATATCGTCGTTACGCGCAAGCTTTTTGACTCCTGACGCAAGCCGTCTGAAATCGCCCAGACTGCATATTTAGTTGCGCAATAGACCGCGCCGGTTGGCATGACCATGTGCGCACCAATGGACGCAACATTGATAAGATGGCCGGACGCCTGCGCTTCCATAATCGGCAATACCGCCGCAATGCCATGCAGCACACCGCGAATATTTACGTCGATCATTTTGTCCCACTCATCAACTTTCAGTGCGCTCATGGGTGACAGGGGCATAACACCGGCGTTATTAATCAGCACATCTACACGGCCAAAGGTTTGCTGCGCATAGGCGACAAACGCATTAACGCTCTCTTTTTGGGTAACGTCCAGCGCCTTGAATACCACCTTGGCGCCTTTAGCTTGTAGCTCATCTGCAATTAATTGCAGCTTTTCAGTTCGCCTTGCACCTAGCACCAGGGTTGCGCCCTGGTCTGCCAATAATCTTGCGGTTGCTTCACCTATGCCGCTACTTGCACCGGTTACCAGGATGATTTTGTTTTCTAAAGCCTTCATTTGAATCTCCGTTATTGAGCCATGATTGGGTTTTAAATATCACCAACACATAATGACGCCCGCGCTCGAATTCGGTTATCCTGAAAATACAGAGTTATTGCCTAAAAATACAAATTGCAGTTTATTGGGTATATTTATGCCATGATGAATAAAGGCAATTATTGGGCTTTTCTCCCATGACACAGATCGCACAAACAGCGCACTCCATCGACCCGGCTAAATTTGAAACCTTGATGAATTTGTTTCAGCGCCATGCACATGGCGATGGAACTCACGACACCAAAATTCAAGCGCTTGGATTAATTAAATCCTCAACGCCTGACCTTCCGATCATGCATCTCGTTTATAAACCAAGTTTGTGTATTATTTTGCAGGGCAGGAAAGATGTCTTTTTGAGTGAGCACCGATTTACTTATGCTCAAGGCGATTATTTAGTTTCATCCGTGCATTTACCCGCTAAAGGATTGGTA
>Ga0247741_1000593_pt1 | contig 20282 bp, 24 predicted proteins | sample UWRJL213509R2_FD_180945 | JGI IMG/M metagenome (GOLD analysis project Ga0247741, IMG submission 180945) | Plant litter microbial communities from Arlington Agricultural Research Station in Wisconsin, United States - UWRJ-L213-509R-2 | ecosystem: Environmental > Terrestrial > Plant litter >... | reverse complement strand
CGGAACCTGGAACTTGAAGGTGTTCACCTCTCGGACCGCATTCGCGCTCTGTCCCTGAATGGATCAGCTTGTATCATCTCGACATCCTATGACCTTGACCCAGCGATCGAAGATGGCGAACTGGAAAGGGCTATTGGCTACCTCACAGAAGCAATCGAACTTTCAGTACGGGATCCAGATTTACAAGCTCGCTGTTTCAGGAACCTCGCTCTCTGCCATTACCGACGGTACCGCCGTCATCCTGAACAAATGGATGATCTTGACGGGGCTATCGAATGCAATAAGAAGGCATTGGTGCTTCGACAAGACCATCCTGTTACGCTGCATTATCTGGCATGGGAATACTTGACTAGATATAACACCACAAATCAAGAGGACGATATTCGCCTCGCAGAACGTGCGGCGGAGGAGGCCGAAAGACTTACTTTGAAAGGGTCGAAGGACCTCGAGGATATCCGCTCCTTGCAGCGCGATATCAGGATGTGTAAAGGGCGTAATTCTGCACCGCTCTTGCAGGCCCCGTTAGACTCAGTGCCGGGATGGGCCGGTTGCGTTGGCGGATGCAGAGGATAGGCCTGAAGGGATCTTCGTCTCCGCAGAAGTGGTCGACTCATGATTCATATGAGTCCTGAGACTTATGTCGCTTCCTTCGCTCGTCTTCAACGAATTCGTCCTGATTAAATGCTTTCTTTTCCGCTTTCTTTCGCACTGTATGTATTTGTAGAGTAGTTTTTGAAGAGAAATGCTTATGTATAATATACGTGTACAATAAACCACTGTATCTGAGTCCGCTATCCACTTCGGAGGTCTCGAAATTACCATTGCCACATCCAGTGTCAATCTGGCGCCTAGTCTTGCTTGCATTCTTGTAAACTGAATGTTACCCGTATCCCGAGGAATACACAATAGTCCTTACAACCTGTAAACGTGCCCAGTGAGCCCTATAGACGACGGCTTTCACTGGGCACCAGGCTTACATACATCGCCGCGGTTTAACTTTGGTTTGAGTTTTGTGGGAAATGGAATGAGGACGCGGAAAGACTAAGCTGAGTTGTAGATAAAGCCATATATTAAGTATGTGTACCCGTCTGATCACAGTATCAAAAGGACAGCAAAAAAAGACATAGTTTTTTTGTTTTGTTTGTACGAATGTTTATTCATAGGTTGTGCTTAACATGACTGTAGTCTTTCGCCTATGTAGTGTGACTGCGGTGTGACCCATGTATACTCCAAGTGTCCGTGCCTATCTACTTGTTGTCGTTACATCCTATGGAGAGGTAGAGGGCTAGAAAGTAGAATATCAATACCCGAATAGATCTCGCAGTATTCACCCCGAGTTTCTCTCCAGGCTCAGTAGTGGCCACCATGGAGCCGTTGTCAACAACGCGTGAACAAACGCGTCTTCAAAGGTCACGTGTCACTGTTGTCCAAATCGTATGAGTAAATGATGTTGGAGGAAACTTTTGACCGGGCTTAGTCTCGGATTCCCAGCCTCTATCAATCCGAATCACTCTTAAGATGTTCAAGTAAGATCACCTGCCAGACAAACGATGGTTCGCGAACTTACCAGGCCGCGCTTCTTTAAATTTCTCCCTCAGAGCTTGCCGCTTGTGCTGTGTTATTCTATAACCTCAAGATTGTAGCTACCTCAAAGACGGGCCCATACTGAGTAACTTTGGTCTACGGCCTTGCTTTGACGGAGGATCTCCTGATAGGTTTGATCTGGAGCTCAACAATGCTGATTGCTAATGTTGACATTTTTACTTATCCCAAGAAGTGGGCACCAATTCCAATCCATCAAAGAAACTTAGTGCAAAATAATTTTGTTCAGTCTTCAAGCGCATTGTAGAGCGCGGAATGGTTCCTTGAATTTGGTCCTGGGATTCTTTACTGGTCATTGCCCTACTCGTCAGCCCGAAAGTGACTCTTGCCAACTTGTCACGACAAGATTATAGAGTTCTGACGTACGAGTCGCTTATCATTCGTGCGTCTGGTTAACCTCTCGGCTCCCTCTCAGTCTATTCTTCAAACCAAGACCAGTTTAGCAACGTTCATCGATGTACATGACATTGAAAAAGCTGCGACTTTTATATGGATTACATGCAAACTATCCGGTAGCTCAATATTCCGATTGGTAAAAGCAAGTAAGTCGCTGCCACCATTATTCACTTCTTCGGTGAGGTCAAGATTTTACTCATACTTTGCAATCCGTTAGTTACAGTGGCAGATTGCGACGCTCTTCGGCTTGGAGACCGCAGAAGAAAGTCTAACTCACGTCCCGACACTCAAAAGGCCACAGGATTATACGATGATACGGCTCGCCATTACTTCGACATCCTCACGCTGCACGCCCTCTTGTGTCTAACCATTAACCATTGGATTACTGTTTTCGAGCTCTGTTCGTGCAATGCCCGACTGGAGACTACCCGGGGAGATTCAAAGAGATGGCGCTGCATTCACCAAGCTGATGCATGCTCTATTTGGACTTTATGCGTACGAACCCATCACCCATGTCCCTTTTCCCTGGCTTGTTGGGGCTCACATATTCGTCAGATATGAATGGTTTTTATCGCTTGATTTCGACTGGGACTTTCTAACAGGAGCGAAGAGATTCCGTTGGCCGATGGTAAGCGGCTTCAATCCATGGTATCCAATTTGTTCACAGCATTTGCACTACACAGATCTTTTACTTCGCCAACCGATATCTCCTGTTCTTTGCAATGATCGGAATGTGAGTTTATTAAATTTCTTATCTTCGCTCTCACTGATAGCAGTGTGCATCCAGTGCTGTTGCTCTTGACACCACGACGTATGTGTACCGGTATAATCCATCCCGTGGTTTATAAAAGCTCACCGAAAAGTAGAGAGTTTAACTGTCAAGCACTCTATACGTTCAACCAACTCGCTGGTGATGCAGCAGTTGGACTTGCCAGCGTTAATCTTTCAATAAGAACGTCAGTCTAATCAGAATTTCAGTCACCCGTATAAATTTCTGACAACCCAGTATCCGAATAGAATGGCAATTTGGTCACAGAACCGCTACATCGTCTGCCTCTTGATTGTCGTCATTCTTGGACATTGGTCGTTGATTTTGCAGGGTACGCTCTGATTCTAAACGACTCAAAATTCTGCTCTAATCCATATTTTGTCAATACCAGGTATCCAGCTTAAAGCAGTCTGGGTCCCCGAAATTGGCTGCGTCATCACCGAAACGAACAACAGGATCTTAGCTGCGATCTTCATCTACTCTATGTGCTTTGACCTAACCGTGTTGATCCTAAACACCTACAAATTGTTTGGGATAACAAGCCATACCACTACTCGTGAACTAATGGGTAGAAGTCGCCTCACTCATATGATCTTCGCCGATGGATTGATCTTTTTCATCATCGCGTCAGTCAACCTCGTAACACTCAGGATACCGTGATTTACTGAAAATTCTCCCTAGGTTCTTGGCGAATCTCATTGCCACTATTTTTATGGTGTTGAATCTTAATCAAATCATGAGCGTCATATTCAACGTTCCGGCAGCTGTGTTTTCGACAGTACGTTAACCATTGTGAGAATTGATCTGGCGTTTACTAGTACTTTGGCAGATTGTGGCTTGCCGCGCTGTTCGACGTCTCACGAACTTTACCCACCAGGGACCAGAAATCTTGTGCGTCTTCATTAGGCTCATGGAGCTCGGGTCTTAATATCATTCATTCACAGTGGAGGTACAAACTCCTCCGGCCATCGCGGGAATGCCAATGGAAGGGGTATGCAATCTGTGTACAAAAATGCATCAGGTCCAGGCGTACATGTTCAGGTCAGTTCTGTACATGGTCAAATTATTTGGTTCATGCAGCTGATGTACAATGTTTAAGATGGAGACGTTTACACACGAAGATAGTCGCAATGAGATCTTTTCAAAGGCGCCAGAAGGTAGCGATACAGACGTGGAGGTTGATGTAGAGGCAAAAGGATCGCTATAATTCTCTACACTTTAGAGTCTGGACATGTGGTAGGGTCTGTTCAACGGTGCCCGCCTCGGTCTTAGCACATTCAACTTACTCATCCAGTACCAATTTCTTTTCGACCCCAGCAGAAATCCGCAGGAGCATTATCACCGTTTAGAATTCCCCGTCGTAAACCCTCCTACTTAGTGGGGCCACCTCTCAAAAATAGTCTTTGTACCTTCGGGATTTAAGTGTCGAGTTATGTCGTAATTTCTTGTTCTTGTGACCTGTAAGCCCCTCGACTCGGTAGGCTAAACTTTAAAGGTATTGGACGTAATCAATAAGATTGACATCGATGAGAATAATCTCTACGTTTCTATTATGTACAATCAATTTTTGAGATGTTGGGAAGTCGGGGATTCGTTCTGTGCAATTTCGTCAACCAACAGCGGGAATGCTGATCGTTTTGGCTAAAGATGGTAGGGGGCTGTCCATCTATGGAACAGCAGGCGTAATGACCTTGGGGTTGGCGTCGGCCGATCTCATTTCCTTCGGACTGTATTTATTCTAGAGGACACGAACATGATGTTGCTCCCACCTGGGGTCATAGGTCATATGTAAAATTGTACAGGCAACATAGTTTCTCGTCGAGTCCTAGCGACTACAGAAGTTATATAAGTCATGCAGTTGACTCGAAATCATCCCTCGAAGAGTAAGGGTAAGACTTGTAAGAGGCTTGATATGAGCGTTGGAGATGGGAGGGTCGACGTCGGCTATGTGTGTTGGCGATCGACACTACTAGATAAGACGACAATCTCATGTCGCTGGCTCTGCAGAAGTTGAGAGACTGGTGTTCCCAAGGAGTACTGTATCCTCCACGGATGGTTTTCGGCTGCATGGGATCTAAGATGGAGGACTACGCTTATTATTTTAGTCCAGAGGCATTGTGAGCAGCCAGGAGAACGTCAGCTTGCAGCTTCAGAAACAAGAACCTCTATCAACGACCTTCCATAGATCGGTGACCGTCCCTGTAGAGGTTGAACGTTGATGGCCAAAGACAGCGGCTTATCTGAGGTTCAAACGGGGTCTGACTCTTATGATCCAAATACTGTCAGGAAATTCATAGCGACTTTTATCACGTCGAGGAGATGAGGTTGAGGGTGCGTTCTATTTCTGGACGAGTACCTTATATAGCCTAACTTCCCAATCGAGCGTTTCCTTCAGAACGTTCCTGACGGGATTCATAAATGTCAGGCCCTGCTTTTAAACTCAGCTCGGAGAACTCCTTGCCTTGAAGCGGGTCTAGACCTTCCAAACATTACTTCATGGGTCACTAGATAAGAACGGAATTCCAAATTCGGAGGACCTCCATTGCTCCCAGAAGCCAATCTATACTGCCCGAAAATCCTGAGATGGTCCTCCACCATACCCGATTCATCGTGTCCTCTCTCTCCGCTTCCAAAAAGTTCTATCTTGAGGCGCTCGCACCGTTGGGCTACAAAGAGTACTGGGAGGAGACCACGCAGGTCGGACTCACTTCCGAGAAGGGAGGTCCTGATCTGTGGCTAGGCGCTGTGAAGGAAGGCGGGGACGGACCCACCAAGGGGCTGCACCTGGCGTTTAAAGCGGAGAGTAGGGGGGTAGTGGATGCATTTTATGATGCTGCTTTGTATGTTTTTCATCACGATAGCCTGGATCGTGTTTAATTTGATGTTGAATTGATTTGCAGGAAAGCGGGTGCGAAGGATAACGGAGCCCCTGGAGTGAGGAAGTATGGCCTCCCTGGATATTACGCTGCGTTTATCCTTGATCTGGATGGGAACAATATTGAGGCGGTACACCACGACTGAGTGCAACGGGAAAGCCTGTCTTGCCTGTGTACGATTGAATGAAATATTTTGGTTGACAGAGGAGATCTTGTTAGTGTTGTGACTTGAGTGCGAGTTCATGTTATTCGCGTGACGTTGTTGATACAGGCCGCTCTCACTTTTTATGATGTCGCCCCTCGCTGCTTCACTTCTGGGATCTGAGTTCTTCAGCATCTCTCTCCCGTTATGCTCCATACTGATGAGAACATTCAAGTGCATGTAGATATTAATTGGTACGATGTAGACCTCAGCTCTCCTACTGGTACCAGCTTCAGCGTACGCATGATAGCTTCGGTCGATGTTGAGCAAAATCTGGATCACATTGTCAGAAATTTACAAGGTACGAAAGTGAAGCGGGCAGCCATCTCGCACTTTCCCAAAGGACTCTGAGGGTCAATACATAGAGAAGGGCTGAAAACATGACGATCAATCCATCTCCAGATCACGAATAAGACCCTCGGCATTTGGGGTTCGCGGTGTGATTATGCAATCGAATGGCAAAGGATATCTAACACCGTCCCAAGTCAGCTTGTATTCAAAATCAGCATAACTAAATGCCATACGATATTAGTCCGCTTGTGACATCTGTGTTTAGCTGCGAGGGTTTCCCGTCGGCATCGAGGGGCGGTTTAATATCAAACACCGCCAACACCGATGACACGACGGAATAAAGCGAATTATTACTCAAGTGTCTTCCTGGACACATGCTAGAAGTAGTAATTTAGCTGAGCGGTCCTCGCATAATGTTTGCTACATGGAAAGGACATACCGACGACCATATCCAAATGCCGCAGAATCTGGGTTTTGGACGTTAGGGTCTAATGCACCATCCTTCAGAAAGCGCTCTGGTTTGAATTCTAGAGGGTCGGGATATTGTTCGGGATCGTGTAAGATCGCCCTTCGAAGCACAGTTAAAATTGACGGATGATCGTTGATCAGCCATGATGATACTGACCAACTGTTGCCCAGAACTACAGTGCCCCTTGGAATGAAATAGCCATCGTACTCGTCGTCCGCAGTGCACATATGAACACCACCTATAAAATTAATCAGCAACTGAAGGTTTGTGAGAGAAACAAAGTCAACCTACCAAGGGGGCTCACCGGTTGCCACCGCATGGCTTCCTTGACAATAGCGTTCGTGTAAGGCAGGGCATCTCTATCGTTGAAGTCGGGGAGGCGATTGTTGCCTATGACTGCATCAATCTCCATTTGAGCCTTCTTCTGTACTTCTGGATACAAAGCCATCGCGAGGAAAAACGATTGTACTGACGAAACCGTCTGCATCCAGAAATCAGTTCGATGTCACGGTAGTGCGCAGAGCATTGACTCACTGTATCCGCGCCGCCTAACACCACAGACGACCGATCAGGTTGGAAATTGGAACAGAATATTGCCATTAAAACAACATACCGACATAAGCAACAGCGGCTATATTTCTTGCTATTGTGTCTTCCTCAGCTCGCCTTGGATCACTCTTATCTGGCAGACTTTCTATTAAAGTCGTCGCAACTGAAGGGGTCGCAGTTCCTTTCGCCTTGGAGAAATCGTGATCAGACATGAACCTCAGAAATTCAATTGTAGACCAGCTTACTAGTTGATCTTTGACCTGCAAGAAAGGCTTCTCGCACATGTCTTCATTCGCCTTCGCCCAGTACTCAGCCTTTCTCTTGAAGCCGGCACCTGGCATCCAGCTGGGAACATATTTTAAGAGTGGAAGATAGTCCACCCAAAAAGATCCTGGTAGTCCGGCTTCAGCGAGGCCGTTTAGAGCTGTTTCGGCGTTGGATATGTAGGGGTCATCGGAATCCTTAATGGTGATGCCATAGGCAACGCTGAGAATCGTGGCGGCGAAAGCACTGCAAAGTAGAATTGTGAGTACTAAACGGAGGGTGTTATGGAATACTCTTACTGCCGGATATGGTGCCTAAAGTTTTTCGGTGACTTGAGGAGGCGTTTGATAAACGCATGTGCCTCACGAGCCTGCACTGGCTGGTATTTCCTCAGGGCATTCGGATGGAAATGTTCATGAAAAACCCGTCGATGCCGCCGCCACCGCTGACCATATGGGAGCAAACCAAAGTTGAAGTCCCATTCCATTCTGATGAGATGTTGATTACGAGGAAGCAATCTAGTGCGTAAACAAAACACCTACAATTCAAGCATGGTCGCGCTCGTCCGATCTGAATAATTCGAGGACCGCTTCTCAAAGAGGTCATTGGTTCTTTTCAGATTATTCAGGACGAGGATTGGCTGGCCAAGCACTTTGAAGAATACCATGTCGCCTGGTAGAAACCATGTTGAAATATTTCATAGACCAGGTGTACGAAGTTGCTCACCATAAGTCCTGCTCCATTCAGCATATGTGAGCCATGGTTTTTCGGTAGGCGCCTCAAGCAAGCTCCCGATGATTGGGTAACCCTTTGGACCGGGAGGATAGGGGAGTCGTTTGGGATTGCGCTTATAATTTCGTAGAGTCGCCAGGCCAGCAAAAGAAAGACATAAGGCAACGGTCAGTGAATAGTATGGGTGGGTTACTGCCCAACTGGTGATTGACGAGCTGAAGGACATGAGGTTAGATGGAGGCTAAATTGTGTTCATCAAGGCTTATATCTCCCATGAGTGACCAAAAACCTAGGTAACGGCCAAAGCTCTGGGATAATTGAGCGAAGTTCAGGACATCCTTCCAATGGCATCACAAGGCGCCACTACCGACAGAAATAAACCTAGTCAGCTGCTTGATTGCAAATAAAGTTCACAGTACAAGGAAGGCTTGGAATTCTGAGGGAAGGAGCTGGTCGGTCCAGACTTGAATACGTTTTGACTCGGAATGCCGGCAGGTGGACTCGGATGAAGAGTCTATTCAGAGGGATTACGTAAACATGTTCCTGCGTCTGTGATGAAAACACTTTCTTTCAGAGTCCAAAGATGTCTAAAGTTCAAGGAGGGACCTAAACCGTGTGTGTAGCGTTCGGCCTAGTAGCAGCTTTGACCATCTGGCGAACTCGTCCCGAAATGTAAAGTAGGTAGTAACTTGGATTCCACCGAAAAGGAAACCGCTTGAAATGAGTATGTGGCTCGGGTGCTGAAGATAGCTATCATGATGACATGATCATGGAAATGCAATGCCAAGTCGAGGTGAGACCATGGGTTCCAACTTCCCTGAACTTCGGTCAGCTTCGGTCGCGTCACTGAGAACACGGACATTTTTAGCTAGGAGCGTGATGGTGTTAAATTATTCCCGAGTTGTGACAGCCTGAGCCTGAGGTTGGAGAAGGTTATTTCAGTAAGGAAGGCGAGTGGTTTTGGCTTTGAGGGTCGTATACAGTTCTGACCTCTTGTTAGGAATAATTGTATCTTCTGACATGTGTACGGAGGGTTGGGACCTGGGTAGAAAATATCAAGTTTTTATTGGAGTTCTCATTCGAAACAAATTGACATTGTCACTTCCTGCGGCACACGAACGACGATGAAAGAAGCTAGAATGGGAACATTGGGAAGGCCGTTCATTCGGTTGATTTCCCTCGTTGCAGCAGAGAATTTTACATACTCCACAGTATTTTCCTCCTTAGCGCTGGAAAACATTCAAAGTGACCGCCTCGTGGCAGGATACCAAGAACGCACGGCCTTCCATTTGAGGTTCTTTCACTTTGGTCATCGTCGCTCAAGCGTGTGCAAAAAATGACAAATTTTTTTTTTGCGAGATTTCCAGTAAAAACTTGATATATATTCTACCCAGGTCTCAACACCTTAGTAAGTTACGCATGTCAGAATATATAAACTGATTCATTATTCCTAGCAAGAGGTCAGAACGGTACAGTATTTAACATGTTTTGCTTCGATTTTGGCCACAGACTATACACTAAATAAGTCCATCACAACTTCCCATCTTCGATTTTGGTAGGTCGTATTCTTTGATGGATAACCGGCGCCCGTAGTTACTGCCATAGAAGACGTTCTTAGAGTCTGGCTCCATAAGGGCGCCATATACCATGACAAAGGCAAGCTTACCGGGAGGCGAGGTATTAGTCACCTCATTCGTGTAGGATCCTAATCCAGCTTCCTTCATTATATGGAGCAGGCAGTGTGGGGAAACGATACGCAGAGGTTCCGGAATGGATAGTGTACTTTGCCAATCGCCTATCGGTCTGAACCATTGCAAATAAAATGGCGGATGGAAACGCGCGGGGTAATGGATAGGTAGGAGTCGTCTTGAGGGGTTCTTTGAGAATCGAGTCCAGAAACCGCAAATACGTACGATGAATTGAAAGCGTTAGACCTAGGCATTGAACGTGTAAAGCAATCCTGTGATTATAAGCGCGCAGGAATGCTGCGAAATAATGTGCAACGAATTGTGACTTCAAGTTATACTTATGATTCATCGTGGACGTGGGTATCGGCAAGATCGTAACATCGACCTCTACACTAAACTGCATACGTGGTATCGATTTGTGCAATAAGAGACTTCGCCCTCTCATTTCGAGGTACAATACTACAGGGGAATGGATGCGGAGTGCTGCAGTAGTCTAAAGTGAGATCACGTTCACCAGCATTGAGAAAACAGACCTTGTAATCGTCAAGCTGAACGTAGGTTCTGGTGTTATCTCTTTTCCATCGTCGCCCTTGACTTTGGATATGGAGAGCGTGGCGAGGATTGTGGCCATAGCAATCCAGAGACTATCGTTTGCAAGGTGGCGACCGGGGCAAATTCTAGATATCTCCAGTTATTGGTGACAGACGCTTGTGGAATGAGTTATAATGGTTGACTGACCTACGACCAAAACCAAATGCCGCAGTAAGGGATGGCTCCTCACGACCTTGCGGCTTAGGCATGAATCGGGTCGGGTCGTACACGAGAGGGTCACTATAGACATTCCCATCCAATGTCATACCTCCAAGGCGTTTGTGGTAAACCTTGTGGGTGCCTTCCCAAGTCTACTAGAGAGCACGCACCTGACGTTGGCAATTGTGATGGAGCCTTTTGGAATGTACATGCCTTCATAGACATCATCTTCCAGAGATATGTGAGGTATGCCTGGAAATCATATCAGGAGAAAGCATTGCAGGAGTAATGATGGGGCGACATACCGAGAGGAACGGTAGGATGCCATCTTAAACATTTTCAGTTGTCTGATGTCATTTTTTGGCGAGACACTAACCTATGGGTCTCTTTCAGGATGCATTCCAAGTACGGCAGCGAGTCTCGGTCATTGAAGTTGGGGAGGCGTTCAGTCCCCACCACTGCGTCAATCTCTTCTTGGGCTTTGCGTTGACAGTCGGGGTGGGGAAGCATAGTTAAAATGAAAATCGCCATGGTTGAGGAGGTCTATATATTTGGCGTTAAATCACGATGTTAGGATGGAAAAGGACTAACTTACCGTCTCTGAACCAGAGCCATAGAGGCTCGCGGATGCACCTTTAATATGTTCGGGGGTGATTCCACTATCGGCTTCTCCATTCTGGAGTTCGTAAAGCTGGGAAGCCATGAAACTGGACTGTGCCGTTCCTTTCGACTGTTAAGCATCAGCTAAGTAGTGGCACAGATTTCAGAATGGGATAAAGAACCATTTTTTCTTTGCATCTCTCGCAACATACGCGTCGTGTGTGCCGGGAAACAATGAAGGAAAGTGCTGCACTATGGAGATCTGTTAATTGTGTCAGGTATCAAGCAACATGTCGTGAGTAACTTACAGAGCGGAAGGGCTTCAATAACAGATTCCTTAGGGGGGATCAAGGCAGGAAGTACAGAATGGCAAAAATCGTCGGCTATTTTGAGGTAAGGGTCGTCGTCATGAACTATTTGGTGTCCATAGGAGGTCTCAATGACGATAGTAGTAGCAAATCTGATAAATCACGAAAATTCAGATTCTCATAGACAAGAAAAATATACGGAAATGTGCTTACCGAACGAAGAAATCGTCTCTCCTGTCGGGGTTCGAGACAAGATTCCGGACCAAGACACGCGCCTCCCGGACTTGGATTGGATGGTGTTCCAGAACTCTATTCTTGACGAAATATTTTGACATCATCCTTCGAACCAACCGGAAATCCGCCTCATAGTCCAGAAAGACGAGTTCATATACGAAACCCACACTGATTACGGGAAGAGGTTATAAGACCGTCAGAGGTATCAGTTGAAGAAAACATATACATTTTTGCAAATGAAGACTGAGGTCTGCCGCTGTTTATTGCGCCTCTCTTGTCAAGTATTTCAACAGCTATTTTATTGCTGTTTATAACGACCAAGCTTTGACCTAGGATCTTCAAGTGTGCGATACCGCCTACCCACATAAGCAGTCAGCTGGCGTTTCTCTAAACCGTCGACACACTTACCATATTTTCTCCCCAGCTCATAGAAGAACCGTGGCCTGTCGTCGTTTGGAGGAATTAACCGTAGATGACCGATGATGGGTTCTGCAGGTGGGCCTGGAGGGAAAGGGGGGTGTTTCTTTGACAACCTGGTCTTGAGCCAGAAAAAAACGAGGACGCAAAATCCAGCGACGAGTAATGAGTGGGCCATTGGAGGTGAATGCTGATTTAACTTCCACAGCCCTTATCTCAGGGCAGTCTGTACCGGTTGATGACGGGAGTCGAGAAGCAAGTCACCCGAGAAGCCGACGCTAGCGAGAACCATTGCGTGCTTTGCGTTGCACCGTATTTTGATGGGAGGCCTCGGTTGACATCGCTTACTGCCGGCTAGCGTCGGCTTCTCGGGTGACTTGGTTTCTTCAGACTGAACCCTCTTGCAGACTCGAAGATGATTTTCAGACTTGTACGTGAGTACCTTCGCATCAATTCCCCCGCTACTATCTCGGTCCTATTAGATTTCCTATTTTTCGTTACCACAATCCCCGCATTGTTGAAAGTTCTTGACCACAGTCGGCAACCATTCGGCAGAAGCAGTCGGAGTTTAAACAACATGTAATTTGAAAGTTCTAAACCCGCTTCCAGATCCTAGTGGTATAGGCTCCTTTTACGATCTTATTCCCTCTTCAGTTTGCATCCGAAAAAGACTACCGTCCAATTTTCAGTGTCTACTAGACCATGTTTGAAGAAGAATGTGGGCGTCATTCGAGGTGGTCGAAGGTTACCGGTCGATGCCTAGCATCATGCCAGGGCTGTGGGATCATCGCCCAATAGTGTCCGTATCATCATGTCCATGTTTGCATGCTCAGCACTTACATCAAGCTATGCCTCAAGTCATTAGCTTTTTGCACGCCGAGGGCGAGGTGTCAAGCATGTCAAGGTCTACGGACTCTACTGTAATTCCCGTCTAGGTCGGAGATTGCAAACATCGCGTGTGATGGCGAATCCTTCACCCACACAAAGTTTGCGACCACGTACAAGAATTTTCCCTTTAGCACACCCAGCTCTTTGAGATAGAGACGAACTTTTCCAGAGAGGGTAAAACGTAGCATTTGGTACTCTTTGACATCTTACAGACTTGACTGATCCAGAAATTTTGTATGTATAGTTGCACCTGCAGTTGACACCAGTTCAATGTTTGCTTTGAGTGAGGTACGGATTCATTCAGCAATTGTACTGGAGGTACGAATATCACTGGAAAGCCGTGTAGCCATTGTACAAGATGCACCGCGCGTATTCGGGTTGGTTCTATACTTAGACGACGCTGTCACTGAAGGGTGTTAAACATGCCTTTCAGAGGTAAATCTATAGCAAATAAGTACCCCCCAAAAGCGCCAGAGGGTGACAGGATGCTAGGAGATCATGGTGCGTTCAAATATCCAGCATCTGGAATTTATGTGTTGAAGCTGAGGATACAGTGGTGTATGTTCAGCAACTGACGACTCGCTCTCAGCATTTCCTCCTCATCTCGTAACAGCTTCTTGCGCCTGAAACGCCGAGGAGAATTCCTACTCATCAGAAGTGTACCGCATCATACCCAAAATACTAACGCCTGCACAACCACACTTGAAGGAACTCATATTTGGACGTAATCAGTAAGATTGTCCTCGGGGAGCGACCTTAGTCATTAAATCCAATTGAACAAAAGCTTGTGCCCATCTAATTCTGAAATATCAGTGGGGCGCTAATTTATAAAACCAAGACAAATTGCACACCGTTACCGCTTGGCTGAAAACGGTAGGACGCAGTCCAATTTAGGAATACCGGTCGTAGCGGCCTCTCACACGGCCAACCTCGCGCCTTAGGCTCCGTTCATTCTAAAGGATATGAACATGCTACTCACATGTATCGTACATGCAATCTTACAGAAGGATAGCTGACTGGAAGAAAAGGTAGACTTTCTGATGGATTGTGCTTCATGATCAGAGAATGCTAGATTCTCGTCGAATTTGAACGAGCATAGAAGCCGGGAAGCAGCCTGTTTTGACTTTGCATAGATCGCCCACTTATATAAGCCACGCTCTCTTTTCTCTCTTTCATCATCCCATCGCCATGGTTGACTGGACATCACCCCTCGAGATCGCAAAGGACGCTGGTGAGCGCAACGCATATGGCCCTTGGCATCGTCCTGACTCTATCCAGCTGCCTTTGACAGATTCATGCATAGTCTTCTTGGGCTCTACATGTAGGTACTACCGTTTTCTCTCGATATTTTCTTGACGCGCATATAGCTGGGAGTGGGCAATTTCCTTCGACTTTGACTGGCAATACATCTCGGGGAAGAAGAAACTTCGTTGGCCTTTGGTGAGCATTCTGTTATCCAAATGGACAAAAGATCTAAGGGGCAGGTAGCTCTTCTACTTTCTCAATAGATACTGCCTGCTCTTCGCTCTGATTGGAATGTGAGCCGTAGTCTGGATATTCATCACAGTACTCTAACTTCTCGTTAGAACCATAGCATTGAATGTCACCAAGTAGGCCATATCTCCCATGAGCGGCCCTCGAGCTAATCAAGAGATAGAGAAGTCGACTGTCAAGGTCTCTACACGTTCAATCAAGTGAGCATATGCGCCTCAAAAGATCTCCAATCGCTCACAACGGTCACAGTGCTTTGGAAATGCGGCCATCGGCCTGGCGAGTATCAACCTATCTCTCAGGACGTTCGTCTCTCAAAAGAATGCGCATATATGGAGTATATTGACCTCTTTCTAGGATCGCTGTCTGGTCTAGGAAGTGGTACATCGTCGTTCCTCTCGCGCTAGTCATACTTGGACACTGGTCACTTCTTCTACACGGTCAGTCAAATTTCAACTATCGCTTCACTCAAGAATGTTCATTACGTCGATTCAGGTGTTCTTCTTAAAGCTATTTGGGTCCCAGGACAGGGCTGTGTTATTATCGAGACGGACAGTAAAATTCTCGCCGCTACCTTTATTTACTCTATGGTCTTCGACTTCATCGTACTGTTCCTGACGGCATTCAAGCTTCTGTATCCTCCGAATGGCCGTTCGAAATTGGTTGAGCTCATCTTTAATGATGGCTTGATATACTTTGTGATCGCGTTAGTCATTGGGGTTCCATCCATATGAGAAACTCCAATTAATTACTCTTATCCTCTAGTTTCCTCGCCAACTTGATTGCCACGGTGAGTTGTCTCTATAGTTGGTCGGTATTACTGTCAACTCATTTCATTGAACAGATATTCATGCTTCTGAACCTCAATCCCGTCATGTCTATCATCGCAAATGTACCGGCTGCTATTGCGTCAACCGTAAGCCCGTTCATCGTTACACGTAATGCGGACAGCTGATACAGCTGATATAGATTGTCGCATGCCGCATCGTCCGGCGATTGAGTAACTTCACGTCTCAAGGACCTGAGATGTTCCCGTACGTCATGCCTCAGCTCTGCGCCTATATTTCTGGCCAACATACTGTAGAATCACCACGCAAGGCTCTACTATCGCTTTTCGTTCCAACGTGTCAGGAGTCCGACCGAAAGTGTCGCACTTGAAGGCGGATGGGGTTCATGTGCAAGTAAGTCAATTCGGCCAGGTGGCTGGTGCATTCTGTTTCTAATCTGTTTCTGATAGATGGAAACATTCGAGAGCCCAACCGACAAAAGTGCCTACATGGAATACGACGCTAGTGGGAAGCTTGCAAAAAGTGATAGCTTTGACCCCGAAGCTCAGGTTATCAGCGATGAGTTCAAGTGCCCGCCTTACTAGAGCTTCAACAGAGGTGACTATCGGGACATACCCCCCTTTCCTCCCAACAGCAGAATCACATCACTGCACGTTACGTCAAGCGTATCGTCTCACATCGTTTCCTGATCAAGTTCTTTCGCATATGATAACTTTCTTGTACGTTCTCGTTTCGATTTATTGTTTAATAAAGTCATTCAGGCCTAAATGGCACTGTTATTGTGAATGTAGAAACTCTTCCCCCGAGTCCGCTGATTGTTGACGAGAATTCCGACTCGGATGTCGGAGGCATGTCAATTTGCTCAGCATTCTTGTATAACTCGTACTCGTTCTTTCTGTTGACACCCTTTATTTGCTTCGCGGTAGCCTACGAGCCCCTCGCCTTATGCTCTGAACCGTTCATTGCCTATCCTTTATTACTCTTTTGCACCACTCTCTCGTCTTGATTGGCAGTAGGCTTTGAGTCTCTGGGTGTCAGTAAATGGATTGCAGCTCTTGTTGAGAGGGTCCATGATCGAAGAAGGGCTGAGACGAACAGGTCAATATTCATAAATGAAGCCAACGTACTGGAATGCAGTACGATGCAAGCTCATCCGAACTTGCTGACATTCACACTATGGAACGAAGGCTAATGACACGTGGTGATGGGGTCTCCATTTCTTCAATACCCAACAACGTCTATTACCTCAGTTGTAGCCTTCTACTGCTGGGTCATTGGAAATTATATTTAACACCATAGGCCTGCTAAATCCATTCCCATTACCGAGTTGCCACAAACCATTAGGAGGAGCTGAATTTCTCAACTACCAGACGACAAGAGAACGACAGATGTCCGATAGCCCGATTTTGAATCAAGTATTGGACGGATTGGTGATGGTTCCTGCAGAAAAGGCAATAGAGGGTGTGATTGAACTAAGGCCATTGAGGACTGATCGGGGAATCAGGAGGCGCGCTAGACCGGAAGCCGATCTGTCATGAAGGTATCGTCGGGGGAGAACCTGTGGTTGTCTAGCGGCGCGCGGCGCGCCGCTCCGCTAGTGCCCTTTTTGGTCATCACGTGCTCACCCGACGGCGACGACCCTTCTCGTTCTCATGGGGGTGGCACCGCTTGATTGACCTGCGTGTGTTTGGTTGTGTTTGCTGCCTTCCTACACTTCCAGGAGAGTGTCCGACGACAATAAGTCAAGCACAACTCGTCTTCGCACAAACTTTGAGAGAGAAAACAATTCTATCTGAAAAATGAAGGATTTGGCCGGATGAATTGTGGTTTGACGCGGTTCTTGCTATGCTTCCATAACATAACTTTGGAACAGATGCGAGGAAAGATTATTCATCCGGCCAAATCTTAGATTTTGAGGAAATATTAAAATGTCTCTGCAAAAAAACGCGAGAAAAGGCTGTTCTAGGAAGTTATTGAAATTTTGCGTATACGCATCACGGTGTAATTAGAGTGTGACGGCGCGTGACACACCGTGTCCAGCGTCGCAAAATTAGCCCTTAGAGTCACAGAATGTGCATCTAAAGTCGCCGAAATCCAATGCACTCAAAAAGCAGAATTATCAGTTGCTTTTTCACGAGAGAGAGTGCCTTAGGGACTTGATAGAAGCTACTGCTAAGTCTCGTCGGCAGCGGTTAGCTAAGGTCCCACGGTAGTACTTACTCACTAGCTTCTATTCGCAGGTTCTAAGCAACGATGGGGGACCTTTTGGGGCCGAAAACAATTGCCTTCAAATTTGGTAAATCCTTAAACATATATCATAATTAATTGTGCTTGTGCGGGTCACTGAGGTAGAGTTGATGTGCGAAGGCCATCGGACACCTTTTGGGTCCTGATGTGCTGACTAAGCAACACGCATTTGGATCAGTGGTTGCCCACCCCCAGAACTTCTCATGCGGCATTCTCTTGACTTGGCCAAGGCAGTGTTGCATTTTGGAAAATATGCGAGCGTGCGCAATGCATGTGTCATCCCAATTTAGGTAGTAACATTTATCGTAGGGTATATACGTACAGGATTTGTATATAGCTACTCATCCGTTTGCCTCCGAGTCTCCCCCTACTAAGCCTGGCGTAGCCACTTGTCACTTGATCGGCCAAGTAGCGGTGCTGACGTTGTCCGATAGCCCCCTACTCAACCGAGATCAAACTTATTGCCATCACCTTGTATCGTTTATTTTAACAAGCAGCATAACCGTAAATAGTGTGGTGTTTAGAAACAATATATCTCATGTCGTAATTTTCAAATTATAATCAGTTGTGCCCAGAACTTATCAGTGCTCTCGCAGCTACGAAAACCATGGGTACACCTCTTTGATAATGGATAATATGAATAAAGACTAGCACATCATCAACTTAAATTTATTGAAAGCCATGTATTATGATAGTTAGTGAAATGAGCAGTGTTAGTGATGAATAAGGTAAGTGTAAGTAGTGCGAATACACAGCCCGCCAGAAATGCTAACGAGGACTATAGACTAAACCGTCCTACACAACCTCCCACCTTCGATCTCGCTCCATCGGTCCCCGCCGACGTTGATGGATCCATACAAGATTTGGTCTGGGTCATATTTATCCTTGATGGACAAAAGGCGACCGTAGTTACTGCCATAGAAGGCGTTCTTAAAGTTCGGCTCCTTGACAGTGGCCTAGAGATAGTGGAATAAGTGGAAGAACAGGTGGGAGGCTAGGTTTTATTCACCTCGTTCATGTAGGATCCCGATCCAGGAGTCAGCTGCCTCAGTGGAGCAAGCAATGTGTCGGCAAGGGTACGCTGATCTTCCAGAATGGACGCTGTGCTTTGCTTTTCGCCTATCGGCCTAATTTAATAGCAAATACGTGCCGATCAGCATCTCTCAAAACGTGCAAAGGGGATGCAAGGAGCTCACAATGTAACGAAAAGGGAGTGAAGGGCATCCCGCCATGCAGGTAGAACTGCGTTATTAGGTGATCCGGCGACCTCCAAGCCAGGTCGAACCGTCACATCCAAGATACCCCCTCCAGCATTTGCCACGCCGCGGAGCACATTGACCAATGCGGCCACGGTACTGTTGTCTTTCCATAAAGATGCTGGTAATAGCCTATTACCAATCTGGAATACCCCGATATCTGTATCCTGAAATGCTGGCACGCTAGAAAAGGCCTCTAGGAACGTCGGGAATGTAGTTGCCGAAGTTGAATTTCTGAAACCCTGCTGCTCAATTGCTGAGGTCAAAGGTCTGAGGATTGTGGAGACGTCGCTTGCAGTGCGGTTAACGGCAAACAGGGGCATGAAAAAGCTGGTGTTGGAGTATATGGCAAATGAGAAGATGTTAGCGGATGGAAAGGCAGGGGTAATAGATAGGTAGGTTGAGATAATATCCCAGTAGGCGTCTTGAGAAATCCCTTGGGAATCGAACTGGATGGATCCAGCGGTGACATGAGTGTCAGGGTACGCTTTCACCGTTACGGACCATACAATCCCGTATGTTCCGGCGCCCTATCCAGAAAAGCATTGTTAATGATTTTTGAATCTGGATGCCATATTATAATTGTACGCACACCACCACTTAGTGCCCAATATAGATCGGTGTTCTCGTATGGCGACGCAGTGACTACTTCTCCATTGGAGGTGATCACCTCAAAGGATAGCGTTTGATCTGCGGCAAGACCATGTTCAGAGCTAAACACAGAGTGCCCACCACCTTGAATGAAACCTCCCGCGAAGCCTGTCGACTAATACTTGCCTGTCAGTTCATTTCGTATTAATAGTAGGGTGCGTCTTACCGGGCATTCCCCTGCAACCACGACAAGTCCCTTCTCTTTTGCTGCGGCTATAATCTCCCCGCCGAGAACCCCGGCACTGACTTTGAAAGCAGGGCCTGTGTACTTGGAGGAGTTGAAGTTTTCGATAAACTCAATTTCTCGCAGGTTGTGCGTCCATACGGACAGTGCACCCGTACCCGTAGATCTTCCCAAGTAGCTAGAGAAATAAGTGAGATGAGAAGATCATAAAATTATATGCGACTAACTCGTGGCCAGTGTTCTTCACAACAAAGCGAATATTATGTTTCTTGACAAATTTAAGAGTTTTGATGACGTGTTCGGGCTCGGATACGTTGACCGCATACTGCACGTACGCACCGATGTTGCATGGGGTTTGAGTGTCTGTAAATGGATCACAGCTCTTGTTGAGTGGCACTGGGTCCATAATTGAAGACGGGCTCTGTTCGCTAGGAAACTTTCAGTAAACCTTCGTGAACATTGCTGAAGAAAACGTACTGGAACGCGGCACGATGCCAATTTGCCTGAACTTGCTGGCATTGAGTTGCATTGAACGAAGGCTGATGACACGCGTTGGCAAGGGGGACTGTTCTGATCAGTCGGCCGTCGAGCGTATTGTTGAATGCATTCCATACGCTGGCGTTAGGCCAG
>Ga0247741_1000592_pt1 | contig 20307 bp, 24 predicted proteins | sample UWRJL213509R2_FD_180945 | JGI IMG/M metagenome (GOLD analysis project Ga0247741, IMG submission 180945) | Plant litter microbial communities from Arlington Agricultural Research Station in Wisconsin, United States - UWRJ-L213-509R-2 | ecosystem: Environmental > Terrestrial > Plant litter >... | reverse complement strand
CGAGAATGTTGGTGCGTAGCTTGACCTCGGAGCGGTACATGAACTGGGCGAGCTCAACGCATAGCCCGCGGAATGTTTCATGTCTGGAGGGGAAGGTCAGTGTCCATATAGACGAGGATGATGAAGGGAAAGGGAGATGGGAAGAGGGAAGGTCGTAGACCGAACAAAAGATCTGAGAAACGCGAAGAAAAGTGACCCGGTGACCATGAGCATCAACTGCAGCCAAGCTGGCTTTGAGAGGCAATGCATGCGTCCCTTGCAACTGGTTTCCGAGTCTGACAGCACCAATCCACCCAACAGCTGATATCCAATGCGAAGCCGGGCCCATCCAATGAACGAATCAAAGGACAAAGTCGACTCACTGCCTAGCCTGTTCCTTTATCTTACCCGAAATCGGTTTAGCGAGTGTCTGTGGGTATGAGGCATAAGTGATCGTCGAAGAAAACCAAGGCCAAGGGAGAAAGTATAGCGACAACTCACTCGGACGACAAGTGTGGCTATCTTCACCGTCGCCATCCCTCAAAGAAAGTTTCTAAGTATGTGCAATGTTGAGGCTTGGAGGCTCTGATTCCAAGGCCACGGGTGTTCGACTCTTGGGTATCAGCTCGTCGAGGTCGGCCTCCGGAAGAGTTGGTCTCTAGTATCCAAGGGCCTGCTGCAAGAACAGTTGAAATTCAGAGGAAAGACACGACCCGGGCTCAAGGTATTGCCAGACGCTGGTATGTCGAAGAGACGGCGTAGGACAAGAGGAATGGATAAGACAAGTCAGTCTAGAGGGAGACCGTGTTCGACTTATAAAGAGCGCAGCAGTCCCTAGCTTGACACTCAGGCTTTTGAATAAATCCAACAACAAACGCGGAGGACGGTGACGAGTGTGTTCGGCGCGATCAGCACAACGCGGAAGAGGACGTGGGAAACAGAAATGCGGACCCACGGGCAACTCGGGCCGGATACTCGCTTCAACCAAACTTCGCGGGGTTTGTTCAAACTTCACTCATCAACACCGTGACCGACATACACCCTTCCGTCCTCTTGATATTCACGCTCCTTATTAATCGTCTTCCTGGTGACGCCTGGGCCTGAGTACTTGAGTACTTGAACTCAACGTGCCGCCTCTACTCTTCTGAAGAAGAAATGTCAACGAGCTTCCCGATGAGGATACCTATACCTAGGTATAGGGCCCAAGCATGTTTGAGAAGGCTACTAGGTTGGATATTGAATTGGACAACCGAATACTTGTCGGGATTCAAAGTCAAGGCCTCCTTCTGCTCTGCAGGACTTGATGCTGAGTGTTCGGACCTGGATGCTGCAGCTGCCTCGAAGATGAGCGTAGTATACCATTCGAGTGAGCAATTCCTGTCTACTTTTACCCGACAGACCGCTGACACTGATACAGTCTTCATGTTTGCCCACTAGAACAAACCCTCGTTAAAGCTATATCACTGAACGGGTTGTACCAAGAGTCGGCTCCTAATCTGATTCATTTGTGGGTGGGTTTTTTGAGTGGAAGAGTGTGCAGGCGGAGCGAAAATGGAGGACGAAACACATTGCCACAAAAGGACGGCATCAGGGAAGGATGCGAATACATGCTGAAGTTGGATCGGACTCCAATATCTCAGGCGTCCGAGTTGGTTGGCATTTGGGCGATACTGTCGATTGCAAGAGCCGAGCGGCGTGCATTGTGGACTCTAGAGAGGCGTAGGTCAGGCATCCAGGTCTGCCACCCAGCCTGGGTCAGTACTATATTGTGGTGAGTTCATCGAATCATTCGTTGTCCCTCCTTGCCTGAAATGGACACTGACCTTCCCTTTCCAACCCAGACACGAATATTTCGCAACCTATGTGTCCGCGTCGAGGTCCTGGGCCAGCCGGGGAATGCATTGCCTTTACTCAACACACTCCTGCCGCTATTTCAACGTCTGGGTCAGCTTCATTACCAACAGACTCAAAATGAAGATGGGGTGGACCAATGAGAGGAGGCGGGGGCTGGAGCAGAGGCAGTTTGGATGCACCGGAATGGTACCCACCCCCGCAGAGTCCCCACACACGCTACGTATGCTATCGCCCTCGGAACCTCTCGAATCAAGACCCTGGACCTTACTATCGTTGCGGTCTTCACATCCCTCCCTGGAACCTGCCTAGTTGCAGAGGAAGACGCAGCTGTAAAGTTGCAAATGGTACTTGGACTTTGGTGGTTAGCCTACGATTAATCAACATCCAGCGGCATCGGCATGACTTTTGGTTCTATATTGCTAGGTGATGCTGTTGCTGCCAGTAAATTATAGGCAGACGCCGTCTGGACCCTTTGGACGCGTATCTCTTGGCTCAGATCGAGCAGACTGAAGCCTCAAAACACAACCTTACTCACCGTCCGGAAATTCAACCCTATCACTCCGCAGCCTCGACCTCAACGTCATCCACCCTCTAATCCTGCATCCGTACAGAGCCATTGATACTCAACACGCTGATAAGCACAAGCGATCGAAGTCTGAAGACTCGAAAGATCTCCAAGTTGGAACCATGTCTGACGCGTCTCATGACCCAACGCGGTGCTCAAGAGTCAAGCTAGTCAAATTTGGTGTTATTCGTGCCAATGGAAGGATCAAAGAGAGTTTTGAAATGCGTAAGCGAACTTTTTTTTCCTCCAGAGGACGTCTCAAGCTCAAAGCTGATTGTGTATTTCTACAGGTTAACTAGACCAGCGATGATCATACTCAAAACGTAGTCGCGCCGTCGCAATTCTCGGCGATTCACGCCTCGTGTCGAGGGTACCGACTGTTGACTTTGGTACTGGTAATTTGGTCATGAGCCTCGTTATCCGATATCGCGCTGATAATTCTTCAAGTAGGTGCTCCTATCAAATCTGCGCAGTGTGAAGCATTCTCAACTCTCGTTGCTCGTGCAAAGTACAACGCTGGAATCGACTCGCTTCGTATCATGTACTTGGTGCAATATGTCAATATAGGATCTTCATTGAGGCGAATCGAAGGATCCGCCAGGTGATTTAAGTTTAATGTTCGCACATTTCATGTGCCCATCGATCTGTCAGAATGCTCATGTTCACAGCACCAACTCCAGGCTGCAGCTGTCAGTTGCCACCTCGTGGCTGAGGTCCGCCTTATTTGTATTCCAACACGTGTAGGTCGTGAAGTGTGCAGCAAGTTCAACGTTCATCGTGCGCATACACACCCTGACACCTTACTTCCATGGCTTTTCGTCGAGACGACCGTTGCCAACGATGAGCTTCTTCAACAATGCCCAAAACACCCTCGTGAACGGCAATAATTTCACTGCGACGCAAGTCAATCCAACTATCTACAATGCCGAGGTTACTACGAATACTCAACACAACTACCATGCGGCGCAATTGAAAGGTGCGCTTGTGGGATCTGCTTATATCCCTTTTCTAATCCGAGCGGGTGGACTACATAGGCGTAGATCTCCTGCATCAGCACACTTCCCCGCTGCCCTTTCAGATGCCAGAGCACGGCGCGACCCACTCAGGTGCATGGATGGAACTCGTGAAGCCATTATTCAAGAGATCTTAGACTGGTTGAAGAAACTGACCAAGTCATCTTCCATCCTCTGGCTACGAGGACCTGCTGGGCATGGCAAAACAGCGTTGGAGTTCACAATCGCGGAAATCTGCAGGAGCGAAGGACTCCTGATAGGGTCGTTCTTTTTTTCGAACCGAATCGCCAACTGCAGCGATGGCATTCTCCTCTTCGCCACGTTGGCCGCACAGCTCATCCAAGCTTTTCCCTCGACGAAACGTTATATCGACAAGGCCATCCGCAACGACCCTCACATCTTTGAAAAAGCCCTGGAAGCGCAGATGAAAGCACTCGTTGTCGAGCCTATTCAACGCATAGCCACGATGACTCGCCTTATCGATGCCGTGACGTTTGGGCTGAAGTCATACCCAACGCTCATTGTCATTGATGGTCTAGACGAATGCGCCGGCCTCGACGTCCAGGATGAAATCATCAGAATCATTGGCGACTTGGTCTAACAACTCCGTCTTCCCCTCCGATTCCTCATCGCCAGCCAACCCGAACCTAATCTCTGCGAAGCCTTCGGGAAGCTTCAGTCTCACCTTTCAAGGGATTCCCTTTCGACAATCATCCTTACGGAAGATGAGCTGACTCGCCGGGATATCAAGACCTTCTTCGTGGCCAAGTTCAGTGAGCTCCGTGCTCGTCATGGTTACCTGCCAGCGGAATGGCCAGGGCCAGAGGTAATCTTGCTACTGGTGGAGAAGGCGTCAGGCCAATTCGTCTGCGCCACAACAATCATCATATACATCTCCTCTCCGGACGATCGACCAGATGATCGCCTCGACGTCGTCTTGAAAATGTTGGAAACTCCAGTGGGTGACGCCCCTTATGCTCCTCTTGACCAGCTCTACTCGTGCATTGTCCTATCCGTGAAGCATCGCAAGGAAGTGTTGCTGATCCTTGGCCAGATTATTCTTGCTAAGGAGATGTCGCATGAGGAGGACATTCTAGGGTCGCCCACCAACTCGACTTCTCAGAGGAGGATGGAGGCGATCCTCAATTTGCTTGCTGGAGATGCAAAGAGGCTACTCAATAGGTTGCACTCTGTCATGGACGTCGGCGAGGATCTCAAGCTGCTTCATGCATCGTTCCAAGACTTTTTATTGGACCCCTCAAGGTCAAAAGATTTTGTTGTTGACTTACCAGAAGCGCGCACGATGTTGGGATTGACATATATCCAAGCAATCTGTAGCCGTCCTTGTATGTGTATTAATCGCCGGCTCTGATGTCTCTTCTTAACTCACTTTTTGCATCCTCAGTCGATATCTTTGCCAACCAAGCGCCAGCCAGAAAATTTAGACCTGATCTATCAAAAATGCATACAGCCCTTCAGTACTGTACAACAGCAGGGCTCCTGGAACCGCTTTCTGAAAAATTGAACGGTGTAGACATCATTGGTCAGTACGAGTTGTATATCCGTGCAGCGCCTTGGAAGAGGTACCCTGCCACGCTGGTCTTGAAGCAGGTCTCTGCAATGTTGACGGTCCGTATATTTTATCCTGTTAGTTTTTCCTTAAATCGAGCTAATATGATCTAGGAAGGAGGATAAGCTTGTTTTGGTGAATCTGAGATTGATGCAAGGTTAAAAATATTTTGGGATGCGTACACCTGGGAGCTTGTACCGCACCACCGAAGAGCTGCCCGTACCATATTGGACATTGGGTACGTCAAGTTCATTTGAGACCTTGTATAATATCACTCATTCGGTTCCTTGGCTCCATTGTAGCATTATGGATCATGATCATGATTTTGCTTCGGCGATTGAGGTAAGCTCGAAATGGCGGGGCCTTAGGCTCGAGCTGATCTAATCTAATAAATCGGCATAGTTCTTGATCGGTTTATCAAACCACAAGCTTTCTCGCTTATCCAGAGACGATTGTACTGCCAAGCTTATCGTTCTCAAGAGTCCTAATACAGAAGATATGATAGTTCGCTTCGACCTTTGGGGGTACCGGGAGACGAAATCCGGCATTGGACTCTGGTAAGACTGGCACCCTCCCTTCCTGCATCCTATTTTGCCTGATTATTTTCTCGAATTCTGAATAGCTTTCACGATAAAAATCACAATTCTAGTCTTAACAATATAATAGAGATGCGTCATTTACGCAAACCTGAAGAGGAAGGGGAAGCTTGGGCTTGGGAGATGCTAGCAACTGCTTGTTCGCAATGCGAGTGGTTGAAGTAATGTACTGGGCTTCAAGTTGGCTAATGATAGATTCTGAATTCACATTTAGGAAGGGTCATTTGACCAACGACTCCAATTTCAAAACTTGAACAGAAGTTGCCAGTGAGTTTGTGAGCCATGCGAGGGTGATGCGGTTACTCTGTAGAAGCGGAATGACATTGGATGTGTATAAATGCGTGATAAATAAGGCGGAATCTAGAACATATTACTCGAGTATAAGTGCGCTCACAACTACCTAGGGTCACGACGTGCGACGATATGGTCTAAATGCGTTATAAATTGGTGTAACTTCGCAGTATCTGCAAAATTCAGTCTGGATCATACTTGCACGGTCCGCAAGATAACTCTCGTCGATCTATATTCGAACTATTGAGAAACAGAATTGCCATCAAGGATTCGATCTCGTATGGAAAGAGTATCCTCCTTCGTCTTCTACTTAGTCTCCCATACACACCCATTCGAGTTCGGTGTTTGAAAGACACCTGAACCTGGGCCTGAGAAAAAGCTTTGAATGAAATGTCATCACAATGCCGGCTTTTCATCAGACATGGCCAAGCTTGGTTTCCTCTCCCTGACCATGTCGAAGCATCTCAAAGGCCTTGCGGGATATGTCTCCCTGACATCAGCGGGCAGACGTTTCGTTGGCCTCCTTGGTACCGGGCCGACAGAGTACGCAAACGATGAGTCGTCATTTGAAACGGCTAAGTCCAAAAATGCTTGCCCTAAACACCCTCACGGTCACATGTACGTTCAATTCAACAACACTGCGAATTCCATAACCCCCCATCGCCATGACCTCTCACTTTTCATGCCAGTGGCATACTGACTAGCCACGCTGAAAATAATACCATCCGTCTAGGCTCCGCATCTTCAACTGCCGTGTGCTCTTGATGTGTTCCTCTTCCCGCTCGTATTGTGAGCTCTGTCCACACCCACCGCCGTATCCTCCCTTGTGGCTGCTGGCACGCGAGATTTGGCCTCTGCTGTTAAGTATTCTATTATATTTTTGTATCATTGGTACTGATTATTGATTACCCGACAGCCCAACTATCTCTCCCTGGTTGAGCCATCACTCAGCACCTGCACTTCACATCTGGAATGGTCCAGTCAAGCAACGAAGGTGAGTTCAATACCACATTGTAACCCTCCTAGCTGACAATTCTTCTCCGACAGAATGATAGGTGAGTTTAGGCTATGCGGGATTTATTGGTATATCGTCAGGGATATGCTCCGAGATCAGGCAGTATCTCTCAGGATGTCACTGGCCGAGGCCGATTTTGACACTTGAACCGAAAAAGCGTGTACTAGACATCGGGGATGTCAAGTTCGCTTGAGACCTTATTTCATCACTCTCACTCGGCTCCTTGGCTCCGTTGTAGCATTCTGGATCGTGATCCCAATTTCGCTATAGCATTTGAAGTAAGTATGAAATGTCGAAGCTCAGAGCTGACCTGATGTAATAAATTGAATAGTTCTTGATCAGATTATCAAACCACAAGCTCTCTCACCTATCCAGAGACGATTGTACTGCTAAGCTTATCGTGCTCAAGAGTCCTAATATAGACGATATGATAGTTCGCTTCGACCTTTGGGGGTACTGGGAGACGAAAACCGGTATTGGATTCTGGTAAGACTAGTGCTCTCCCCTCCTGCATCCTATCTTGCCTGACCATTTTCTGGAATCCTGGATAGCTTTCATGATCAAAATCACAATTCTAGTCTTAACGATGTAGTAGAGATACCTCATATGCGTGATCCTGGAGAGGAAGGGGAGCCTGAGGTTTGGGCTTGGGAGATGCTAGCAACCGCCTGTTTGCAACGTGATTGGTTGAAGTAATGTACTGGGCCGCTAGCGCACGGTAGATTCTGAATTACTTATCACATTTTGGAGGGTCACTTGATCGATGACTCCGAGTCTGAGATTAAAACGTGAACCGAAGTTGACAATGAGTACTGGAGTACTGAAGGATGCCGACGGCGAAGCTACCACGCTTGTCAGTCGAGTGCGTCCTTCATAAATGTTCGTCAACTCAAGTCACCTCCCTCCCTTGTCCAAACACTCGCTAAACCGGTCTCGGGACGGACTAAAGAACAGGACTGGACATGGGGTTTGATTCTTTTGTGGATGGTGGATTTGCTGGAGACAAGCCGGAATTTTAACTAGGAGACATAAAATTGAATGGAATGGCAATGGTACCAGAGTGGAGAAGTGGTAGAAATTTCTTAATAAACCTCTACGGAAGGGTGGATGGAGAGAAGGAGACGAAGAGAGGCTTTGTATGAGGGGGGTACTAGAGCGGGATACAGTATGGGCATGGACGGAAGGTGGATACAACGCGATCGGGGAGGCTCAGGTATTACATCCATAAGGTACACGAATGAGTTTCAAGTAGCTGTTTCCAGGAATTTGAGTCAGGTCGAGGACTTCAGGTTGTCTGCCTGAGAAATGCGACTACATCAATCCATCAGCCACTACGCATGATTAGATTAGGTATCTCTGGCGTCTCAACTCGGCGATGGCAGCAATAGCTGCATTTTGTCGAGCAGTGTCTTCTTTGGAACCAGAACCTGCGCCATATGCAATGTCTTTGACTTTTTAGGGCTTAGCATATTGTGGACAGGTTCTAATTTTACACTCACTGTATACTGTTGTTGAGTATTTAGGACTATGCTGTGGGTCTGCCTTCTCTGTTCTGTACTCTGGACGTTGGTAGAAATGCATCTCGCAGAAGTTGTTGAGAAGTGTTCGTGGATCTGCGGTAGGATAGTAGTTGGCTCTTTGGAAAAGACAGAATATGGACCACGATAACTCACGGTCATCCATTGCTAGCTCACGGTCATCCATTGCTGGTTCACGGTCATCCATTGCTGGTTCATGGTCATCCATTGCTGGTTCGCGGTCATCCATTGCTGGTTCACGCTCATCCATTGCTAGTTCCACGCCAGGTTGACCCAACGCGTACTTTATAATGTTCCATGTAAAAGTAATAGACTTGTCGTATCGGACCATTTTCATCCCGGGCATGGACTTCGTCCAACTCTCGCGAAGACGTATCTCCTTCTCGTCGTGAGAGGGTTCCTCTTGCCCTGTCCACATTGTTGTCACCAATATTGAGCGTACGTTGTCAGAAACCACGCTCTTGCACATATTTTTTAGAGTTGTGACGCTAAGGTCGGGTCTCGTCTGCACTCTGTTGTCCGTTATGTTATGAAGATAAATTATAGCGTTTATGTTTGCCTTTTTCTTTCCAACACTAAAGCAGATCTGAGTTGTAGTTGGACAGAATGACATGCGAAATCCTCTTACCTATTTTCAATCCATCTTTGTAACTTTTCTGCGGCGTTTTCGTCATCTCCGCTGGGGTAGGGTGGTGTATCGATGAGGAATACCTGACGGTGATCTATCTTGGAGGTACATAGGACGGCAGCTGGTGTTGTGGTTCCTACATCGAGATTATAGATTGCTGGAATTCTCTGATTCGCACCAATATTGACGAACTTCAGCAAATGGATATTTAGCATGAAACATGAATTATTCCTTGGCACAGCTTACTGTGGTCTTTCCTGCACCCGAAGGGCCAATAACACTGTTTTCCGAGGATTTAGTCTGGTCATCAAATGGAAGAGGAAAAGTAGGATACGAACAGAACAAACCACGGTAAGACCACCCTTGGAGAGAAGCCACCTATGAAGGTGAATTTACCCTTGGGACGGAAATATGCAATGCCTCTCTGGATTTAGCGAACCAAAGAGTGAAAAAAAAAATTGAACATACCTGATTCCAGACAAACCTCGTTGTCAGAGAGTACATTTCTGAGAAAACCAGACATGGATGAAACAGGTTCATCGACCTGGAGTTAGGACAAGGTATGAGCGTTCGAGAACATGTTTTTAGATAAATAAATTACCAATATGTATTTTGAGTACCATTCCACTCCACGTGATGCGGAAACTTTGGCACCAGTAGATTGGAGGAGATGATCATTGAGGTAGGTCAAGAAAGATGGAATTGTCTAATATAGCCCTCATTAATAGTAGAACAAGGATGAAGCTGGGGTCAATACGTACTATAACCTTGAGTGGGTCTTCGGATGGCCCTGGTGATGTCTCGCTTTCCTTGTCACTAGAACTGAAGACAGACCGCAGAAATTGGGACAGAATTGAGCCGAGCTGCTTCAATGGGCCCGCATTTGGCGAATTCAACTGCTTTCTCCTAGGAAAAGTAGACTGACGCGACTCCATTTGTACCTGGACTCCAGTGGGTTCGCTGAAAGGCAAAACGCTCTTGCGAAGCTTGAAATTCAGATAGCGAACAAAAAGACACTGATTTCGTGAGGACTGCCCTCCCCCAGGACTGACTCGAAGCGAGTGAGCCGTACCAGAGTGTTCCCAGGTGTAATGGCGTCCTGCATTATCAGAAGATATGACCGGATGAAATTGTAATCGGCATTTTGTTTGCTCCATGGAAGTAGAGAAAGTGGCAGCCCCCCAGGACGTGGTCTTGTCGCAGCCTATGACCAAGCATAGGTCACCATTTGCCACTCGACGACCCATACATGGCCCATTGGCATAACTATACCAACTCTCAGCATAAATGCTGATGTGTTGATAAAATCTATCCAAATCCTTCGGGTTCAGATCGCTTCGAAATGTAGCATCGGGCATAGCTAGAACCGCTCCTTCGGATGCCAATGATTCAAACGCTAACCCTCTGGATCTTATGATAAATGATAGTCGGAAGATTCTAATATTTGGCCATACCCATTCAAAGCGTCACTTTTGACTCGCTTGACGAACGGACTCGCCAAAAAACTACCATCACTGGATATCTGGGTCTCGATGATATCGCGTTGTTGAAGTAGTGGTTCAAGTGGCTGAAAGTTGCTAGGACGATCGCAGTTAACGGGGTGTTCCGCTGGTTTATTTATGTTGAAAAGGAAAACGAATGCTCCAGAAGGATCCATGATGCCAACGTCCCCAATGCAGATACCCTCCTCTCGGTACTCGTCTGGAAGGTCGAGGGCGGGATCCGGGAGCCAGAGGGCATGTCCTCGATCCTTTTTCGAGAGATGTTCCATGTAGATAATGTGGTTTGGCGAGCGGCTCGAACATTCAACCTTCGAAATGATCGGAAATTCAGTATATTTACGTGGCGGTAATGAACAATTTGCCAATCACCTCTTCACTTATATTGTCTGGAGCGCTTGAAGTGCGCTATTTACAAGGTTAGAGGCGGCGATAAATTATGAGGAATACGAATATTGAGGGCTAGACAAACCTCATCGCGTGTGGAAACAGGCACTCCACCTCGTTCTGCTGCGCCAGAAATGAGAAGAGCACTCAATTTACGATGTCATAGAGCGGCGTACCGGGGATATTCCCGACACTTGCGCGCACTTGTGGGGCCTCTTGAGTATTGAACGATCCACTAGTGATGTCAACATTAGAGCCTGGTGGAATCATTGAACTGATACTGATAATGCAGATGAGAAGGATCGATGTTTTAGATGACAATTTTTCGCTCACCTGAGGCCACTGTTAGGCGAGTGAATATTCCAAGGAGACCTTTGGGATTCAACCGACCAATCAGATAGTTTCACCGACCTTCTGTTGTATAAACGAGGCCAGAGCAGAGGGGCACTTGGTGGGGGCGACGTGGTAGTGATCAGAAATCGCTGAAAATCTGGGCGCGAAACCACGTTTGAGGCAGATCTAGACGTGAATTAAGATGTATCGAAGGTCGCAGAGTCGCCGCAGGTGTCTGGTGCCCTCACGTGACTGCTCGTGGCGCCTGCGTTTTCACAGCTGAGGCATATCTTAGGACAAGGGGAATCACACCTCCAAATTGAGTCTTAAACATTCACGCCACGTCAATATCCCTACAACCATTCTGAAGCAGGGCAGCCTCCATCTTGTGAGTATGCAAAGAATTCTACCTATTTTCTTCTGGTCCTCTCCGTCTTCACGAGCTCATTAAAGATTGCCTGGTCTTTGGGAACTATTCCAGCCATCCGCTGGCTCTAGTTGATTTCTAGCTCTCCGTGGACCGTTACTCTCTACTGCTTGGGCCGGTATGTGAATGCCAAAGTTTGGATAAACCAGCACATGGGTTCAAAGGAATATGGTGAGAAGGCTGGGCCATGTATGATAGAACCATTCTTGCCTATTCTCGTCCTTCGTTGCTCAGCTTCTGGACAAGATCAGTTGTCGAGGAGCAGAGAGCGCAATTTTGCGTTCCGTGGGCCTTGAATCAAAGTTACAAGTGGATATAAGATGGCTTGCTAGATAAATATGTAAAGACTGTACAAAAATATTAGAAAGAGATGTTGGAATAAGCAAACGGACGACGAGAATCGACACATGAAAAGGAATATATTCGGGTTGACCTGGTGAGCTCGTGAGGCGAACGGAGGAGGTATAGGTAGACTACCTAAGTACTTGAAAGGCGAATTCAGGTAGCTAAATAAGGGATATTCATGTGCAAAATTAGAACGCTAAACGACAACGGTGCATCATTGCGCACGCTCGAGTGAGCGCCCCGGCTTGCGTGCGGTGTGACGGAGTGTGACCCGTGTCTGAAACTGCGAGCTGCAGCTGCAGCTGAAAATCAGAACTCAATTCTGAACGGTACTAATAAAAAGGTCATTTTTAATTGTGTCCGTCAGAAATCAGACTACTAGTTAGGAGGAGAAAGGTTTACCTTTTCCTCACTGCGCTCACTGTCTTCCCAGGTACGAGACGTTCGTACGATCTTTTATCTCACTACGCTCACTGGCTGTTTTTTTTCATTGCCCACCCACCCTCTCCTGGTGTATTGTCATACGTACTCTTAACTTCTTACTTATTCGCGTGTAGCTGTACCGACCCGCGAAATATCCTATCATCGGAAACCTGGCCAGCCGTCGAGCTGCCAGGTAGTCCATTTGCTACATCTTATTGCGTGAACACACGCCTGTCGTCATTGGACCTTTTAGGTATCTTTGGTGCATGAATAGATTCCTGTGCCAGCAGTGTGATCATGATGTTTTCCACTTTGGCAGGACCTCGGCGAAGAACTAAGTATCAACCAATTTCCTCACCCGCAAAATCCTTGGAAACGTCGGACATCCAAAAACCATGTAAATTTTTTTCGAACTCAGATGAGGAGTAAACCTCCAGGTACAAACAGTTGGAGCCTTATCTCACAGAAATATGTGCCGTGTGGTACGTTGCTCTGAGATGATGAGGGTGGTTGCTCCAGTCATCGTTGATTTGGATTTCCTGGCCTGTGGCCTGTGCCTATCCATCAATTTCTTGTACAGTGCAGCTCGTTCGATTGACGTGATAGAAATATCGTCTAAGCTTAGTGCGCTGGAGGGTCTGAAAAGTGACTACAACTGTAAAATTTCATTCTGACTCCTTCTATCTACCAGTAATTACAAGTGCGGAAGTGACTCTCCTGCCACTTCTGAGCATACACCCTCCGCCTACGCCGGGAAATTTGGGCTTTACAACCCAAAAGTACTAAATATTTTTGAGCCTCCCCTTCCCCCCATAACCCCGGGTCACGGCCTAACATCCCGGGACCCCCCTTGATCGTGCCGCATACACACCTTGACATCTTACTTCTATGGCTCTTACTCGAGACGATTATTGTCGACGATGAGCCTTCTCAACCATGCTCAGAACGTCCTGGTGCAGGGCGATATTGCTGCAACGCAAGTCAATGGAAATGCCTACAATGCCGAGGTTACGAATGTTGCCACTCAGAACAACTACCATGGGGCTCTATTGAAAGGTGCGCTTGTTGGGACTAGGTTTCATCTCTTTTCTGACTGAAAGGATGAATGGCGTAGGGTTAGACCTCCTCCATCAGCACACCTCCCCCGCTGCACTCCTGGACGCGAGAGCACGGCGCGACCCACCCAGGTGCATGGAGGGAACTCGTGAAACCATCATCCAAGAGATCTTAGACTGGTTGAAGAAACTGACCAAGTCATCTTCCATCCTCTGGCTACGAGGACCTGCTGGGCATGGCAAAACAGCGTTGGAGTTCACAATCGCGGAAATCTGCAAAAAGGAAGGGCTCTTGATAGGGTCATTCTTTTTTTCGAACCAAATCGCCAACTGCAGCGATGGCAGTCTCCTCTTCGCCACATTGGCCGCACAGCTCATCCAAGCTTTTCCCTCAACGAAACGTTATATCGACAAGGCCATTCGCAACGACCCTCACATCTTTGACAAAGCCCTGGAGGCACAGATGAAAGCACTCGTTGTTGAACCTATTCAGCGCATAGCCACGATGACTCGCCTTATCGATGCCGTGACGTTTGGGCTGAAGTCATACCCAACGCTCATTGTCATTGATGGTCTAGACGAATGCGCCGGCCTCGACGTCCAGGATGAAATCATCAGGATCATCGGTGACTTGGTCCAAAAGCTTCGTCTTCCCCTCCGATTTCTTATCGCCAGCCGACCCGAACCAAACCTCTGCAAAGCTTTTGAGAAGCTCCAGTCTCGCCTTTCAAAGGATTCTCTTTCGACACTCATCCTTACAGAGGATGAGCTGACTCGCCGGGATATCCAGATCTACCTCGAGGGCAAGTTCAGTGAGCTCCGCGCTCATCATGACTACCTCTCACCGGAATGGCCAGGACCAGAGGTCATCTTGCTGCTGGTGGACAAGGCATCGGGCCAATTCGTCTACGTAACAACAATCACCATATACATCTCCTCTCCGGATGACCGACCAGATGCTCGTCTCAACATCATTTTGAAAATGTTGGAAACTCCACCAGGTGATGCTCCTTATGCCCCTCTTGATCAGCTCTACTCGTGCATTGTCCTATCCGTGAAGCATCGCAAGGAAGTGTTGCTGATCCTTGGCCAGCTTATTCTTGCTAAGGAGATGTCGCATGAGGAGGATATTCTAGGGTCGCCCAGCAACTCAACCTCCCAGCAGAGGATAGAGGTGATCCTCAACCTGGATGCCGGAGATGTAAAGGTGCTACTCAACAGGCTGCACTCTCTCATCGATGTCGGCAAGGATCTCAAGTTGCTTCATGCATCATTCCACGACTTCCTGTTGGACCCCTCAAGGTCAGGGGACTTTGTTGTTAACTTACCAGAAGCTCGTATGATGCTGGGATTGGCATATATCGAAGCAATCTGCACCCGCCCTTGTATGTGACCACCGCCGGCTCTTTTGTCTTTTCGACACTCACTTTTTCACCTCAGTTGAGATCTTTACCAATCAAACACCAGCGACAAATTTCAAACCAGATCTATCGAAAATGCAACAAGCCCTTCAGTATTGTGCAGCAGCAGGGCTCCTTGGACAGTTTTCTGAGAAATTGAACAGCGTAGACATCATTGGTCAGTACGAGTTGTATGTCCGCACGGCGCCTTGGAAGAGGTATCCCGCCACACTCATCTTGAAGCAAATCTGTGTCACTTTGACGGTCCGCATATTTCATGCTTTCGGTATTACCTCAAGTTGAACCAACATAATCCAGGAGGGCCGATATGCCCATTTCGATGAATCGAACATTGATGCAAGACTGAAAATATTTTGGGATACTTACACTTGGGAGCTTGTACCGCACACGCGTCGAGTTGCTCGTACCCTACTAGACATTGGGTATGCCAAGTTCGTTTAAAACCTTATGTAACCTCACTCACTAGCTCCTTTTCTCCGTTGTAGCATTGTGGATCATGATCCCAATTTCGCCTCAGCAATCGAGGTAAGTACGAAATGGCGTACCTTCGAGCTTACCTGATTGAATAATTGGCATAGTTCTTAATCAATTTATCGAACCACAAGCTTTCTCCCCTATCCAGAGACGACTGTACCGACAAGCTTATCGTGTTCAAGGGTCCTAATACAGAAGATATCATAGTGCGCTTCGACCTTTGGGGGTACTGGGAGACAAAATCTGGCATTGGATTCTGGTAAGACTAGTAGTCTCCCCTCCATATCCTATTTTACCTGATTATTTTCTTGAATCCCGAACAGTTTTCACGATAAAAATCACAACTCTAGTCTTAACAATATAGTAGAGATGCGACATTTACGCGAACCTGGAGAAGAAGGAGAGGCATGGGCTTGGGAAACGCTAGCGACTGCTATTTCGCAATGCGAGTGGCTGACGTAATGTACTGGGCTTCAAGCTTCAAGCTTCAGGACCAGCGGTAGATTCCGAATATCACATTTCGGAAGGGTTATTTGACCGACTTTAAAACTTAAACCAAAGTTGTAACATCCTGCATAGTGATGTGCACGCCAACAAAACCTGAATAGATACTACCGTACTGGATTGGACTGAAGTGAATTAAGCATGCGAACTTGAACGGCGGGTGCAATTGGTACATGGAGTGAGCGTGCTAAGGAATACCAAAAAAAACTGGATGTGTGGACGCTCAATAGCTCCAATGTCATTATCATCGGAAACAGCTGTAATTAAGAAATTGAGTCCATAGAGTGTCAACTCATTAAATTCTGCACGGGCTAATGTATCAGAGGTTATGAAGAAACACCTAAAATAATATGCCATTTACGGCACGCTCATTTTTGATCATTTTTATCTGAATTATCACAAGCTATGAATTTTCATTAGATGTTTCGTGATACGTTCGAAGGGGGGATTTGGAGTCTGCACTGATTGAGGACTACCAACAGCAACTAGACTCGTGGTCATGACCATTATCATATCTGACGATATTGGCTCCCGAGAGTCTGACTCCGAAGAGGAGCCACCAATACTGAAGTTGAATGCACCCTTGGGACGGAAGTATGCGATACCTTTCTGGATTTAGCAAACCGAACAGCGAAAATAAAATCACGATAGAACATACCCGATTCCAGACAAACCTCGTTTTCAGAGAGTACGTTGCTGAGAAAACTGGACATAGATAACGCAGAATCATCGACCTGGGATTGGGATTAGGCATGAGCATCGAGAACACATTTTCAGAAAAATAAATCACTAATATGTATTTCGAGAACCATTCCACTCCACGTGATGCGGCAACTTTGGCACCGGGAGAAGATGATCATTAAGGTACGTTGTGAAAGATGAGATTTTCTGATACGCCGTTGTCCTGATTAGACTCGACAAGGAGGAAGCTGAGTCAACACGTACTGTAGTCTCGAACGAGTCTTCGGATGGCTTTGTTGGTACTTCGCCTTCCTTGTTACTAGGACTGGAGACAAACCACCGAAATTGCGACAGCATTGAGCGAAACTTTTGTAATAAGCCCACATTTGGTAGATCCAATTGCTTTCTCCCAAGAAGAGTGGACTGACGCGACTCTGTTTGCGCCTGGACTCCAGTGGGTTCGCTAAAAGGCAGAACGATCTTGCGAAGCTTGAAATTCAGATAGCGAACAAAAAGACACTGGTTTGGGGACAATTGGCCTCCATCCGGACCGACTCGAAGTGAGTCGGCTGTCCCAGAGTGTTCCCAGATATAATGGCGTCCTGGATCATCATCAGATGTAACCGGATTATATTGTAATCGGGATGTTGTCTTCAGGGAATCAGAGAAGGTAGCAATTCCCCAGGACGTGGTCTTGTCGCAGCCGATGACCAAGCAGAGGTCACCATTGGCCACTCGACGGCCCATACCTGGCCCGTTGGCGTAGCTATACCAACTCTCACATCATCTACACAGAACATCTGTCGAAAAAGGATCGAGGACATGCCATCTGGCTCCGGACCCCATCCTCGACCTTCCAGACGAGTACCGAGAGGAAGGTGTCTGTATTGGGGATGTTGGCATCATGGATCCTTCTGGAGCATTCATTTTTCTTTTCAACATCAATAAATCGGCAGAACACCCTGTCGATTGTGATCGTCCTAGCAACTTTCAGCCACTCGAACCACCTCTTCAACCACGCGATATCAAGATATCCAGTGCTGGTACTCCCTTTCTGGCGAGTTCGTCCATTAAGCAAGTTCGGACAGACGCTTCAAACGGGTATGGTCAAATATTCAAACCTTCCAAAAATCACTTATCTTATGATGCAGAGGGTTAGTGTTTGAGTCATCGGCGGCCAAAGGAGCGATTCTAGCCATGCCCGACGCTACATTTCAAAGCGATCTGAACTTGAAGGACCTGTATAGGGTTTATCGACATATCGGCACTTGTGCTGGCTTGGGGGGTGGCTCGAACGTCCAACCTTCAAAACGACTAGAATTCAGAATATTCGAGTGGCATCAATGAACGAGTGTGAGTCACCTCCTCACTTCCATTGCCTAAAGTGCGCTATTTACAAAGGTGAGATGATAATTTGGGTCGCTGAGCGGCACAAACCTCATTATGTTTGGAAATTGGCACCGCGCCAATATACAATCACAGAGTAGCATACCAGGGATGTTCACGACGACACTTGCGTGCGCTTGTGGGGTCTCCTGAGTACAGAACGAACCATCATTCGTGATAGCATTAGAGCCTAGTGGAATCATTGAGTTCCTCTAGGGACTTGTTCATTTGGGGTTCTAATGACCTTTATATTCCACGGTCACGCCTCCAGGTTACTGCACAGCATTGTTTGTAATCACATGTAGAGCCTAAAGGAGTCACCTCGAGACAGGGGCTATCGCACGCGGCCCTCGTCCTGACACAAGGACAACAGCAGCTCATCGAAAAAGCTTATAAAATGTAACTAAACCTCCATTATTTACCTTTGAATCTGATTCAATAACGCCCTGGCCAAAGAATGGGGTGTCACCTTGATTCAACTCTCAGCATATATAATTCTAATAATAGCGACGTGCGAGACTTTGAGCGGCTATTTATTCTTACGGCCCTACGGTCTTGAGTAGTTCCGATGTCCTGAAGGAACACGCGGCACCGTAAAAGGATTGAGCACGTTCGAGGTGTATGCTGCTCGTGCCAAAGGCAACCCTTTTTGGTACTCAGTCACTGCTGACCACCGAATTGAGAATGTTGTCTCATAAAGCCAAGTTCATGGTCAAAATAATGGAAACAGCCCTATCTCACCGCTCGTTAAACTACGCCGACTCACGTTTTGACACTGCATACTGTATTGGACATTGGTTTGCTCACCTGATGTGTCTCGTGGTGCCGTCAAGCAACTGCAATGAAAGGCGAGCATACTTTAACAAGACTCGGAGAAACCCAGCAAATGAGCTGTTTCTTCTAGCCCAATAATGAATAAATGGTCCAGGGGACTGGTAATAGGTCACTGATTCCCTTCATGAGTGGTGTGCGGTCGACATCTGAAGTCCCCTGGGCACCACCATTGGGCGCGCTGGCTTGTCATTTTGAGGGACTTACTCGCTCGACGAACCTGCTGCTGTCATTTCTTTAAACGTTCGAGAATTGCAAGCTGCGGTCAGCACGGTCAGCTGGTATATTACAAGATGTAGGCCCACGAACCGCTCACATATAAATTCTGGCAGGATTCAAAGATGATGGGCACCAGTACATTCTTCGACATCACTACAACTATAACTTGAACGATGTCTGGCAAAACTATCAGTCAAGCTCTGCCTGGTAAGTGTGCGCTAACCGGGACAACACTACTCACCGACCGTGATTCCAGTGCCCACCGCTTCGCCAGGCATAGCAGATATCGTCGGTTTCGGGACAAACGGCGTTATCATCGCGCGCAGGGCTCAAAACTTCCAGCCCGTCAGCGTAGTCAAGAACTTCAGCCTCAACAACGGAGGATGGAATGTCGATCGACACGTCCGTCTCGTCGCAGACACTACTGGCGACAGAGCTGCAGATATCGTAGGGTTCGGCGAGGGCGGTGTGTGGATCTCCACCAACAACGGTAATAACACCTTCACCGATCCTCCCAAAATGGTCCTCCCCGATTTCTCCTACTCTGCTGGCGGATGGCGCACCGAAAGGCACATCCGCTTCATAGCAGACATCAGGAACATCGGCCGATGCGACATCGTTGGCTTCGGCGACGCTGGGGTCCTTGTTTCTTCCAATAATGGCAATGGGAATTTCAGCCAGGCCAAACTCGCTGTCAGCGACTTTGGGTACAACGGCGGAGGCTGGAGGCTTGATCGTCACCTTCGTTTCCTCGCTGACGTCACGGGCGATGGATGACTCGATATTGTCGGATTCGGAGAGAATAACGTGCTGATCGGTCGCAACAATGGCAATGGAACTTTCACCACCGGCCAAGCTGTTATCAACGACTTCTGCTACAGTGCAGGTGGATGGCGCGTCGACAAGCATCCACGTTTCGTCGCCGATCTGACAGGCGATGGAAGGGCCGATGTCGTTGGTTGCGGTGATGCTGGAGTTTACGCATCGTTAAATAACGGTAGTGGATCGTTCGGGTCGGTCAACAAGGTGGTCGACAACTTTGGTACGGCCCAAGGTTGGCAGATGGACAACCATCCTCGATTTATCGCCGACCTTACAGGCGACAAACGCGGCGATATTGTTGGATTCGGAGATGCAGGAGTCTATGTCGCTTACAACAATGGTAATGGCACCTTTGGTCAGGCCAAGTTCGTGGTGGACAACTTTGGTGTCAAGCAAGGCTGGTCAGTGCAGAAGCATCTCAGGTTCCCAGTCGACTTGACAGGCGATGGGT
>Ga0247741_1000591_pt1 | contig 20367 bp, 15 predicted proteins | sample UWRJL213509R2_FD_180945 | JGI IMG/M metagenome (GOLD analysis project Ga0247741, IMG submission 180945) | Plant litter microbial communities from Arlington Agricultural Research Station in Wisconsin, United States - UWRJ-L213-509R-2 | ecosystem: Environmental > Terrestrial > Plant litter >... | reverse complement strand
CATGACTAACGGTATTCCTCCCTGCAATTTGATGCCAAGGGGGACATCGCCTTTGCCACAGGCGACGAAAGTCGCCGACTAATCGCGCCGGGCGCCGACTTTGATTGCTCGACTATGCGTCGACTGGCACAACACTGCTTCCACAGCCTAGCATACAGTAGGTTTCTTGGGCTTCGCAGAGGTAAATTCAAGCAGAAGGCAAGCTTGGATTGCGCCGCAATATATATTAGTGAATGTATGCGCCGGGAAGAGGAATAGCCGGTACCTCCTCTCGGCGTTAAACTCGAGCCAGTCTACTTGGGAGGAGTGGAAAAAATTTATGAGTCGGAATTGACTGTTATGGTAGCCAATTCCTCCCTTCTATTTTTTTCTCTACCAGAACGGCTGGATTCGAGCCTATCTCAGCGTAGCGAGCTTTCACTGTCTCGCATATGCATGCTCTCCGATGACCGGGATGGATATACGTGAGTTTGCGAAGAAGTTGCATAAGAGAGCTTGTGCAATCTGGATGACTGAGAATTGAGGCTGTAATAAAGTATGATGAATATTGAGCTCGAAGGTTTAGTGGGCTCAGACACGTACCTTAAAACGACCTGCTATAGATCCTTTCGCCATTGGCACCTCTTCCTCCTTTCCTACTGCGCCATCGTCTACTGAAGAGTCGAGCACCAAACTACAAGGGAACACAAGAGGCACTTCAGTAACTGTAAGCTAAGGATCTGAAGTATAAGATTCGCAGGTCCGAATAGCACAGACTCTTGGCCATCTGCTATTAGGCCATGAAGGGGCAGGCACTGAGGCAGCCTTGTATGCCCGCGTCCTTTCGCCCATATTTCCAGTCAGAGACGGTTTGGATGGCTCGTGGGCGTGGAGAAGGGAGGTCATAGGTGGGAAATGAGTCAGAGGTCCATGCATGAGTTCGGTCATGTTCGTGTAGGAGTCAACGAGGGGGTTGACGGTCGTGGATGGGAGCCGTCTTGGCCAGAAATGATTTTCGCCTATGAAAGTGACATTGGGACTTGATTTTCCTCCCTTTCGGCAGACGACGTCCGGCTAAAGTGGCAAACAAGCAGGCCTCCACAGAGCAAGGGATATGAAATGGGGGTAAAGCGTTACATTGGGTTTGTTCCGGCGCCTACATGTTCGAACCTTCGACCACAATTTATCCACCAACAGTATCGATAACATGGCCTGAGATTGTTCATCGGTCGTGTGATCCGAGTCTCTGACGTGATCGCATATCGCTTCCACAGCCTAGGATAGTGCAGGATTCTTGGGTTTCGAGGAGATTAGATTCCTGGCTTCAGCTGGAAGGCAATCTCAACTTGCGCTGCAATATATATCAGTAAATGTATGCGAAGGGAAGATGGGTGGCTGGTACCTTCTCTCGACGTAGTGATCTTCCAGAGTCTCGTACATGCATATTCTCTAACGTCCAGGAGGTGGATATATGTGGTTTGGCGAAGAAGCTGACTAGGAGAGAGCTGGCGCAATCTGAATTGCTAAGAGTTAAGAATGTGTAATAGCATCATGAATAGAGCTCAAAGATTGAGTAGGCTCAGAGCCTTACCTTGGAACGACCCGCTATACCATCTGGCTGCAATCCATGACATCCTCTCATCATTGGCACTTAGTCCTCCATAAACCACCAGCAGATATGGGAGGCACTTCAGTTCGACCAAGACTGTGTCCGCCTCCGTCTCTCGGGCCGTTGCTGCTCCCACCACATTATTCGCTGCAGCCGCGGCAAAGTCCCGTCACCGATTGTTGCACGACCGACTTTGCGGGTGTGACTGTTCACAACGTTCGCCTTGTCTCTTATGAGAGCGAGAATGAAGAGGGATGTTGGCTAGCACTAACATGTAGCATACTTAATGGGTGGGATCCGAAGGCATAGGAAGGTGGTTTAAGAGGCAAGCCAGCCATGGGTTGAATAAGGGACGTGAACCCGAAAGAGAACCAAGCGCGACCTAGGAAATATTGAGACTGTCAAATAGTCACGCGCAGAGACGAGCACAAAAGTCCAAGTGGAAAGTGAGCGTACACCGCCAAATTGGCCCCACATGGGACCAACCTGGGACCAACAAGATGGTGAGAGAATATTTCCACGTGCGGGCATTACGCCACCACGTCGCCACCACAGCTAAATCGGACTAATACCGGACTGGGGCCAGGTGCCCTGGTCACGACATGGGCCGCCACATTGCAGCCAGGTCTGAGCCAGGTTGCGACACAATATCTCACATATCAAGGTTTTCACAAAATTTCATACAGTTTTGCGAGAATATACATATTGTAGCTGTCTTCATGAGGTAGAAAGGACTGGTAGAAATCAATATATTGGTTGTTACTGCTTACACTACATAATACATGGATCCAGAAACGTTGTATACATGAGCTACTGAACTTTTTGGAGGTATGTAACTATGTAACGAAAGAAACTGCCTATCTTACTGGGCCTTCAATGCCTAAGCGCTCGTGAATGGAAGAAAATGAGCATTCGAGGCAGTTATTTAGATGATTAAAGTCACAGTAAAGAATGTCGACATGACAAGACATTTACACTCCTGTGATACGAGGTAGTGAGCATACGTACACCAATGTATCGAAGACACAGAACTCACTCACAATCGGAAGGCACTGACAGCTGCATAGTGAATTCCAGACGGATCACAGGAGGCTGTAGAGAAGTCATGAATATGGGAGCTTCCACACCCGACAACACATTACTCACCATATATAGATTTATTGACCTAGCACCCACTCCATTGGCAGTTGAGTGCTGAGTAGTTGTGGCGAAACCTACAGAGGTGGAGAGAAGAGAGTGGTGAACGACAACTCGTTTGAGACGAGTGTTATTTGACAGGGCGGAGTTCATCGGAGCTTGAACGGACTTGTCGAGTTCGAAACATGTTTCTGCGCACGGACCTCAGGCTTTCTTTGCTGTTGGCAGCAAAAATGGGTATCAACGACATTTTAAATTATGCACTGCACCTCAAATACTCATTTTGAGCCATATACACCTCTATAGGTATAAAATTTCGGCACGTTTCCAAAAACCATATATTTTTTCGGAATCCTGGCAACAAGATTTGAGGCCGAGCTGGTGTAGACGTGCCTTCCACGTGCCCGCAAGGTGGGGACTCCCAGGTCTGTCAAACCTGGGAACACCGTAATTCCCAGAATGCGCCAAACATGGGTATCAGCATTTTCAGTCGCCTGGAAGCAGGCTGGAGCCGAGTTGGCGGTGTAGGTGGCAAGGAGCGTTCATCGACACCGGCTGTATTGCCCCGGTGATCCGAAGTCATTTCCAACGACGCAACCACCCTCACGGTACTACCCTATCGTTGCCCAGCTACATTCGTCTACGGTCGTAATGTTGGATTGTTCACTCAATGAATAGGCCACTATCTGCACAACGTGTGGTATTTCGCAAATATTGCCTGCTTCTGAATCTTTACATCCACCGCGCCCGAATCAGACACAAGCCATTGTACCTTGTCTCTTTGCCAACTACACCTTGTTCCTGGACCCCCTTCTCTAGATTTTCTCAAGACGGGTTCGCTATGTGTCTCTACTCTACACCCACTACTCTTTCCTTGGCGGACCATTATTTCTGCTTTGAACTCGGCAAACTTTGTTGTCGTGCTGCGATCTAGATGGCACGTTACTGTAAACCACTGAACCCCACTGGGTTTTAAGAACTGGGAGCATACGGAATTCAATTATAACTATTTTAATGGTTCTATTAATCTATCTACCGACTTTCTGCACCTCTCCGTAGCCGCATTTCCTTCGACACCAACTTGTTTTTTCAATGACGCAAATATCCTTCTGGCACTACCCTCTCATAATCAAACCTATGCTCGAGCCAGACACAAGCCATTTGGAAATTGTAGCTCTTCATTTTTGCAATCAGCGTGCACCTACTAGGCTACATCTATGGTTCATTTCACTCGCCCCAGGTCCGCAAAGTCTCCTAAGTTCCGTGTCGAGCCGCTTCCAGTATCAAGAACCATCACGGTGTTTCCTGTTTTCCTCTACCATTCCGTCGAGCGCCTCTGCATCGTTCAAGCGGCCTAGGCCCTTGTACGTAGCAGCAAGGCTTTCCATGCTCTTGAGGGTGTCAGGATGATCATCCCCTAATACCTGCTTCATCCTTTCCATTGTCTCTACACCAAGAGCCTCCGCGTCCTTCAAGCGTCCCTGATCCCTATAGGTGTTGGCAAGATTTGCCATGTTTTCGAGGGTGCGAGGATGGTCATCTCCAAGCACTTGCTTTGTCTTTTCCATAGTCACCACCTGGAGCATCTCCGCATCTTGCCAGCGGCCCTGCTTCCAGTATGTGACCGCAAGGTTCAACATAACTTTCAGAGTGCGACAATGCTCATCTCCAAACACCCGTTTCATGCTCTCCATCACCACCACCGCAAGCGCTTCTGCATCATTCAAGCGCCCCTGGTCCCTGTAAGTGTCGGAAAGATTCCCCATGGCTATTAGAGTACTGGGGTGGTCTTCCCCTAGCAGTCGCTTCTTCTTTTCCAACACCACCACCTCAAGCGCCTCCGCGTCGTCTAAGCGGCCCTGGATCCTATACGTAGCTGCAAGATTTCCCATAATCGTGAGGGTGCCCGGATGCTCATCTCCCAGCAACCCTTTCCCTTTTTCTATCACCACCACCTGTAGCGCCTCTGCATGTTTCCAGCGGCCCTGGGACAAGTACGTGTTGGCAAGATTTCCCATACTCTCGAGGGTGTCAGGATGGTCTTCTCCCAGCACTAACTTTCTCTTTTCCAACACTACAAGGTGGAGTACCTCCGCATCACTCCAGCGGCCCCGGGACCAGTATGTGTTGGCAAGAAATTCCATACTTGTGAGGGTGTCTGGATGGTCATCTCCCAACACTCGCTTCCTTTTCTCCATAGCCATCACCTCGAATGCCTCCATTTCCTTCAAGTAACCTGCTTCGGTATAGATTTGTGCTATGTGCATTGCGACTAGTGGATTGATGTCTTCCGGATTGAGTAAGGTCATTGAATTCGTAATATGTTTGAGGAGTGTGCGGCGATATTTGACGTCTTCATCGGTGCGTACCAAAGGGAATGATAGCGCAATGACGGTGAGAATGAGATTCTGCATCAGAGATCGGTTTCCTTCCAAAGTGGTGCCACTCCAGTGATGAACCAGCGGATGAATGCTGTAGGTCCGATTTTGGTGATCATATTCAACGAGCGAGTACGATGCGAGATGCATTATGACTTTCTGGAACGTCCAGGAACTCCAGCGCGAATCCTGTTTTCCCAGCTGATTCAACAACCTGGTCACCTCATCCTGCAATTTGGAGTCCTCCAGATTTAGTCGAGATAATGCCGCTTTTTCGAACATTTGTTCTGAAATTCCTTCATGGTGCAACAATGAGCAAATCTGGAGGAACAATCTTGCTGGTGGATCAAGTTTTTCGTAGCTCAGTCTCCATGTCGAGTACACTGCTGAAGCATATGGATCCTGTCCTTGAGTTTCCTCGTTCTGCAGCAAATTGTCGCGTTCACGTCGGTAGAGGTCTCGATATTCCCCTAAAGACGAATGGCAGTGAATGAAAGCACCAGCCTGTGCAACAGCCAGTGCAAAGCAATAAAGCTCCTGTGTCGTACATCAGCGAAAAAGAAAAAGACTCCACGAAAAAGAAAAAGAAATTACCTGTACAATTGTCTCCGCAAGTTCATTGTTTTCGATATTACTTTCCGCCCGAGCCTGAACCAGAAGCAAGGCTTTCGCCTCTTCAAGATCCATCCCTTGAACATTTGCGTCCGCGTCTTTAGCAGTGTAATGGCGAAGCTCTCGGTTCCGTGTTGTAATAAGGATATTTCCGAATGAGCACGAAGGAAAGTATTTCTTCAGCTTTAGGTGAACATTGTCTGCATTGTCGAACAAGAGAAGCCAATTTTTGTCGTTCTGGCTCGCAAGCCAACGCAAACTTGCATCTATTGTTCGCTTGGCACTTCCTGGGGCAATGGCCTCAAGATCTGTTTGAAGAGTTTCTTCACTCGTGGCATCAATGTAGAAAATGTCGGAGAAGCTATAAAAAAATGCAAGCCTTCAGTAAAATCATGGTATTTCATTTTATAGCAGCATACCATTTGCCTTTGGACTCTTCAATGAATTTAAATGCAAGTTGGCTCTTTCCTGCACCACCAAGTCCATACAACACGAAGATGCGCTGACAGGCACTATCGACATCCGAGTCGAAATATCCGCCCATCTTATCGAGGATGTTCTTTCGACCGATAAATGAGGCAACAGGAGGGGGACACAGTTTGCGTTCTCTCTGCCCTTGGGCTGATTCATGTAGAGGACCTGGTGAAGCTAGATAGACGACGTAAATAAAACCTTTACGGTAGAGGCATTGTTACTTAGTAACTTACTGAGTTGCTCGATCGTAATCTGCGCTCTCGGCACTCTGATTACGTTTGCCAGTAACGCTAGCTTCTCCTCAATTTCTTTCCTCCTCAGATACTGTGCTGTATGAGCCTCCACATTTCCCAAACTTTCCCATTCGGAGAGTTTGATCCACTGCATCCCGTGCTCCACATTGAGTCGAAAGTAAGTTGTCGGCAATTTTGCGAAAAGGCCCAGCATGGCTTCGTGTGTGGCTTCACAATCAGTAGTGATTGCCTTCAGCGTGTCAAAAATGTCTGTTGATACGGATGTCCTTGACTTTTTCCTGCTGATCGTTTCGGCATGTCCAGCGCCAACGCTCAGCAGGCATCCGATGTAACGAGCGCCAAATAATGTCTTGGCTTCATCGAGCACTACCCGACTGGGGTTGTTACGACCGAGTCCGCCGTCGATATAAGGTTGGGCCCGCCCAATTTCAATGCGCTTGAAGAAGGCAGGCGCTGCCGATGTTGCCCGAGCAGCCTCCCAAATCTTGCAATTTGAATGCGGTTCACGGGACCCATAGCTTCGGAAAAGAACTGGAATATTGGCGTCCATGTTATAGGCATTCATTGCACAAACGAAGCTAAAGAATAATCGAATTCAGAACTATAATAATTCAAAAATGACTCTATAACTCACGTTAGGCAACGTGTAGACTCATCGTGCTCCAATAATAGAGTTTCCGAATCGCCAGTTGCATCTTTTACCACTACTTTCATCGCTTCTTCAAGTCGTGTCGCTTTAAACTTTCCTTCTCCTTGCCATCGCTTCGGATGAGAGAAGACGTGTTTTGCTAGGATACCATAGTGTTTTATCGCCGTGTCTACGTCCATCCGAAGCCGCCCAAGCATTAGAGCGACTATACTGTGATGTTCAAATTAGCTGCGGTGAGTGAGAGTCAAACCATGTAGCGCACCCTCCTGTACTGGTACCACCGATTATATCAAAGTAATCGCATGGCTTGGGCAGACAAGTAAGAGGTGGTTTGCCATCCTGCATCCGTTTCGCGTTCTCGTCGACCATGACCTTGTGCATAATTTGTTTGACTATGAGTAGCCCTGAAAGCCCACGAATGCCGCCACCATCTGTCCAGAATGTCGTCAATTAGGGATAATGTAAGCGGGAGAATAAAATAACTCACCGAATGCAAGCAGCTTGACAGGCTCCAACCCGCTGGAATAATCCATCATTCAAGGCGTTGGGTTCGGTGTAATGAGTGGCCAGCTCAGAGCTTTTGGTCTGTCTGCCAAAGGAAGTTTTGCACAGGAACCCACTTTACCAATACCCTGGACCGGACGTAATGCTTACAGTCGGTGAAATGAGCGAGGCTGTGAGTTCGGGAGAAGGTCAACCTACGTTTGGTTGTCTCCGATTGCGACACACAAAGATAGCTGCTCAGTCGAGTTTGACATCAGTAACAACTATCGTGACTGCTTTGGTGACTTACTTGTAGTTCATTAGTCATGATTTTGAGACAATATCCGGAGGGAGTGAGGTACATAATCTAGGTCGTGGAATGGAAGATCAGAAGGAAAGTCCGAATGGTGTGCATTTGGAGGAAGTGTCAAAGAACTTCGACATGTAGGTTCCAAGATCTTGTTTGCGTCGAATATATGTCTATAGCGGTGTCTTCCCTCAGTACCCCATCATACCGCGACGCCCGTTCAAGGGCCTTCCAAGATCGAGATTATCCATTGAAGGTGACTGGATAGAATCTTGCGCGCTGATATTTTGATGAAGATTCAGAAGACACGGGGGGGTTAGAACTCCGACTCCTAGAGTCATGAGAGAGTAGTGAACCCCATAGAGGGTATAAATTAGGTCTGGGGCCGTCAGGTTCAGAAACGGCTAAAGAGAGAACTGCGCCTAAATCACGAGATTGCATCCAGGCACCGTGTACATACGTGAGTGCACCCTAGTGCTTAGGACACATTCGTAGAAGACACAGTGAGAGATGCTTTTTGGGTCTAGACGGCAATAACAGAGCAAGAACAATGGATTGGATTTAAGCTCAGATCTGAGATACACACAGTGCATGTGAAGCAAACGCCGGCTCGGCACCTTCCGTTAAACTTAAAGTCAGACTCATCCATGAAGGGACACAGGGAGTTTTGCTTTTCATCCTCTCTTACCTCCAGATCGCGTTGTCGCACCCAACCTTTCTCAGTCAATATGTATCACCTTACATTTCCTCTCAGGTGACGGTGATGTCTGAAAATAAGGAAACTCTGGTTCCAGTAACAAGTTGATAGCCGTACCCCAAGTTACCCCACACTTGGGACGTTCTATTTTCTGAAGCAGACGTGGCCTCATGGATTTAAGGTTTCTATGTCTTTAAATTTAGAGTTTCCACGTTCTTTTCAATGTTCTCACTCACCTCCGTCATGGGATCGGTGACACAATTCCGGGAAAGAATTAATTCATGCATTAAATCTCTTCCAAGTAGCGTCGATCCATTCTTAAGTCCACGGATAGCTAGTCTCGTCACCTGTACGATTGTCTACCTGGGTTTGATTTGAGGAGTGGTGGTAATTTTGATGTTGGTAATGGTCATCGAGGACCAGGCAGTAATCAATCGATCCTTGACCTCTTGTACGCGAAGATTTAGCTTACGCGGACAGCAAGGGAGGTTTCCAACAGTTCTGGGCAGACATCCCCCCCTACCTCATTCCTCCGTTCACACCGACCCGCCTTTCAAATATCCCCTTCTGCATCTCAGCACTCGTTATTGAGTCACTTGAGGGACATTTACTTGGCTTCCGCATCTTCGTTCAACGAAAATTTTATGAGGAAGATAATAAAACGTTCCCCATTGACGATGCCCTGTAGTTGACTCCTATTTTAAGTAATCGAAGACTACTCACCTAGAGACAATGTCGGTTGGAACTACATTCAACAGTCGTCGGCGGTGTTATGATAAGATTCGAAATTAAACTAGACTCTATAAACTTATCCTACGAGCAGTGGCGGTTTCTCGATAGAGTTGCTGCTCTGACCTCAGGTCATTGCCTTAATCCAATCATTTCCTTCATCACGTCGCGTACAACTCTAAGGCAACGCACTATGTCTTTCCTACGCTCCAATAAGAGCCGAATCACTTTTTGAAGAAGACTTTAAGTTGACATTCAAGCCAGCGTCGAATTTCGCCACAAGTATACTGTTGTCACCGCTGGTGATGCTCACTATACGACTTCTCTCGACTCCAGGATATAAATTGCGTCAGCTTCTATCACTCACTGGTGTTTTCAATTGGGTTATGCGAGTGCTATCATGACAAAGGAAGCTGAGGATCGGGTAGTACAGACCATACTCCGTGTCTCAAGGATGAATATTCTGGTGGGACCATGATGGCAATAGAGATTCAGGGTAGATATATATATCCAGATTTGTTTGCAAATCCTTTCCCGTTAAACGCATCAACCAGCACTCACTATGGAGTGCGCAGATTGGGGCATAAAACTTGAGGCTTGGGTTCGATGTTTGTATCGGTGGACGCTCTGCCATCCCTTATATTAGTCTTCCCGTAATGAATCGAGTTAAACGAAGACTCTCATACTAGCTCAACAGAGGCATTTGGTTCATGTGATGTCAATATTCGAGCCTGAAATCCCTACAAAAAGTTTTCTTACAGTCACATTTACGACAGACCAGCTGTTCTAGCAATCTAATGTCTGTCCGCGAGATCTATGCCACTGATAGAAAGTCGCACAGACCATGTCCGTAAGCTAATAGTTACAGTATCAAAACGCTGAGTAATGTAGGCCGAGAATTTTGGGGGATTGGACATATCTCTTGCCATTTCTGAATATGTCCTTGCCATACTCACATGCGTACCACGCTTGACAGATTTGACCGAAGATATGCTAATCGTGACGGGCGCTAATCACTTCCCTGTTAATGCGCTGGGCACAGCCACACGTCATTCCAGCCTGCCAGAGGACACTAGTACTCGACCTAGGATGACTTTTGTGGGTGGTCAAAGGAATGCAGGTGTGAATGTACTTGGAGCCTATTTTTCTAGATACGAATATTTTGTGGGTCGACTAGCTTTGTTCCCTGAGGCTCGGGCTTTCGAAACACCAGGTATTTTGAACGGGAATCCATGTATCAAGAGAATAATAAGACTATGCTCTAGATATGTCAAATGGATTGATTCGACAATCATAAGTAGTGACGTCAGGTTGCGGCTTCAGAAATAAGACCTTGTGTTCTCATGTTCTCAAGCTCGAGATGACTCGTGTGAATCCGGCACGATGCCGTGTGATGCAAACTCTCTCTCTGAGTCTCTTCAACCAACGATATTGGCTCTTGGAACCTCAGTCGAATATGACAATCTGGCAGGCTCTTGTGCGATGGCATATATCTTCGAGAGTACCCTACAGGCCTCTATCTCGAAGCTCTTAGATCCCAGCGCGCACATAACACCAGTGTCTGACGTCGGCGTTGCCCCTCCATCCAGCTGTCGGCGTTGCCCCTCCATCCAGCTGTCGCCGTCACGGCCTCTCCTCCTCGCATTGACTCTGCAATATCATCTCCTGCGCCTCCAATGCTCCTTCACCTGAGCCACCAAAACTATCAATGTTACCCACTCTTTGCAGGAGGCTCAAGGTATGTCGTTGTCCATACTCTCTGCGAACTTCAGACTGAATCTGTGGTTCTTTTAGCGGGATCAGAGGCCCCTCGTCCATCGGCAAGTCCAACGTCTTTACGCTGGCCCCTCAAAACCAATACTTCGAGCTCATTCAGCATCATCTCCGCCTGCTCGCACATCGCGACGTCTACCTCCTCCAACTTTCCATTGCCAAGATTTCCAACACCCGACGCTCATAACGTCGATGTATGTGCACAGCCCACTCTGCGCATCGCGTATCACCATACCGTTGCCAGCTGGCTAGGCACCTCATATCCGCTCAAATCTTCGAGTTGTGGCCCCTACTGCGTTCCCAACCTACGCATTCCGTTCGTCCTTCAACATTACGGGCCTTTCGTGCCACACCCCCTACGCATACTTTGGAATTCAGCCATTCTGCATACCATTTTCAATTTTTGTGGATATCATCTAACCGTTGCTGGAGGAGCAAGGCTGCTGATTTGAAGGTTCGCTTTTCATTCTATCGATCCTCAGCCTTTGGCTAATTTACTTCGTATATCAAGGGCGCCTTTCGATTCCCAACAAGTCTACACTCTACGTGCAGAAACGGGTCAACCTTCAGAGATGAGCATCGTTAAATGCTCCAAGTATGTCGCATGGACACCTCGTCAAGCCATTTCATGGCATCTAACACGTTTGTCTCCAGATCGTGTCCCGTCTGGTCGTTTCACGGGTATACGCGTCATTCGCGCTCACGACCCACCTGTGGCATAACTCAAAGCTTCTATCTTTCGATGGGCGCCAGAAACACTCGAAGCCCTCCGCTCAGTCCAAGCTGCTACGTCATGTCTGGGTTGGCCCTTAGCACTCTTCGAATGCCGTATCCACCGCGAACCGCCTTCGTCCTCAATGATTCCAGATTCCGGGAGGGTCCAAGAATAGAAGAGCCAGACAACTCCAGGAGTTATGCAACTCGGATTTCCATGAGCCGTTTGTCCCTCCGTCTAATGTCGAAGCAGTACCACGGGGATAGACCCTCCAGCGTCGTCGCTCCTGCGCCATAAACACCAAACTACGGCTCTGCGTTTCCCAGGTCTGAGAAACCCGACGCTACCAGCTCTCAAGACCCTAATTTGGTCGACCATGAAATCTTGAGCGCGTGGAGTCAATGGCGACTTGGTCACCCAGCTGGTCGGGAACCTCGATATGGAGTCGAACTCACTTAACACGTCATAGGTGATCTCGGATTTCAAAACGACAGTAAGTTTCCCCATGTCCTCTTTCCAATTCGGTCACACTTATTGCTCGCGCTTCAGCTGTTGCAACTCCTAGAATAACGTCCGAGAATAAGGCCACGAAGGACGATAGAAGAGAAAGCCGTTGTGGAAATTGTGTCCTTGATTTATTCTTTTGACTCCTGTAGCTCACGAACTCGTTGGAGCTCTATTTAAATTTTATTACAAAAGTCATTATGCACGTCGTTCCTCAACTAGTTGTGGCCATCATCCCCGCGGCTATGGATCATGGACAAAATCTCTCCGATTAACCCGGAGAACGCAGGAATCTTGATGATCGTCTACAGGTGTTTCCCAATAGATAAGCACCTTGTCACATGCATGTCACCAACCCGAAAGCCTCCCGAATTAGCATCCAGAGATAAGTACTGTCCAATCTCCCTTCGTGATGTCCGAAGCGCAGAAAACCCCGCAATCAAGCGATCCAGTGGGAGATGAGCTGGAGAATACGGAGAAGGAGGTGCGGCTTACAACCTTTTCGGTCGCACTTTCTAACGAATGCACCTAGTTCAAGCCAGTGAAAACGGGCGAACCTATTGAGAATTCCCACTCCAAGATAGACAAGGATCCATTCACCGTGCTATTGGAAACACGGAAATATAAAGATAAAGCGAGATGCGAGGCATGGAAGGATGAGGTCCAGAACCTCTTGATCTTCGTGAGTCCCGTCAGGATATTGCATCTCAAAGCTAATATCAGTATGTGTCAAGGCCGGTCTTTTCTCAGCAGTGGTCACTGCTTTCATTATTGAGTCCTACAAGGGACTCAAGGACGACTCCGGCGATGTCGCCAACGATCTCTTGCGCCGTATCCTTACCCAGCTTGAAGGCAGCACAAATGGAACGACCACGCAGAGCCCTACAACCCCCACGTTCACTCCTTCGCCCACTGCTATCCGTATCAATATCCTATGGTTCCTCAGTCTCATCTTCAGCCTCGCCACGGTTCTTGTAGGAATCATCGCGCTGCAGTGGCTCCGGGAGCATCTGCGCCCCCAATCACACCTGGAGCCTCAAATCGCATTCTCTCTCCATTATCTCAACGTCAAATCGCTCGATCGATGGTACCTACCACAGATCTTCACCGCACTTCCTCTACTCCTGCAGGTCGGTCTCGTCCTATTCCTGGCCGGTATAGTCGATTTCCTTTGGAGTCTCAACCATACTGTCGCTGTTCCTGTTGCCATTGCAGTCGGGTTTAGTCTATTCTTCCTTTTATGGACTACCGTATTGCCAACTGTGCAGGCGCTCTGTCTCCTCCTTCCTCCCTGGCCATGGGCTACTAAGCCTCGATCACCGTGTGCGTATAGATCGCCCCAGTCCTGGGCATTCTATCAGCTCCTACGACCACTGGTTGCCATTTTATTAACTATTTTCGACCACACCAACATTGAGAGGTCGACTGATTGGGGGCATCGCGGTCTTGAGTCTCACACCATGATTATGGAGAACGATCGTAAGCTTTACCTCCTCGAGACCACTTCAGACCGCGAAAGGCGTCCCACAAATCTCATCTTCCGCCATGAAATAGGTGATACCTGGGCCACACTTGGAATTGCATGGTTGTTTCAACGGGATCTTGATTTCATGCGACAGAACAAAGAGTTCGAAGAATTAGACCTGGATGCGGATCATCGACCAGTACCTGTCTTCGACACAGTCAGAGCGCTTATCGATGTTGGCGCAAGTGGGTCTCTGTACGATGTTTCACTTGCGCACAAGTGCGTCGAGTCTGTTGTACACGCAAACAAATCGGACATGGACTACATGAACTACCTCACTCTCCTAGTCGACCTCACAGGCGATATCTCCTTGCCTGATTCACAGGAGGAGGTATCCCTTGATACCCTTGCACATCATAGTACAGTGTTTTTTCATTGTGGCATAGTGGGGTCTCGACAACCAGAGAGTGTACCAAAGTCTGTTGTGGAGCTATTCGCTAATACTACGCACACTCTATTCGCTGACAGTGCCAAACCCTTGGTCGACATTTGGCTGGCGCGCTCGTCTCCACTATTTTACTTCAACTTCGGTTATCACCCAGGTGAGCACAAGTAATGATCTTTCCTGGCTTTTACCTGAGGCACCGCATTGAATGCACAGAGGGCCAAGAGCAACTGCTTGATATCCTCAACAGCTACTTCCGCAATGCTGCGACATATCACCCCAAACCCGAAGATGCTGGAAAGGCCATATACTTCTCCTCGGTTGGGGCAAGCTTCATTTTCCACTCAGCCCTGAGTCTGCCTAATTTGAAACCTACATCCTCACTTTTCTCTCGATACGAAGGCTTGCTCCAGTCTCTGACGACCAGTCTTCAAGATCTCCCTGATGATCTTACAACTCATCCCCCTCCCGATTACCTATTCTTTGCATCATTACTCTATGTTCGTCTGCTTCTCGCTTTTGATTCGGATAAGGAAATAGTCAAAACGGATGCATGTCAAAATCTCATTCTCTCCATGTTGCAGTACCGTGCACGGGTCCCTCAGCTTCGAAAGGACATCGAAGAAAGCTTCTATAACACTGTTGACACCTTTGAAGAAGACTGGCCAGACTTTGTTCAAAGTGCCAACGAACTTGGTATTGTGCTACCTCCACCTGCGATGCCTCCATCAGATCCCCCGCCCCTCGAAGGCACTGAAATCCAAGAAATAACCCGCCAGGTATCTGGTGATGCCATTGTCGATGTTCAAGTCGAACCACTTGGGAAACCGTCTTCGAAAGACGCTGCACCTGGTCATTCCTCTTTGGAGATGGCGGACGAGGATGCGACAGCCTAAATATTCTGGATGAATGAACATATATTGGGGGGGAGGCCTAGGGGGGTATTCTTGTTGGAATTCTCAATCAACTCAGTTTACGGATATCGATTCCTCTTGTTCTTTATTTATTTACTTTTCGTATTTGAGTTTTACAGGTTTTTCGAACATTTTGCTTTTATTCCCGCTTCCAGCGCAAGACCCTTTATCTAGTATCCCTAGTGCCAACCCGTAATGCTGGGGCCGCATGCTATGTAATTTACTCGCTCCAAAGACTTTCGAGAGGATAGTGCCAATAATCAACCAAATCGCATATGCCATCGCAGATTCTAGCGCCGAGTTTATCATGTAGCTCTGCGTGAAGTAACGCTTGTTCAACTAGATACCCAAGTTATTCACACACACCCATTGGATCAAGTAGCTCCAGACCGGCAGAGAAATCATCAGAAAGAGAAACAACAGGATGGAATTATGGAAGGACTTGAGTGCGCTTGGAGCGGTGGGAAAACAAGCCGGTCATCGGCACCATCATAGATGCAGCCCACAGAAAAGGGGGTTAGCGGCGTTTGAGAAGCCTAGACCTGGATGCGACTCGAAGAGCGGGAGTAGATAGTGTTGAAAGGAGGCGAATGAGGCTTGAGGGAGCTTGTCGATGTACTAGTAGCGCTGTTCGACTATATGTTTTGCGTGTAACCCGGAAGGGAGGCGATTACCCATAGCTCGAGAAAGCGAGCATGGATTCAGGTAGGAAAACACGGAACCAAATGGTAGGTGCAGAGCAGGGCGGGCTCGGGCATATGCATAGCCTGAAGATGATTCATGAATGCGAGGATGGTTCTCAGGAGCATGAGGGGAGATGCCGTTCGAGAGTTAAGGAGCTCGAAAATGGGTCGCGAGAGGAGGGAGATTCATGTTGACATCATGAAGGTGGGCACAGCTCGAGGGGTCCACTTGAGATCTTGAGAGAGCGCGGGTGGGAACACCTCAACAGGAACAGAGGTGGATTCATCTTGAAAGAGTAAAGTAGATGCTTGTGAGGGTGGGTACGCCTTGAAAGTGCGAGAGGCCGACGTCACTTGAGGGATCACATTGGATGGTACGATAAAGAGCGAGTATGGATAGTGCCCAATAGAGCATGGGTGAACAATCCTCGAAGGTGTGACGGCGGATAGTGCTCGAAAAAAGCGCGGGTCAATGGTGATTAAAGCTTGAAGGCGTGATGGTGAATGGTGATCGAAAGCGTAATGCTAGACGATGTTCGAAAGAGTAAAAATGATAGTGCTCGAAAAAAGCGCAGTTGGGTGAAGCTCAAAAGAGCGGAGCGGATGATGTTAGAAAAGGGTACTGGGAAGAGTGAGACCAGGTACAGCTCAGAAGATCGACAGTGGCTACGTAGACGGTGCTCGAAGGAGCGCAGAGATGGCGGATGATCGATGAGGCTTGAGAGAGTAGGGCAGATGGAGTTCAGAAGTGCAAAGCTGCGGTTCAATCAAACTGCGGGGCTGGGTGCAGCATGAAAAGATGAGATCGATGCAGCTCAGAGCGAGCGAGGTGGGTACACTTCGAGCTCAAGAGGGCAGGGTGGAGGCAGCTCGTAGGGAAGATCAATGTTGGGAACAGCTCCAAGGAGCGAAGGCTGGTGGCCAGAGAGAAGGCAGGCGCCGTTTGAATGAGGGTATTCACCGTTCGTAGGACCAAGCCCTTATGTTTTTTAAGCAGGTGAGAGTGGATGCGGTGGATATGGCTTGAGGCCTTGAGGGCTCGAAAGAGTGGACGCAGAGGCCTGGTGAACGCGAGCCTAGAAAGGGCTGCCGCGTCGAAATGATGACCAAGTGCGAATGTTGCTCATGGAACCGACATAATTTTTCTGGCACTGGAGAATGAGAGGGATTGGATCCTAGTCTGTCATACAGACGAGGTGTTCGCGTATAAGTGGCGAGGTGACACCAGGGAAGTCTTTTGTTGTAGAACCACATAGATGGGTGGAAATTGTTGGCGTTTTGAGACAGAACTCGTCTCAATAAGCGAGATGTGGGACAGAGAATAAATTTCGATGAAAATTTGGGACGGTATGCCTAGTTCCAGTGATTGGAGAGCAAAAGTGCGGAGGCCATTTGGCGGTAGCATATTTTGATGCGTTGTGCTCATAGCTCCGTGAGCTGAGAATTAGAAGGATATTTGAAATCTCATACTGTGGAGTGGTAAATTTGCTTAGCCGCTTCAAGGGATTCCTTGATGATAGGTACGGCTTCGTGAAGTTGAGGTTGCAGAGCCGAAAGCTGCAGCGTGCTATGGCCCAAGCAGAAGCGCGTCAAGGTCACGGAAGGAGGAAAGAGAAGTGTGACATGTCACGTTGCTCCTCCTCATCTTTCGAGTTCACTGAACAAATGATGTCGACGTGGTCTGGCCTAGTTATCTCGAATACATCTACTCAAGCTTTCTTGGGCGTTCACCGAACTCACTCACCCACCGTCAACGACAATGCCTGAGTGTTGCAGTGTTGGTCATTAACGTTCAACACTCCCGTTGCGCATCTTCATACTGCCGCTAGGCACGTCAGATCCACTCAAACCATCGAGCCATAACTCCTGTTACATGCAGCTCCCAACCTACGCACTCTGTCGCCTTCCAACATTGTGGCCCTCGCATCTCCATGTGCTCGTCCTAGCCACGCGCGTTTTGGTGTTCATTGAATTGTGCCATCGTTGCCAACGCGTGTGGAGGTTCTCTACTCGTCGCAGGAGGATTAAGACTGATTATACATCTGTGTCGTGTTTTCTCAAACTTGAAAGTTGGGCCTTCATTCGATTGACTCTCCGCCACTGGCTAACTTACTCTATAGACCACGGACGCGTTTCGATTCCCAACAAGTCTGCACTGTACGCACATGAACGGGCCCAAGCTTTAAAGATGACACGGAAGGCAAGCTCACAGTTCATAAGAGAATGATGTATCACCGCCCCTAGTCATTCCTCCAGGTATGTCCCATGGACACTTCGTCAAGCTGCTTCATAACATATAACACCCAAATTCGTTCTTAGATCGTGGCTCTCGACTCGTTGGTTTCCCTACGCACGTGTGGTTTGGCCGTCTTCCCTGTCTGCTCACGACCTACCTACGCTATATTTAGAGTCTTTATCCTCGGATAGGTGGTGCCACTACATTTCGTCTCGCCATCCTTTGGAATCCATACCCCGAAGTCGAGCAGGTGGTCCAGGTGCGGAAGGAAGCCTCCTACCCAGGCGCTACTGTGAGGCCTGGATCTTGCTCGAGTAGGACCGCGACCATATCCGTGGCCAGAATTCCGCCCATACCCTAATCTACTCTCGAGCAACCTTCTCTCGAGGCCTGCTCACATCCTCGTGATCAACGGCCGACAATTACTAAACAAAAGTCGACACGACGGAGAACGAACAAAATCGACAATTCGGGCGCATATAACCGGAAAAATAACTTCGCTCTTATCCTCAATCGAGCATTATCTAATATCACAACCTATTGCGAAATACGACCTCGATATGAATGCCTGGCTACTCTTCTAAGCTCTGGGAGAATCCAACTCCTCACCGAGATAGATGTAGATGGAGCCTCATTCCGTGGCGCACTCCTTGGTGGCCTTGGTCTTTGCCACCAAGAGCTTCAACCTTGTCCTCGAGTGTGCCTTTCACGACGATGACGCAGCTTTGAATCACTTGTTCTGGTCTAAGAGCTGCTGATGCAGCGGACAGGTAAGTATTTGCTTTCTTGTATACTTGACCTATCCTTATTGTTCCTCTCAGGTCAAAACCACCGAAGACATCGTCACTAAGCTTTAACTACACTTTCCAAATAGGCGGGCCGACCCAAGAAGTACATCCTTCATACTCGAACGGCCCAAAGCTCAGGGTCGCCCATCGCCACAAAGCAATTGGGACTCTGAGCTTGTCGTCAGCGTCGTTACTCTCACTTGATTGATCAACCTGCACGTTCAGACATCCACCGTTACGGTTGCCCCTTCTGCCTCCACTGATACTATCGCGCGACATCCCCGAAGGTATTCACATCGCGGAGCATCCTGCAGTTGACATCTACGTCACTGCAAGAGGCAACAATTTGCCAGTCCCGTAACCGAACTCGCTCGGCCAGGGTTGTTGATCAAGGACTTCTCCATCGCAGGTCTGCCGACTACAGCATCACGCGATATGTCGTCCCTCAGTCGACCGGCTTTAGAGGGCCTCATCAGCCGATCTTAAATGGGTCTATTCTTCAATAATGACACTCGAGGTTTATTTCCAACAACGTCGATACCAGTACTCATGCTTCGGTTTATGTCACGACTTCATTTTATCATTGTTGTTCGCCCTGCCTGTGAGTCCTCACCTGACACCGATCCAAGGACGAAATGGTGTTTTCACCAGCTTGAAGCCATTCTATCGTTATCGAATTGGTCTCTGCCATCTTAACGCAGGATTCTGGGCCATTGCCACCATACCCACCCAATTTCGCGTTGTATTCGAGCCAGACGAGCTCCTTCGTGATAAGCTCGACTGCAATTACTCGACTTTCAACCTGGATGTTCTTCCTGATTATGAATGTGGCTATGTTTACCATCATCCCCGCTAGACCACTTCACCCAGCGACTATTCGCGGTCCTCCTATCTATCCTCACAGCTGGTGGTGTTGTGCTCGTTGGGTCCATCTAATGTTCGCCCTCTCTTCTGTTGGCTGATTTTGCTCGGCGATTACTGGTATTTATGGTGTTGTCCTCGTGGTTATCCGGCATACGCTGGTATTTTCCTGTGGTTGCCGCTTCACGTCAGCGTGGTCGCTGTCGACATTACCAGCCTCACGACACTACCCTTTCGTAATTCAGCTATACTCAACACAGAATCATAATTCGTTGGATTATTATTCAGAATTCGCCAAATAGCTGGGCCACCGTCTACACAGCTTGTGGTCTTTGGAGAATAACCACCTGCTTCTTTCTGACCCTACGCGCGCTGGCTCCATCCTCACACTCGGCGCATCTACCTCAATTGCATAGGTTACAAATAGGAAGCGAAGAGCATAGTAATACCCCTCCGCTCATGATATATAGCTGATCTCGATACCAGATGTCATTGATTCTTCATACCGTTCGCCCCAGGTCCACAAAATCTTCTGCGTTCCGCATTATGCTACTCCAGCTTCAAGAGTCGTCATGGTGCTTCCTATGTTCCTCCACCATCGCCTCAAGCGGTTCTGCATCATCAAAGCGGCCCAGGCCTCTATACGTGGCTGCAAGGCTCAACATGCTCTTGAGG
>Ga0247741_1000589_pt1 | contig 20464 bp, 25 predicted proteins | sample UWRJL213509R2_FD_180945 | JGI IMG/M metagenome (GOLD analysis project Ga0247741, IMG submission 180945) | Plant litter microbial communities from Arlington Agricultural Research Station in Wisconsin, United States - UWRJ-L213-509R-2 | ecosystem: Environmental > Terrestrial > Plant litter >... | reverse complement strand
CATCCCCGCCTGCGCTCGCGAGCCAGCCTAAATACTTTCCTTTACCACTTCCTGTCTCTCTATTTTCGCCGCCCAGCCCAACACCCCAGCTAACGCTATACACGCTCCTACTATGCCCCTTCAAGTTCGAGTTTGCGTCCAGGTTCGAGTCGGCGTCGGTCAGACCTGGAATAACAAGCACACATTCAAACCTATACTTCTCTACGCGCTTCCAGATCCGGATGGACAGGTCCGCGGATGATGAGGCCAGGTATCTGCCTGTAATAGGGCGTCAGTGAGTGAGTTAAGAGATAGGGAACGAACGCCAGAAGGTGGGAAAATATATGAGTAGAAAACGACAAGAAAGAACGCACCATCAACCGCCCCAGGACACCACGCCAACGCCCACACCGTGCTCTCATGCCCGGTGAGCGTTGCAAAGCAGAACCAGTCGTCCTCGGAGGGGTCTTCGGTGTATAGTTTGATGGTGTCGTCGTAGGAGGCGGAGGCTAAGATCTGAGCGTATGCAGATGTCAGAACGGTCAAGGGGAAACGGTGAGTGGGTAAAACGATGGGAAGGTGGGCAAAAGAAATGGAGGTAGGCCAACGTACAGGAACGACAACGTACCTCTTCTGTAGGATGCCAAGCCACGCATTTCACGTCCTGTGTATGTTCCATGAGGACAGAGATGGTTTCAAACTCTGCATCTGGAAGGACTGTGTGGGGTATGGGTTAGCGGAATGAGGGGAGGAAATGAACGACGGACCCTCCCAGATCCACACCGTCTTATCTCTGCTGCAGCTCGCCAGATAATTCCCATTGGCAGAATACGCCACACTCTTACACTCCGTCTCGTGGCCCTCAAGGGTGCTTGCACATTCCCATTCCCCTCCTCCCTCTTCATCGTCACCCCCCTCCTGCTCCCAAACCCCAATATTCGCATCAAACGACGCCGTTGCCAACGTCTTCCCCCCTGGGGCCCAAGCGAGTGCGCGGACGGTTTTAGCATGCCCTGTTTCGATGGTGCTGACGTGTTTGAACTTCCACCCGGACTTTTCATCGCGATCGTATGCCCACACCCGCACAGTCCTATCCGCAGAACACGTCGCCACCAACGACCGGACGGGGTTCCATGCAGCGTGCCAGGTGCGGTCTGTGTGGCCTGGGAGGGCTGCGATGGGTTGGAGGGTGTATGGCAGTGGCATTGTCAATGTGCAAGAGAAAAAGATAAACTCTGATGGATCGATCAAACCCCCGGATAGGGTTAGGGTTTATCCGCTGCTTTCTCGCGGAGTCTTGCAAGTTGTCTTCACACTTTGCACGGGTATTGCTTCTAATCTCACATCGTCGTGAATTGGCAGGAGCGCTCAGCAAACCCTGGTTTTTTCATCAGGTTCCGAAGCGCCGACAACACATACACTGAGTTGAATCCATCTTTTCAGTGATTATTTGAACTCTGATCTCTTCTCGGATATCTAGAATACCGAGTTTTGCGATGTACAGTATCACCACTCCCATCGAGGCATCCCATCAGTAACAGTGGATTACGGGACAACGTACTTTGGGAAACGGCTATTATACGATTCCAATGGACGCATTTGGCCGCTGCATACACACGCATATGGAAACATCGATTTAGCAGTTATACCTATTGTAACGCAGAATAGATAGACGTATAGTGGCAGAGAATCGCAGAATTTCCCATGATGACGCCGATTTATAATTAAGTATGCTAACGCAGTATAAAGGTAACCAAATCAGGATCAAAAATCAAAAATCTGCGGTACGCAGGTTTGCGACCAACCAAACGGAAATTAGAGGTTGTCTAGGTATGGCGGGCATTCTGTAAAAAAATTATTTGTATCGTAGTACTCCCTCTCAGATAGGCCAATCTCATACAATTCGTAAATTCTCACTTTGAGGCCTTAGTTTTAACATCTATTACCAACATATTATTGTTATTCTCAGAAGGAAGGCCTTAGGAGGGTGTTAGGCCTTTGGTATTTCCAGTGGCATGTGAATCCGACAGTGTTCATAATGCAGCGAACTCACGAAGAATTAATATCTTATTTGACCAGAAAATACAATATTTGCGTGGCACTGGCAGTGGTACTAAAGGGAGGTCATGAAAGGCGAAAGCTGGAAGCACTGAGGTCTTCTGTGGGAATGCAAAAATCGTTCATGGGTTCTTGAGTGACGTTTTTACGGGCGCTCCGCCCGCGTGGGGTCCTTGGTGGGGGGATGAGTATTGTGGAAACAGTGTCCAGGTTTGCCCGTCGGGCATTAACAGGAATTGGAAATAGAAAAGAAAATGTTAACTTCATGCCGGCCGTAAAGTATGAGATAATAGACCTTTAAAAGCCGCAAATTCCTTGAGAATTTTCTCCGTGTGAATAGCAGCAGACACAATAGAACTTTGGCGGGTCATGCAAGCAAAACTTTCGCGATTGTGAAAAGTCATTACTATATGGAGTACCGTCGGTACTCCATTTAGCAATCTCGGTACTCCATCAAGTAATTAATTTCTCGAGTTCAGAAAGTTGGACTTGCTTGACGCTCCCAAGTCCTATTGTGTCTGCTGCTGTTCACACCAAGAAAAATCTCAAGGAAATTACAGCTTTTAAAGGACTATTATCTACCGTTGGCGGGACGTCCACGGATGAATTTGACTTTTGCACTTTGCTCTTCGGCGGATCACCTTTGGCTGAATAGGATTCTCGCACGTGACTCATCTCATCCTGTATATGACGGTCCTTGTAAGAAATCTAGGAGTAAAGATACGGTACGAGAATAGTCTAACAATATCGAGACAGTAAGTAAGAAGAGCTCACCTCGGTTTTTGCGTGGCAAATTACTGAGGGGTGTCTCGTAGCTTAAATACCGTGTTCGTATGTACAGGGTAGAGCCTGGGGGAGGAAAACAGATTGATACTAAAAGTGAGAATAAGTATTTGCAATGCTCGCGCTATAGAACAAGAGGACGAGCAAACGAGGAACAGGCGCTTGTACTATAATTCGGAGCCAACGCGAAGGCGTTCGCATCGCATCTTCACATGATAATTCCCATATACCGCTGAGCGCATGAAGCACGGGCGCTTAAGTACTTAAGAAGAGACAATCCCGCATCGCGACGCCTTATCTCTGAGGAGATTATTTTTATGGATATGTTATCGTATTGCTGTCTCGAACGACATTGAAGCGATAGTCCGCAGGACGAGTCCGATACCACTAAGTTTGCACTTCGGCAGATCATCCTTGGCCGGTCTCAGCAGGATTCTTGCACATGTCTCATCTACAGTCTATCACTCTCTTAATAACAGTCCCCTTGGGCAAGGATCCCATGAAAGCTCGAAGTTTCTCATGGTTATGCAGTATCCCTCCGATTCCCTCGTTAAATTGGGATTTTCTTTCCAACAACGTGGCTATTCTGAAATATATTGTAGCCCGCTGTCCACCGCCGAGCGCTAGAAGCATCGGCGCTTAAATACTTAACAACGAGAATTGTCGATCCCGCACCGCAACGCCTTACCTCTGCAGATATTGCCTGATTATTTATATTGATATATTATAATGTTGCTGTCTCGAACGGCATTGAATCGATAGAACCAGAAGATGAGTCGATCTTGAGAATTGTGCCGGGTCGGATTAATCACACAAAAATGAGGCCAGCGCCGTATGCTACCGTATGACATACTTCGTCGGTTTTCCATGTTTCCTGGGTCAATTTATGACGTAGAATTTATGTTAATTTTTATTTACTAGGCACCTTGCATATTGCTGACCATCTTGTACTAGAAGGTTTGCAATTAGACAAGGACAAGCCGCGGTTTTCATGATATAATCCATCAAGGGCTGTTTATTGCATCAAAGGGCACGAATTCACGTCTCGATGCTATCTGAAGCCTTTGGGATGGAGATACACTCGTCTATAGGTTAAGCAGGCCTCACATCTGAAGACCCGGACAATGCCGGATCGCGCGAAGGGAAGCGGAAGTCAAGATGCAAAAGTGCAAACCATCCGTGGACGTCCCGCCAACCTTGATTATCTCATACTTTATGGCCGGCATGAAGTTAGCATTTTCTTTTCTATTTCAAACATATTTTCTACTAGCAGAAAGCCGTTTCTGCGTCCAGTGTAGGTGATTTGGCGGTCATTGACAGTCAGACAACTGTCAGCAAACTATTGACTTTGACTTCGTGTTTTGGCCATTGACTGTCCAACACTGATTCACAGACCGTCGTCTTTTCAAGTAGGGCGCGTTGGGTTTTTAGATACCGCCCTTCTACTAGCCACTAGTACTTTTTCAGACTCTGGCCTCTTCTAATATTCTTTGCTGGGTGGCCGACTTGGAACGAGCAAGGTCACAGCCTATCCATCAAACAGGACGACACCCCCGTCAGGCGGATAAGGGCAGACACTTGTGCGATGACCATTGAGGATGAGCGGCGAGCGCATGATCCAACCGGGGAGTGCGCGTAAGGGAGGATGAAGTGGGATATTATTGAAATAGCTACCACTACTAGATCCATCATCTATACAGGAGTGCGGTATCTACATCCATTCAAATGGTGTACTGGCCTGGAGTTTGTAGTCGAATGGCATACCACTGAACCATATATTAGATCAGCTTTTGAACATCTGATCCCGATTCGGACGTAGCAGAGCCACCCAGCGCGCCTGTTGTGCAGAGTGGGACCCTCAGCCGTAGAATAGGCATTTTAAATAACAAAGTGGAAAGATTACATAAAACCTATTGCAAACCGCACGAACATCCGTAGGCGCTTAAAATACGGCGCTAAATATAGCTGGCCATGCGCGTCTGTTGCACAGGCAAGATCAACAAAAGAACTCGTTTTAGAGACGGTAGCCAGGATCAAGAGAAAAGGTGCTTCATGGGTATACGCACATTTGTGTCACCCATCATCATTGACGGATATGTTTGCACTGATGCGTAGTAATAAATAGGCAAAGGGTGTCGAAGCAAATTGCTGGTGTACGAGGCAGAAGAGAATGCCGTATGAATCCATCTCACTGTATGTCCAAAACAAAATGGGATTTAGAGCTCTTGCATTCCTTTGAATCGAAGGCTCGAAGCGCAAAACAAAAACCATAGTAATCTTCTAATCATGAGCAATGAAATCCTGTGCTGCCTCTCGCCTAGCTAAACTATACCCCATCCCCGTAACCATCGCGAGCAATGAAACCCTGTGCTGCCTCTCGCCTAGCTAAAATATACCCCACCCCCGTAACCTGTGCTCTCCACCGGACGTATGCAAGACGTGTGATATAATGCTGGTTCTACGCAATGAAGTGCCGCAAGACCTTCTGGCGGCGAATAGCAAGACTGTCCTGAGGAAAAATGCCGAAGGTTTCGGCGTAGAACATAATCATCCAAAGTATGTCACCGTCGGCGTAATGGCGAATATCGTGATTGAAGGCGGGCGGTACATCGCCTACGTTCGCCAGTGGGGGGTTGTTCAAGGGTGGGATATCTGCTGGCAGGAGTTGATTTGCGAGCGCCAACCCGTGCCCAGGGAGCTAAGAGAAAGTAACTTGTAAATTAAAGGTACAGTAATCAACCAAAGTCAATCGACCTACCCTCTTTCTGATAGGTAAAATGATACCGCCCTGGTCGTCAATTGTGCGGTTTAACATCTGCAGCGACCTATTCAATATATCACATCGAAACATCAGGTGGAACAGATCTATCTGCGCTCGGACGACCGCAAGCGCTTGCTAGTGGATGCAATATTGTCAGCCAACCACATACTCAGCGATCCTGGTGGCTGACCTGTAGATCCAGCATCAGCGGTTGGATCAACTGAGGATAAAACAGCGACGATATGACTGATCAAGTAGGTGTGAGTTGGGCATACCGCCAAAAATGAAGAAGTAATTACAGGCGCCTTGTATGGCTCCTAGACGCAATCCAGCCACGATGAAGAGAAGCTCGAGGTTGACTCCAGGAGGAGGCAGCTGCGGAAACCTGATTCCTGTGTCATGAAAATAATCAGAGTGAGAGCAGCTTGGCATCCAAAATGAAGTCGCTCACGAATGTAATCTACCAGGCCTTGGGCATTGATTAAAACCTCGAAGTCAAGGTTATCCCCTAAAGCCACCCGCCGATTTAGGTCGAACGGTCCTAACATAGGGGGGGCGGCAGGTACAAGATCTCGGACGCTGGGTATATTACCCATGAACACAGCACCTTGGATGGGGATAGCGGGAGCTGGAGCTGGCAGTTGGTCCATTGGTTTCGAGGTGGTGGGTTATTGAAGAAAAGGTTCAATTGGATCCATCGTTAAATATGACCAGAGCTTGCGGTCAGCCGCTGCATGATCGAGGCTGAATAGGTTCCAGCCAGGTTCAAATGATGGCTCGCTTCATTTCCGACCGGTCATTCGAGATGGCTTATATATGACACCTCTAGTCGATAGTTGAACACCTTGAACACAGGAACTTTCTGTGGTACTGGATCATACAGGGATGCTGATGAGGCTTCTATTATTAGAGTGCCAAAAGAGCACCTGCGGGTGCTCGTGATTGCATGATGTCACTGCTGTAAATCAATCATTTTCATCAGGAAATGGCAGACCTGTTTTTGCACGTCTTTCGCAGGCAATGTACCTTTTTCCCAAGAGACGGCAACCGTCTTTGAAAGACATTTAGCATCTTTACAGAGACAGATATTCGTCTCCCAAAGACATTGTTGCGGTCTCCATGATATCTTATTTGGCCGTCTTCAGGGCTTTTGAGGTGTAATATAAGAGATTACGGAGACAAGAACAGCTGAAGACACCCTCCGAGAAACCAGGGTACAAAAGACCAACCTGCCGTTTTCCTGATGCTGTCGAAACCGGATGTGCGTCAAGCTGCCGAATTTTGCGCACACTGCGCACCTGCAGTAAAATGGTGGACATTCTGTACAAAAATTGTTTGTATTGTAGTAAGAGAACGCTATCCCCCAGATTTAAGTGTGTGAAGTACCTGGAGGCGCAGCCGACGGGTACGTTTTCTCGTGGGAAGGAGTTGCCACATAGGCAGCCATCACACGACGTCTAAGTCGTTCCGTACCACCACCTCGATCCAGAGGTGGTTCCTCGTCGCTCGTCAGAATTGAGCTCGGTATCCGTAAATTTTTACCCCACCCACCCACTTCCTCGTTAGCTGTTAAATCAGGAGACAAGGACACGATATAGGACCTTTGCGTAGAGTGATCTGGCTCAGTTCTGACGTCTGGGTTGGGGAGAAGCCATACTCGTACCCTCATATCTCCGGAACGGCTACACCGATTCTCTTGGGATTTTTTTGTATCATTTCCGCGTTATTTACACGCTTCAAACGAGCCTAAGTGCGCTGGTCGGTGCGCTAGACTCTGACTTTCTAATCTTGGCCTCCCTGCAGCTTGTCTGAGACCTACCTCAAGTTTGTTAGCTTCGCCTTGCCTAGACTCCGTATTTTGAGGTTTACTGTACATGCACGCGCTTTCGACACGACCCCTTCTATTATTCCGTATTTCTTATATTTACGGATCTCATCACACCACTACAACTTGAAGTATGCTCAAGTACGTACATTCATTGGCTTAAACCTGTGGTAGAGTAGGACGTCAGAGGTGCTGCCTGGGTTGCTTCGGGGGTCATCCGCCAGCACCTCATCGTCCTACGCCCTGAGGAGACACGGTTCACACCGGCTGCTCTTCACGCCCAATCTAACTACCACATACATGGCCGGAGGGGCACAACACCAACCCTCGAGAAGATTATTATTTGCGTAACTACCATCATGTTAGGTAGCGTATATATGAATTTGTGTACACTACGTAGACGTGATTAAACCAGGGAATGGGTTGGTTGCGTCTGCTTGGAGTAAATTGTGTCCCAGAAAGTAAAAATCCCAGATGGAGTAAAATGTCTTGTACAATGTGAAAACTGAGCTGCATGTACTGTATGGGTCCCCAGAAAGGTGCGGAAACCCGGAAACCTTTTCTCTAACTTGCTGATGTATAGAGTGTACAGATATTCGTACTTATGCGACTTAACATGATACATCGTCCTCTGCACTTAAATCGGGGAGGTATCGTTCTCTTACTACGACACAATTAATTTTTGTACAGAATGTCCGCCATATGAACATTCTCCTATTACAAATACTCATTTGAGTTGTTGCATAATTGACGCTCTGTGGCTGCGCAACAACAGCGCTCTGATCAATTTACATGAAGTTACTACACACTCAAGTCACATGGGGACGCCTGTTCCACCCAAGTACGCAATCATCCTGTCAAGAAGAGTCTAAATTTCGCGATTCGCTCCACGAGAGAATCCCCCGCTCGGATGCAAAAGTCGAACTCGTAGAAGACGACCAGATCGAGTATGTCATCGTGAGTGTACGCATCGAGATCGGGTTTGAAGAAATCTGGAAAGCTTCCGACTGCATAGTCGTGGGCTGCGGTGATTGGTATCTGCGGGTGGTTGTGGGGTTTCACTGTGTTAGCTAGCTCGATCCCGTCGCCGCTTGCGAACTGGAGGCACATCACAATCAAAGGGTGAATCGCGAGGCCAAGACTATATTTTGCATACCTCTTTCTGGAGGGGAGAAAGCCTATCACTGGCGGGACGCGGGCCTTCAGAAGTCTGACTGGAAGTATAAAATTCCATATTGGCCTGCCTAAGGAAGCTGTTGGCAATCATGGCTGATTCCCCGATGAAGGAGTCTTGGAGGGTCTGAGTAAGTTGTTTGCTTGCGTGTACGACACTTTTCAGGAGATCTGAGATATTCTTGTGTAGTTCGACATCGTTAAACTGTCTATCACACTCTATGGCGTTCTCCAAGGCCAGTTGATAGATCTTGGATGCTGGAAAGTATCTGTCAGCTTACAATTGGAACAGGGGGCAGGTGCAGATTCATACTGGGATTGACTTCTTGCGTATGTGTAGCATCTACCTGGTTCTCGTTTCCAGACATATTCTAGGAATTTTTTACAAGGCTGGGTGCGATTGAAGAGAGGTGATATTGAGGTTGTAGCTTTCGTTGTCGGTATGCTGGAAGTTGGTAACTTGAACATTCTCCTATTACAAATACTGTCGAATTTCTATATGCACATGTTTTCTTGAGTCAATTCACTGTTCAGGAACAAATGTTCCCAGCCGTCTGAATTTTATTAATTTTTTTGTCCTCCTCAATCCTCCATGTTGTCTCTGCGCCACTACCAACTTACGAGACCATCATCATCCGAATCTGCCAGTAAATAAGGGTACCACGATGACAGCACCCTTTCCGAGGCGTCAACCTCTCCCACAGAACCCCTTCAATCAAGCTAAAGATACTTTGTCCTACGATGCGTACCAGTACTGCCTTGCGAATGAGATTGGAGCATACAACGAGAAACGCCTCGTGTATGCTCGTCTTTTGGGCTATCTATTGAAAGAAGATCCTGGTGCTGACGCGAGAGTCGTCCTCGCCCACGAAATCCTTGCCTGTCAAGCCGACGGCGATTGTTTGGATATCTTGGCTGAATTTTATACCAACCACTTGATTCGCCTCTGTAGGTCATTGTCGATAATCGAGTCCGATATTCCTTATTCTGTTACTAGTTAAACAGAATAAAGGGCGTACGCCTGCGACATCGGACGACCCCAGCCCGCTTTACTTTGAAGTGCACCAGGATTCCTTTGCAGACGCGATTGAAGAACCACCAAAGGACCACTCGGCCGCGAAACGATCTGTGAGTTCAGCGTCTTTATAGGGCGGATGCCCCTAATCTTTCTTTAAGGCGCTGAAACGCGACAATTATTGCTGCATGGTCACTGGTCTCGTCGACTGCGAGTCCTCCGAGAGTATGACGGATGCAGAAGAACAGATACACGGACTGGTGGGTCGAGCGACCGTTTCCACAGACTTCTGCTATATATTTCCTTCGATCAACTGGAACCTCATGCCGGGGGAGCGCAGTCAAAGTTATTCTGAAAATGTGTGGGCTATCATCAATGGTTTTGGTGGCGCCGATGTGCTCGCCGAACTTGATGGTACCAACATGCACAGGTTATCGAACGGGTTGACCATGAGGCAGGAGTTGCATACCATGTTTGATGACCTGTCGCTATGGTTCGAGGAAGTTGCAGTGAGCATTTGTGGTCGTATTCAAACGCATTTATTCAGTCCTCCTTATTCAGAACAGCCCTCATACGTATAACGTCTGCACCATATTCCCGAATCATGCGGCTTTATCCCCCCTCCCTCACCCCCGGACTGTAACTTTCGCGACCGCCACCGGTCTGGACCTGCCCGATGCTAGATACCTCCGCGTACATGCTGCTATCTGTCGAGTTGCCCAATTGTCTGGTGCGGTTCAGTACGTGAATTCGTATGACCTAGAGTTGGAGACGAGTACGGTTCTGGCTTTCGACGGCTCCTCATCAGAGCTTTTGTCTTCTCAACTCCGAAGAACATTCCTCGTCGTAGCTTAAAGCCTTTTGCAGAATAGACTGAGGTTGAAATTAAGGAAACGACCCGACGACTGCTGTTGCGTCCTTCGATTTTGTCTCGAGGGATGGTAAACGAATAAAGTAATGGGTGAAGTAACACAGAAGATGAAACCCCCAGATAGGGTTAAGGTTTATCGCAGGGTTCATCACTGACCATGTCGTCCCACTCGACCCCTCGCAAAACGACGTTCAAGCTCCCGCCAGTCGTGTCGCAGGAGACAAGGAGAGCAAAGGTCTGCGTCTGTTTCATCTGCAGCGTGTCCTCTTTGCTGACTTGCGACATGGTGGCAGGCCCTCGAAGAACAAAAACGCGTGCGTCTCTCTTCGCTTTCCCTTTCTACCGCTAACAGATCTCTTCAACCCAACAGCGCCGGACGACCCTCGTCGACTCAACACGCCAGCTTGACCTCTTTGCCGGGCTTACACTCGGCGGGGACGCGTCGGATGACGACGACGCGCCTATTCTCGCTTCTGGTGCAGGCGTGAACGCGGGTGAAGATGAGGACAAGGGTGCACAGCGAACTGTAGCGCCAGCATCCATCGCACAGTACGCCTCCCTCCTCCACGACGACGCGTACGGTTCGAACCCTACATCGGACTCGCACGTATCAAACGCGATTTCAAACTTTGGACACACTGGCACCAGCTCTGGCACGGGCCTTGTACCCCATTCGTCTGGGTTTACCGCCGCACCTTCTTCATCGCAGGCCCAAGATGCCTCAATGTCAAATTCTACACCATCTGCCTTCTCCTCCAAGAAACAGAAGTCAAAAGCCAACTCCAACAACCGCAGGCGTAACAACAAACCAAAACCCCGCCCCTCCAAATGGGCGGATAAATGCATGTATGCCGAGTTGCTCGAGATGGTTGATGTCAACGCTTTGGACGCTTCATCGCATCACCTTGTCTCATCGTACTCCGACCTTACAATGGACGATCGTGAATATTCATCGCCAGGGATAGCCAGCACCGGCGAACACCCCCAGGACGGCCTCCCCCCCGACATAGAAACAGCATGGGTAGCTGTAGCACCCGTTCCAGTCGGCAAACGGTGTTTAGCAGTGACGCATCAGAGTTCGTCAAACGGTGGAGGGGGTGGGCAAGGGCCACAAGGGACGTTAGGTATGTTTTATCAGTCAACGAGCACGTGAACGTACACCGACCACCCGCGATCGTTCCTCAACAGCACCGAATACATCCCTCCGCACGCGTCTTCTGGGTAAACCGATCCTCCTGCACTCTTCTGGCCCAAGCAGTAGTACCATATCAACACCCGCCCTCAATACTTCATCTTTACCCTCGCCCGCCCCCTCCTACACACACTACTTCCCCACCCCCCTGCCCCCACATACAATCCTCGACTGCATCCTCGACCCCAACTGGGCTTCCAACGGGATCCTCCACGTCCTCGACGTCGTCATGTGGAAGGGCCAGGATCTGGGCGGGTGTGAAGCTGGGATGCGGTGAGTCGTTTGTTGAAGCGTTACGAAAAGATGGGAGGAACTGAATCAGACACGAATAGGTTTTGGTGGCGCGATACACGGTTAGCAGAGATCGCTTCCTTGTCCCCGCCCCAATTGGGTGGTGGCACAGCCTCAGGCGAATCATCATCCTCCGTAGACGCGCTTACACATCCCCCCTACTCCTTCCCCTACCCAACGACCCTCCTCCCGATCCCGTACCACACGTCTACAACCCTCGAGGCGCTCGACCGCGTCGTCGTGCCCGCCGCGCGGACTGTGCGGGTCGTTGATGTTCGTGTGCCCATGCCTAGGCCTGTCGGTGTCTCCGTGGGTGTACCATTACCTGCACCTCCCATTGTGGGAGATGAAGCAGAAGGCGGGATGGACATCGAAACCCCCACCACCTCTGCACCTGGGGAATTCACGTTCGGGCCTACGACGACATCGTTCGCCGCACCACCCTCAATCCAAGCAACGATAACGACCCACCATCAAATCGCACCCGATGGTCTCTTGCTGTACCTCGCCGAGGCATCGTATGAGCCCGGAACGAGCCCGTTGAGCAGTTGGGTTCCTTTGAGGGGGTATGAGGAGGGCGGGGATGGGCATACGTGCGAGAAGGAGGAGGATAGGGATGGGAAGATAGGGAAAGAGGAGAAGGAAGGCCCGTTAGATCTGTTCCAGCGGTACGTGTCTCGTCCTCCTAACAACTTTAACGATCTGAATATTTGGGTGTGTATAGGCTTGTAAGGAGACGCCTTGCACGGCGGTATCGACAGCAGCAGCAGCAGCAGCAGCAGCAACAGGGTATGGGTGGTAGTAGTAACGGTGGCGAACTCGTAAATGCAGATGTGGATATGGATATCTAGTTTAACTTTATACCTACTAGTGAACTTCAAATTACGCTTCAACATGGATAACCTGAACATACATCTCCTCTGAACTCAATCTCCGATTACTTTACTCCCAAAAGTTAGGCGCCTAGGCGCGCGTTCGCGATCTAATCTTATTACTCTCACAGCCACTGTGCCGTCATCCCATGTTTGAAATTTCAACCTCATGTCCTCTTTTGCTCCGTTCATTCTACCTCTGTCACCAGAGATTTCTCCTGCGCGGCGAGACGAGCAACTAGTTTTAAGAGCTGGTGTCTTTGCGTTCCTTCGCCTCTAGACATCCAACTTCAGGGACCCGGAAGACAGACAAATCTATCAACCGACTTGCGAACAATTCATTACAAAGTGGACTACTCCAGACTCATAGCGAGAGAGTGTAGTCACATCCCCCTCCCGCATTGTCCCACACGTCTTCGATCAAGCGAACCGCAGTGTTCACTTACAGATGTCGCATTCAGATTTTCTCAATAGCGCAGGCCAAGAGTACGTTGACTCCCACTTTATGACTTTAGCAATATCTTATTCACCTCATAAGTGGCATGGATTCCGCTGGCCTATGCCAAGAGGAAACACCCACAGGTCCATTGTATCGTGAAACAGACCGCATTGCCAGTTCCATGGCCGACCACGCTAATACCGACCACATCGTTGACCTCCACCGCCATCGCGCAGAACTCGCCGTCAGCCATATCACAGAAATATATCATTCGGACCGTATAAGGAGTCTTGCGATTCTATTGGCGTTGTATAGAGGTGGAAAGGATAAAAGAAACGTTGGTGCATATATAATGGCTCGACTGCCAACGAGAGTTCGCAATGATCTTCAACTTAACTTGACGTTTATATCGCGGACTGCGCCTACATTTTATGAAATTCTTGGCTTTGGTAAGCCCACCGTCTGATTGATGATTCGTGGGTCATTTGGATTGCTTACATTCGGGAATCGTGTTAGGTTTTAGATGTGTGGTTGGCATATTGCCTCGGTGGGTTACTCGCTCCTAAATGTGTCAGTATAGCTGGGTATGGTTGGTAGTAGTGATAGTCGTAGTTCTTGGATTTTTACTCTTGCTAGATTGTAAATCTCGAAATATACATAGGCTTCAAACGTCATCTGAAGACCTTCACAGCCACCGAGCTCAGGAACGTCATCCCATGCTTGGACCTCATGTCCCTTTTGCTCCGTTCCCTTTACGTCGTCTGATTTCTGCTAGTGATTTCTGGGCTACGAGCGTCGTCTGGTCACTAGATCCTAGAGAACAGGGAAGAGTCAAGACAACAGCTGCACGGTGCACACCTCGGGGACTTGATCCGAACAGGCGCGAAAGAACAACGACTAGGGACAACGAATAACGAACAGCCTCAGCCTTGCGGACTTGCACTGAAATATAAGGGACAACTACGTTCGACCTCACCCCGGCGGCTCTGCCACTTCCACCACGACGTATTCGACGATACACTCAACGACATACTCAACGACACTTATATTGACAACCTCACGACACCCGCTATAGGCTCCAAACCTAAACGACACATCTCTTTGACATCTCTATTATACCACCTTTTTTCTCGACCATGTCCTTCTTCCAGCGCCGATCCTCGTCCCGGTCCTCCAACAACTTGACATCCAACAACCCATCTGCATCATCTTCAGCGTCGGCGTCTCCAGCTGCGGCTGCCGATGGGGATAGTCTTGCCTCTCCCGCACCCGAGTTAGAAGTCGTTTGGGTGGATGAACCGGAGCAGGAGGGCGAGGGGAGGCCAACGGAGGACGATGAATTACCCGACTATGATGCAGCGGTCAACAATAGTGGCGAGCTTGGGACCGGGACCGGAACTTGGATAGGCATCGGAAGCATACCCGACCCCAACGCGAACCCCAAGGCAGCAGGTTGGAAAGGCAAAGGAAAGCAACATGATATCGATACGGACGTCCAACATCAACCTCGCAAACCCTCAACCTCGGGCCCTACCGACGCCCAAGCCCGACAAGCATACCTCTCACCCCCTCTCACAAATGCACCCTCCGACGCATTCCTCTTTGGTTTAGACGTCAGCCGGGTGCTAAGCCTCCCTGAGGTAGATGTTAACATCGATCTTGGGCTGGGGTCATCTAGCTCGAGTTCGCCTGGGAGTGGGAGCTCGGTTCTTAGCGTTCGGGAGGGAGAGAAGGACCTGGACTTGGATGAGCAGGAACGTGGTCGTGCTCTTGTCCGTACCCGTGACCGTACCCGTGGTGTCATAGTTGTGTCCGCAGTGGCAGAGGCAGCAGCCGACGACTTTTCAGAAGCGTCGTCAGATACTGCTTCGGACACGGCGAGCCTCAGCTCCTCCGAATCATCCTTCGTCAGCTCAACCACTATCGACAGCAGACGAGAGAGCACCACCACCCGCCGCGCCACGCTGGGCGAACGGACGTTGGACTCTACCGCACTCGCACAGGCACTCGACGATGCACTCGGATCGCCAACGACGACCCAAATACCACTCCCCGTGCCTCCACCCCGCCCGCGCCCGCGTTCGTGGCGGCGCGATCGTGATCTACCCCCCTTCTCCCTGGAACTCGAACGAGCACTCGAACGAGAACGCGACAGGGAAATAAGAGCCACCCGCTTCACCGGCTCCACCGTAGAACGCGACTCTGCGAAATACAAACTCGAAGCAGACCGCGCTGCCGACGAGGTTAGAGGCCACCACCGACGACGAAGCTCTACCACCACGATCACTGGGTCAAGACATGTGAAAAGACTGCCGCTGAGGCGGGGAAAGTACCAGGAACGCGGTTTGTGTAAGTTATCTTTTGGCGCTTTTTATATTCTCGTCAATCGCGACTTGTCGCTGACTCCTTACATACCAGCCCGCGATTTCTTCCTTATCATCGTACTCTGCCTCGGTTTGGCATGTGCAGGGATTCTCCTCCTTCGTCCGACTGCAATGGCGATATTTGGGTACGGGACTTTGGGAGGGCGGTTGGATCTTATTTGAGTGAGCTGTCATTAGGCTCTAGCAGTCAGGATTAGGAACGTCGATATTAGATGTAAACGTGCAGCATCCACATTTTAGATTACATAGGCATACATACATACAATACAGCATAAACAGGATAGCAACACAATGTACTCCATGTCATCTTGAGAAAGTAGTATCGAACTGGTTAAAGCCGTCAACGCCAGTGGATTCAGTGTAGGCTGGTAGACTCACCAATGGTCTATATGCCGTCCTCACATCCCGAATAAACGCGTATATATCTCTAGTCTCGTTGAGCGTGTTCACCAGAATAGCCATCGATGACAGATGTGGTGACGCAGTAATAACTGTACGAAATAAGATATGAGCGAACGACGATATACGACCTCAGCGCTGCAGCTGCCACACCTTTATAATTCTGACTCGACACATCCAACACTAAACTCGCATCTCGTTCAGCATCGCTAGGATCCAATCGGTAATAGCGAATGAGAAGTCGGTTGTACTCCACGCCTTCGATCGAACACGACAGCAGGTGTTCGCAGTGTTGTGCTTCTGGCGAGATGTGGGATGCATGTGAGCTCAGCGTCGAGCGTTCCTGGTTCTTTTCTGCAAGATTTAGAAAGACATGGGTATCATGCCCAAGTGTATGGATATAAAGACGCACCTCTCCGCAGATTTTGCACCAAAGCACGATATTGTTCGATATCAGCCTCGACCGATGAGCACTTGTCTTTCAGTGTGGCCAATTGTCGTTTAAACGCAGCCACGGAAAGCTCAGCGTCCTTCCTCTCCTCTTTCTCCCGCTCAAGCTCTATAAGATTCAATAATCAACATCAGCATGCCATCCTACCCAAAAACGAACATACGCGCCACAAGCTCAATCTCTCTCAATTTGCACTGATTCGTCTCATTCTCCACCGCCTGCGTCTTATCCAATATCCTCTTCTTTTCCTGCGTCTGGTGGTTTCGCCGTTCAGAGATGGTGGTCATCGCGCGGTTCTTATAGTTTGTCACGGCTTTCAGGAAGTTACGCGTTGAGGTTTCGTATGATTGGACTCCGAGGTCAATTGTGGGGTTCTGCTGCTGCAGAAGCGCTTGGAGGTTTACTTGGAGAGGGCGGCGGACGTGTGTCATGGTGGTGGGTGGTTGTAGGGACGTGAACGTTGGAGGGAGATTCAATATATAATAAGTATGAGAAGTTGAACGCGTCGAACACCAGTCATCAACAAAAGACGCGTCAATCACGTGATCAGGGATATTTTACGCGTCAGACGGGAATTGTCTCGATGTGAGATTACAGCTGCATGCAAAACCGTAGGCCTACTCCAAGATTTCTCACTTGCCCCTGAATTTGGAAATACAGGACTGGATTTGGTGGTGTGGTGGGGCATTGGACTCGAATCGGAAGAGCGAAGGGGAGAAAATCGCGGTCCGGCCACCCACTTCAGCCGCAATTGGGCTGCGAACCCTGTCGTTTGGAGATTCGCTCCAAAGTACACCCTGGCGTACCCAATGGTGGGCATATGGAGCAGATCCACCGCTGAGTTATGAGAAAGTCAAGTAGGCCTACGGTTTTGCATTTAGCTGTAACAGATGGATTTGGTTCTCGACGTGATGACGGTCTCGGGGTCGCTGCACTGCCTCCACATCCCTACCTGAACTACTTTTAGGGATGAGGGCACAGCATTACCCAGAGCTGCGGGAGACATTGCCACATTCCTGATGAAGGACATTGAAAATTTATTTATTGCTCCACGTACTTAAGAAGACTTGGTATAATCTGGTGTCGTGGAGAATTCGAATTTAGATTGTCCGTTGAAAGTCTCGACGAAAGGCAAACAGCCAACCAACAGGCGTTGCGACGTCTGCCATCTTCCGGAGCAGTAATGTAGCGGTTGCAATTCAATATGTCGCAGTTTCCAATGAGAATACTTTCGAAGCCGCACATCGTTGACGAAGGTTGTCGCTTTCTCCTGAATACAGATCAGCATCGGCCAAAATTCAGAAGCGAGGCAAGAGGAACTTACATCAAGGCCATTCCAATAGTAGTTGTGATTCCAGCTTCCGTCGTCTTTACTGGAAAGAGAGTTGAAAGATAGGTCCAGGTGATGTAAGTTAGGAAGTTCACGAGATAGCAAATCCAATAGATCGCAGCTCAGGAAGTGGGTGTGTAGCTGCAAGCTACGCAGAGTCGATCCGTCCCCGCCGATTTTGGTCACCACCTCTTGGACTTCTGGGAAACTGAAGACATAACCCCGAAGGACCAGATCTGAAAGGATGCTGCTAAGTTGAGCGATGTATTGTGTCAAATGTCGTTGGACCGATGGTTGGAAGGACTTCTCCCATTGGCAGAGACCAAGTTCGAGCACCTTCAGGTATGGGAATGGTATCTTGAAGATTGGATGCGAGAAAAGAACCTCTGGTGAGGGTGGAAACTGGTCGACAACTGGGCCATGAAGCTGGATCTTCAACTCTCGAAGGGAGTCGGCGCGTTTTGCCAAAAACGAGTCAACGCCTGTTGACTTCTGAGGTTCCAGGCGCTCAACAGGATGAGCGATTGATACTGAGGAGAGACGAGGGTATAGATCCAGAGCTTGATAGAGTGAGGATGGATCCACGTTTGGTTGTGGGGTATCGATGGATAGTTTGGTTAGAGTTGAGGCGTGATGGTTGGCGAAAGCCGCAATGTGGGTCAAGATGTCGTCCTGTTCCGAGTTGTGGTAGGCAAACCGCAACGTGAGGTTCAGCTCCTCAAGGACGTCGAACTTGGGCATTGAAGGAAGAACATGAGCCATGGCTTCGAGAGGAATTGCCAATGTCAGCGTTCGCAGCTGAGAAGAATGAGTCCACGCTGCGTCAAGAAACGAAGACGCATTCTTGAACATCTGGCAATCGTCCAACGTATAGCATCCCACTATTACGGATGTAACGTTGGTCATCTTCGTGATTTTCTGGAGAAGGTTCGACGCCAATGAGGTTGATGGATTGGAGGGTTTTCCCCGGGTAAAGAGACGGCTAGCCTTCCGTGAGACCGACTTTAAGGACAACCCTTTGAGGGGGCGGGATACTGGCATATCTCTTCCGAAAAGATGAGGTCGGAGAGTTAGCGTTTGTACCCTAGCCGCGGCAGCAGTACTGGGTATGCAATGGGTAAGTTATACTGTCAACGAACATGGTTTCTGGCGGCTCACCTCATAGTAGACAAACAGCGCAAAGTACTCTCATCATCCAGATGATATATTGAGACCTCCCGGTACATCTCTTTCATGTGAAGGTCGAAGAAAGCCATGTTGACGCTGCAAAGCTTACCCAAGCATTTCTTGGGGAGGAAGCTGGCGATTATGGCCCAAAGATCGTAAGGAAGTGCAGGAACCATCGTGAACTAGGTGAAGTTGTGTGGGGATGAATATGGGGAACTGAGCACCTTTTATGAAGTCCTTCCACTGCCTAAAGGCTGTGTTGGCGTGCCTGAGGCGTGGTTAAGAGTACAGGGTGAATTTGCGGTGAACCCAGCTTACATTCATATGGAAATAGACTTGTATAGCCTTCGGTAAAGCAAGATGTCAATAAAAAGTCTTAGGAGGCAATGGAAACAATGAAAATATATTGTATTGGATGTCGGATCTCTGGTAAGGAACACCACCTCAAGTCAACTTCTGTCAACCGCCCAAGAAAGCTAAAGTGCGCTCCAGCTGAGATCGATACATGTTATAGGATAAGCGGTAGACTCCTGCAAGCCGAAATGTGTTCGCAGGGGGACAATAGTGCGAATCCAGAATGAGTGAAGATCCAAAAAACTTCTCCAGGATTTTATACGAACGAGCACGTGTGTGATATTGATGTTCCCACACTCTTTGGCAGGAGACAAAGGCGGACCGGCGGTTCACTTCGACGCTTAGTAGTTCCCAACCAGGTCCTCAACACAACCGACTCAGTACGAAATTTTGAGATCTGGAACTGCTATCCGTTGTATACAACCCTTACCATGCATGATATGATTGCCGCTTGCTAAGACTGCAGATGGCGTTCAACTCTGGCCATGGGCAACCAAATAAGTGCTTGTACCTCATGAAAACTCTGCTCTTGCACCGCTATTGACATATGAACCTTCACACGTCAAATCTTGAACTCCCTGCCCATATCTGTCACGTCGGAAGGCCAAAACTGCGTTTACCAACTCTTTCATGCCAGCAGTTCTTGTAGTCGTTGTACCTTCCCCCCAAATCTTCCGATCATCAAGTCCAGCTCTCATAGCTCGTCATTTCTATCATGGATCAACCTTCGAGCACGTCGCAGCAAGGCTCAGTGACTACAAGACAAGGTGAGCTAACTTGGCAGACGCCCACAGGCACTTTTCACTCACCAGGTCTATGGACATACATAGATCTCAGACAGTCAAAGGAGTCTCACAAAGGTGCTTCCGATGTATTTCACGACGCCCTGTTGGAGCGACTTGGTTTCAGAGTCGATCCCATCAACCGCAGCCACGGTCTCCACGCGTCTTTCTTGGAGCTCATTTCTAGGCATGACTCGGCCATAGAGGAACAGCGGAGTCGGGAACAGGCGTCGACGCCTACGACAAATGCCTATGCGCCTTTCGTTATGCTACCGCAGAAAGGAAGAAGAAGGCAACGACAAGCAGCTTCCCATTCTTCATCACCAACCATCACTGCC
>Ga0247741_1000588_pt1 | contig 20475 bp, 15 predicted proteins | sample UWRJL213509R2_FD_180945 | JGI IMG/M metagenome (GOLD analysis project Ga0247741, IMG submission 180945) | Plant litter microbial communities from Arlington Agricultural Research Station in Wisconsin, United States - UWRJ-L213-509R-2 | ecosystem: Environmental > Terrestrial > Plant litter >... | reverse complement strand
ACTTTCCTGAGATATATGTGTACACTTGTACATGGCGCTCTCAGATCCCCACATTTTGCGAGTGAGACTTATGTAGTCAAATATGTGGGGATCTGCGATCCCCACTTATTTGTCTGAGGTATTTGCCATGTCCACTCACTCCTCTACTCATCTCTCTGTCCTAGTGTACCTGTCCCTACCATACCTGTCCCTAAAACCTACCCATCCCTACCCACCCTACCCATCCCATCCCTACCCATCCCTACCCTACCCTACCCTAGCACCCTACCCTATGAATGTCAAAAGGTCCCCATAACCCTCTTTATTTATCTCTATGCTTGACATTACTGACTACTCTTTCATAGTACATTAGCTTGTCTCACTGCCTTGACTGTTTCTACAAGTGACTTTACAATATGTGTTGCATTACTGGCCTATTCTTTCCGTGTCGCATTTGGTTTCTTATTCAAGTCATCTTCGGCATGTTTTAACTGTTTTTCTCTAAACCCATTATTATTCTCATCTGTCCTTTCACTATGAAACATTATTAACTTCCATTTTGCCTTAGTACTTTTGCACACCTGAAGTCCTTTTCATATTCTTCAAGTGTTGGAAGTTATTACTACCAATCTTAGCTGCTACACATATCTCTGATGGACATACGCAATGTTTATGAATGATACTTACATGTAGATACCACATATAATTGTAGCTATATTGAAAGTACTGGCACTCATTTGCCACAAAGTCCTCGACCTCCGACTTGCCTCGTTGATCTGCATCCCAGATTTCAATAATCTTGAAAATGGGTCCACTCATTTCTTGGTTTTTTGCATTGAATACTCTTGATATATATGTTACAATAGTCAGTACCTCCATTATCTAGATTTCGACACTTGGTATTAAGTATAAACTCAAAAACACTGGCGTTACTCATTCAGTTGTGCAACTTTATATCAGATCCCAACACGCCTGCTGTTGTAAGTTGTTGGCTCCTGAGCTTGGTGATTACTCACCCACATGCATATGATAGACAGTGGTTATCCGACAATATTCCATGTACACATGCTACGTAGATATGTATACGAGCATAGATATCTCAAATATAACGCCACTCATTTTCCACAAAGTCCCCCAACATTGTTGCACACTTGTTGGTCCCGTAACCTGGGTGTCAATATGTGCATTGATTGATCATTGACAAACAAAGTACACTAGCTATCCGAGACACGATGAGCACTTTGCTCCAAGAGTAGGTGGATAAATTCGACACATGGATGCAGCTTCGCATATTGGTCACCATATTTTCCTAATAACCTATCATTTTCATCTTGCATTGTCGCGATTTTCTCCTCGTCAACTAGTGCAGACGTCAGCATTAGTTCCACCCCCGCAATCGACCGTTACTGACCCTCGCAATTGTTGTTAGGGTTGGCTATAGGCGAAGGCGAAAGCAGGTGAGAGCTTGTACACGCACATCCGTCTCCCTCTTTGTCATGGGTTGCTTCCTTGACCGATATTGATGACGACTCCGTTGAATTCACCAACGGAGAGGCGTCACATGTGAGCCTAAGTTGACCGCAAATGTTAGTATGAGATCTGACAATTGGAGTGGGTGTGGTTACGGTTCGCTGCTGCTGCTGGTGTCGAGCGCTGCGTGCATCTTTAGCTGAAGCGATTAGCGGGCAGACTAAAGATGGTGGAGATGGTCGTGGTTACAGGACAAGAATACAAGACCGACCCTGATGAAATGTTTGGTGCTCGAGGCGTAAACGCGCAAACAATGAGGCAGCTCGCTATACCCGAATGAATGAAAAGCAATTTATTCGGCGGCAGGCGGGCGGGCAGGTTATGTACATTGTGCTTAAGATATGGCGGGTTAGCCTTAGCAAGCTGAGATAAAGCATAAGGCGACAACGATAACAAGATAGTTGCTAGTATAACACCATTAAACGCAAGACTAGTGGCAATAGTCAGATACGCACCTTTATGTACAGCGAGCATACGGGCTGATTGACAAGAACTCCTCGACCCGATTTTGAGTAGCTTTCACGACTTTCTCCGTCAAGGGGCGGTACCGCTTGAGGCCTCTGGACCAGCCATTAGCATCCTTGAGTTCAAACTTCCCTGTGGTGAGACCTTCTCGGAGTCGGGCGCTTCGCTCCTGATAGAATTTCTCTGCATCGGCGCTCCATTGACCAATCATCAACCCTCCGGCAAGCCACGTAGACTGCTTAGGCCAGTACGACAAGTGCTTAAGAGGCGCGTTACGGTTCGGCTGTGCCTTTCCTTCCTCCGTCTTGTCCGTCTTGCTCTTTTTGGATTTGGAACTCGTCTTTTCGTTGGCCGCTGCGACCTCAACGAAGTATACACCGCATATAATGTCTAGAATGGCCTCCGTAACATCGTCGTCGACGTAGCATTCATCATTGTACCTAGACGATGAGCATAAGATGGCATCACCGACAGCTGGGCCTCGCAGGATCTCCTCCTCATCCACAAAATCTCTCGCAATCCGACCGACAATACCCCCTCGAAGACGCAGAGCCCTTCCAAAAGACGATCGAAGAATCCTCTCCCGTAGACGAATCCAGGACTCGTAGTCGTGAAGTGTGGGCACAAAGTCTGGGGGGCGGAAACCCAACCCTCGTGAGTAGTAACGATTTGAAATCGGGGGCGGGACATTGTCGAAGTGCAACAGCTGGGCCGTGTGAAATGGAATCCCGAGAGCAAGCAATCCGCGAGCAACTGTACGAATACTATCCCAGTTCGACCGAAACACCTGGACAAGAGTGACGGGGTCATCTATAATGATATCCCAAGGATCATGCCCTTTCGATCGGGTCCCAGCAGTAATACGATACAACTTCTTGGCTTCGGAACTGATGGTGGTCTGGATAACTTCATAGTCGAGAGTGCGAATGCTGAGCCTAAACCCAGGCAGATCCCACGATGATGGGAGCTGATGGTAGGGTAGCGCGTCATTAGCCGCAGTCAAGAGGAAGTCGCAGAGTGCACTATGCCGGCCTGCACTGAGATCCGCCGAGGTGGATTCATGGAGGATGACTCTCGTAGCATTCTCACTGAGGCGTGGCAACCCACTGACATGACGTTGCTTATGCCAGTTGGGAATGTGAGCGATATCGAATCCATGCCGGTTGCTGAGAAAGTCGGCCAGGGAAGGGAGCTGCAGGTTGGTGACAGCTGGTTCATCAACGCGCTGAGAGCCCAAACTCTCAGGCTGTCCGATGTTGGCGTAATCGTTGGTTGAAATAACAGGTAAGGTAGAGACGGGGCTTGGACTGCGAGAAGGGGGGTCAGGACTCTCTGGTGTATCTGGAATAATGTCGCAAGACGGGGTGTAAGGACGCGGTACATAATCTTGGCATCCTTCGTCGTCGGATTCATCCATCTCATAAGGATCCTTGCCTCGCCGGAGTGGTGATGAGGGCGGGTTAGCAGCGTTATGTACTGGTAGCTGCGGACAGAGATCGATTTCGTTGTATTCCCTATGGTAGAGAATTTGAGCTGGGGAAACTTGATTCCATTCGTAAAACCAATCGTTTGGGTCTACAAATGTTCGCCTCCAAAAACCATTGTCGTTGATCCATTGATAGACCTTTACATTTTTAGGCTTCTTTCCATCCGCTACATTCTTCACGTTGTCGTTTCGGCGTTGTCTATCCGACTGAGCCTCATGCGCACGTATAACCTCGCCCAATCCTTTCATCCTCGCAAAGAACAGTTCGTAGGTCTCGTGTGGCTTCTGACGAGCGCCCCTACAGACAATGGCACTGGGATCCGGGCTACCTCCAGTTGGGTACTCGATATGCTCCACACTGAGACCGAGTTGTACCGCCGTGCGAACTGGAGGGGGTGGTGCATAGCGAGGGTTGGCGGAAGTAGCTCGTCGCTTCGCCAGGATACGTTCTGATTCAGAGGGGTACCATCTCAGGAAACCGGCATCTACGCGCCTGGTCGTTGGAGAGTCAAACCCCCAATGGATATATACACCAACCCTGGCACGGACGAGAAACGAAACGTACTCCGTCCACTTAGACGTGTACGGATCGATGATGCACCCCATGCGGTATCCGGCTTCTAGTGAACAGGCATGCGAGTTTTCGAGATGCGATAGAAATTCGAGGGACAGGGGTTTGCCCGGAAATTGACTGAGTTTATTGAAGGCAAACTGGAAACAACATGTTTCGTCCCAGGTCAGCCAGAAGGACAGTACGTATGTCACGAGTGTGCTCAAATCCCCAAAGGCAAGCTTCGCTCGCTCTGCCGCCTCGACGACACGCTCCGCCGAGCGGTGGATTTCTCGGTAACGATGCTGAAAAGGGAAGACAGGGTAGGAGATAGCGGGTATGCCGTTTAGTTGTTCCCGCATTTCTTGCAACTTGAGGATGATGAAGAGTTGATTTTCCAACTTCGTCCAACTCTGAACGACCTTCTCCGACAGGTGATATCGTTTCTCGCCGGGGACCTTTTGGACTTGAGCGCGGAGCGCATCCCAATCCATGCCAAGTGGTGAGAAGACATGGGTATAACATTGAAAGTGGGGCGTGAACGCCTGCCACATCGACCCGTCGTTCAATTTAGGCGGCATATTATCGTCGCCTGGTAAGTCCCAGCCATTCAAGCTGACGAATAAGCCTAGCTTATCATACCACACCGTACGAAGACTAATGACCGGAAGGATGGACATAATATCTAGTACTTATGTCAGATGCAGCGTCGGGATTGAGTTAGACATAAACATACCGAGCAAAGAAATGAACGAGAACAAAAACAAGATCGGCTGTCGTAGACGTTGTCTCGATGGGTTCAGAACAATAGGCCGTCCTGGAAGACCAAGATACTGCGTCTCGATGAGTTCAAGAAGCAGTTTCTCCAGCGCAATACTCACTTTACTGAAATCGCACACCGCTAGCCAGTAGGGCGTTCAAGCCACTCGCAAACTGCAACCTAGCACCGGGGTCTTCAGGACAAAACTACCCGTAAAACGGGGAGTATTTGCCCGTTGGGAGAGACGTTGGGGGAGACGTTGGCGTTTGGGAAGACGTTGGCGTTGGTGGAGGGATCAGAACAAAAACTATCGGTAAAACAGATAGTAGTCGTCCGTGAGCGTTGGTGATGGTGGTGGTGGTGGTAATGGTGGTGATGCTGGAAACGTTTATCGACTTTCACACCCACGTGATTTGAGTCCGTTCCCACGACACTTGACTCTGTAAGGTTTCTTTACCTCGTAAAGCACAATCGATGCTGCCGACTATATCAACACCAGAACATAGTTACCACCCGTTTTACGGGTGGGGTCTATGAGTGAAGTAAATTGGAATTATGAGTACGTACCTCCTACTGGTAGTATTTCGCCCTCGTTAATCGCAATCGCGCAGCATGAACGTCAACAGAGTCACACCCCAGCCGCCTCGACATGTCATCTTCTCGAGCCGTGGGGTGTCCTCAATTTAGGGCACTATCTTCGTCGTCTCTTCGTCTTGTGCACCGTTTAAGGTTCCAACCGCTGCTTCCGTAGTGCGTGAAGCGGCGGCGCAGGCTCCAATCGATGTCCTCCTCGCGACATGGCTATAGCAAGGAACTCTACCAGTGCACTGCACTATCAGTGTGGTCATTTGCGCCTGAAGTACCGCCTTTAGCATCGTCGGCGGTTATTGATCCGTTGGATCAGGAGGTGCTAGATCCCTGCAGATCAATGGGGAGGAGGCCTGTCGGACTCGAATCATAGCCGCTAAGATGTCGATGGGCGAAGATGAGCAGCACTTGACTAATACACGACTGACCGGAACATTAGTCGCCCTCTACATATCCTACTATATGTCTCATAAATGGATGGGTTTCGTACTTTCACGTCTCGATTAGGCGTCGACGATATCGACTCAGGTTGAGTTGCAAACGAAGGCACTCATAACCTTGCCATCATAGGAATGCGGCCAGGACTTTCTCGAACATTGGTGGTCCATTATCAACTAGTTATTGTTATTGTTATCGGCCATTATCCGTGCATCGAGTAGGGAATTTGCTGAAATTTATCGAATAGGAAGACGACCGTCCGACTAAATAGTCTCTGCCGAAAGAACTTGTTTGCATGAAAATGCCTTCGACCTCTCTTAGGCACATTCACACGACACTCAACGAATTCACGACACTGGGTGCATGTCGAACGGGATTATCAACTCCATCCCACCCATCCCAACTCCAAAGGAACTTATCGAAATGTGACGCTTCAAAGCAAAAGTTTGCTGTTGGTCTAATCAGTGATTACCTTCTCTTAGCGCCCGTCCTGAAGTAAAGGTTCATCATTCGGCGCTCGCATTCCAGACCAAGCTGTAAAGTCGTTATATATCGCGCCCCTACGACATCCCTCGCGTGTTCCTCGCTCCGTCATATTTGTATGGATGTCCTCTTTGCATCTTGGTTGGCGAACGAACACCCCCCTGCTGACCTCGTTTACCATTGACATCGATCATATTATAATTAATCAGCTGTCTAAGCGCTACTCAGCCCACTTTGATTCATAAAAATCGGCTTTGAAATGACTGAGATCTGTGCATATATGCCTACCCCAGCCTCGGTAGCTCACTTTCTTGTCCATTTCTCACGAGATAAAGTACTATGGACACCTCTGTGATACAGATACTTCACGTTTTACATGCACGCAAAATGTGGGAATCCACGATCCCCGCATTTCACGATGCGAGCAAGTACGCGGTAACACCCACACGGCGATCTAGTGCATACTAGGGACACAAATGTGGCGATCTCAGATCGTCGCGTTTACCAGTGCGTGCCGAGGAAACAAATGTGGCGATCTTTCACCAGTGCATGCTGAGGAAACAAACGTGGCGATCTCGGATCGTCACATTTACCAGTGTCGAAATGTGTGCGCGGCAGGCTAATAAGTTTAGGGTTTAGGGGTGTGGCAGGCACAGCCCCTATATCACAGGAATGCAGAGGCTCGTTACATTTTCTGCATACCAGAAACACAAATGTGGCGATCCGCGAGCCCCACATTTGTGTACGGTTCTCATTCACGTGTGTCTGTCTTCTCATTCACGTGCTCAGATTTTCTCATTCACGTGCGCTGTGATCTCTGTGTCTCTGTTGTCGGTTTGTGTCTCAGCTGTCTTCTCAACAACGTCAACCTCTTACACTCTGCCATGACCTTACTTACTTCTTGTCTTGGTTGTCGCATACACTCAAATGTAGGATGCAAGTGCGTGTATTCGACAAGATTACATGAGATGGTAGCTGTGCAGTAAATTACAGGGGAAACGCAGAGACGTTAGATTATATCGAAGGATGAGAATTGGTTAGCCATCCCAAGTCTATTCTATCGGGGTTGGCATATATGTTTCGAGAGCAATCAAAACCATGTCCAGGTGTGCAAAAAGTGGGCGTAAGCACAATAAAAATGATTAGTTAAATGGAAATATGTACATATAATGGTGGCATCAAAGATGGTCGAATAAATGAATTGGCGAGACAAGTATGCTGCCACAGCCAGCAATATATGATGTTGAGGGTGGTGTTGCGGGTGCGCAGGATGACCATAGGCGTGCGTCGGAGCGATTTGGGTAGAGAGAGGCTCGCGCTAATATCACGATAAGGGAGCTGAGGACACCGTTCGAGACTTGGCCTGTGCGCATAGGAAGGAGCGCTGCTTTGAGGGGAAGAGGAGATGGCATAATGACTTGAGATGAGAGACTGAGGGCTGAGAGACATGTTAGATGTACAGATGCAGATGAGCACGTATTACTTACCATGACAGGTGACGAAAGCAATCGCGAATGAAATCCATACCTGCGCAAAGGAGAGGAGAAAGTGCGCGAAATAGGCGGCCGACGATCATAAAATACCCGAATCTTCCAATGCCTTTTGAAGGACTGTTTCTTTCACGTCAGCGAAGACGAGGTGGATATTTGTGGTGTCGGTGGCTTGCGTCAGACTGGTAAAAGGTCAGTGAAGTGCAGAAGGTAATTAGACAGAGAGGCGCACTGAGGGTAGACGCTGAGACGGGCGCCAGTCGCTTGCATGAATTTCCCAAGGATGAATCTTGCCGCTTTGTTGATATCGGAGCCTCCTTCGTACTCCGGGAAAAAGTGTTCTAGTGGAACCTGTAATTTCATAGGCGTAGGTCTGAGCTGCTTTCGACAAACAAATGGTGCTGATGCTCACCCTCGGCAGCTTGTTCTTGAAGACATCAATTTTGTTGAGGAACAAGATAATGGATGTCCGCAGGAACCACCGCGAGTTCATGACTGATTCGAACAGAATTAACGACTCTGCCATACGGTTCTAGGTAGACATATGAGAATAGAAACGAACATGATAGTATGTTGGCTGACCTGGGACTTCTCTTCCAGTAAGACTTGATCGTACTCACTCAACGCCAAGCAGAAAATGATTGACGTGACTGATTCAAAGCAGTGAATCCACTTCTTCCTCTCCGACCGCTGACCTCCCACGTCGAACATGTGTATTCTGTCAGGATTCTCGTTTGTTAGCGGCGGGTAGCAGGAAACGAAATAAGGAAAGGCAAATAGGTACTCACGAAAGTCGCCCCATCGTAAACCATAGGTCCTTGGGGCCTTTTGTTCTCAAACGAGTTCTAAGGACGTCAGCTTCATTTGGTAAGTAATCAGGAGCTCCTATTCGTAGGACAGCGTCCAAGAAGCTGCCGGTGGAATGAAAATTAGTTACAAATATAAGAGCAGATGCACACTAACGCACTAGTTGGCTGAGTCCATCAAGTAGAACTCGTGCGAACATTCATCCAGAGTTTTCCGGATGATTGGGTTATTCCACAGTTGGTGAATAGCCTCTGCGATCTCAGGGGGAAAGTAGGAGGTGGTGACCGACTTCTCGAATTTGAATTCAAGTACTTTCTCGGCGAGAACCTTACAAAGCGACCATCAGAATGCGACACATAAGCGAATAGAGGTCAGGACGCACCCTATTGGATTTTTCATACTCCAGGCCAATTTTCTTCATACAGATCAAAACCTGCTGCGCCGAGTCCAAAACGTTGCAATAGACTATGGACCGGTACTCGGCCAGCTGATCGTTTGTGAAGCCACCTAAGTAGATAACACGCATCTGGTGTAAGATGGTGGTCTTCCCTGACTCGGATGCTCCTAGGAAGGACGAGTTAGTTTATGGCGCTGACGAAGACAAGAGTACAATACCTAGAAGCATGACTTTGAGGGATCGGCAGCTGGCATTCTCTTTTTCAGTGGGCCTGTCCTCTTCATCTGGCGTGTTTGAACTTGCGTTAGACACACGTGTTGCTGAGGAGACACAACTGCCCATTTTGTGGTTGTGGTTGTGGTTGCGGTTGCGGTTTGTGGTCGTTGGGCTTTGGAGTTACTCAGGTACAGGGAAGTCCAGTTTTGGTGCTGTACGTACCTTCCGGCACGACACTCGTCAAAGGCCGAGCCGACTTATAAAGACTCTGAATTGTCGTTACATTGGTTATAATACATAAAACCAGTGGCCTTACCATTTTTGTGGTGTTTTTGGGCGTCATGCGCGACTAGAGGGACGGGGAGAGTAGGTGGTGGTGGTGTTGGGAGCAGGGAGCGACAAAGTTACAAAAGTCAGCGCTGATGCGGGAATTCCGGATAAGAATCGACGATCCTTCACACGTGGCGTTCACCCCTAAAGTCGAGAGATACTAGATAGGTTGTTCAGGCACACAAAATGGGGTTCGCCGATCCACACATACGTACGTTCCCTCACTTGAAGCTTCGGCGACGGGTATGCCTTAATCTTCGTAGAAATCCACACCAATGATGTTCATGAGCAACTAAAGAGTCAGTAAGCCTGTGAACAAACGTGGGGTTCTGCGATCACTGTCTATTGTGAGTCCACTTACAAACGGCACAATGACTCTCGGCGATCTACAAGGGCAAAGCAGTGCCTCGATAACGTGACGATCCCAGATCCCCGCATTTCGCGAGTCTCGTTGTCCCTAAACCTAAATCCAGGACTCCGCAGACCCAAAGTGTGGGGTTCTGCGATCGTCATCTTTTGTGAGTCTAATAAGGATCTGTAAATAGCGCTTGGCGTCAACTGCTCCTTCACGTCTTATTTCAGCAGGTTTCACGCTAAGTTTTCACCAGCTTATAACGTTTGCGTCCTTAAACAACATCAGGAGAGAGAACTAGTCAAAAAGCACAAATTCATATTGGAGCTAATTAAACTTAATGTACTGGCGACTCAAAGTCCGAAAGTTTGCTCAGGCGCTCGAGACCCCTCAGAAACCTAACTGATCTTTCAGCTACCTCCTTCACCTCCAGGGCTTGCCGTTGTGCCGTCTTCAATCTACTCTTCATCTTTTTTTCTGTAACAAATCCGTTATGGACCCATCGAAAAAGGCCCGCGGCGCTGTATTGAGCAAACGAGTACCTTGTTTCTTGATCGGATATTGGCGTGTTGGAATGAGTCACCAAGGCGGAGGGTAGGAAGATAGTACAACCCGGTGGAAATCGGACTATCAGTTTGAGCTCTTCTAATACGATATGGCCTCCAAGGTCGGGATTGTACTTTCCAAGCGCGGTAACGGCGCAAAGGCCCCAGGCTAGGTTACCAAAGTCCAAGTGAGGGATCGATACAGTCTGTGGGCCAAAATTGATGGACGCTGCTGCAAAGGCAGTCCCTTCGAATAAGTTCGTGATAGAGGGTTTCCAACCTTTAAGCTTAGTGAGCATCTCTTGATAGTCAGAATATAGCTTCGGAACGTATGCTTTGAAATAGTCTACGGCATGTTAGATGCAAGATGGTTCTTATAGGTGAGATTACTTACAATCGATGTGTTTGACTAAATTCAGTATGCTACCGTCGCGTAGAACATCGTAGACGGGATCCAGGGTAAAGTTGTGCTTCAGCGTTCCAGGTTCCTATACGAAGGTAAGCTTAGAGTTAGGGTTTTAGAGGAGGCATAGGTGACAAACGAGTTGACCCCCTCCGTGGCTGAGGCCCATAGGGATAGCGGGGAAATGGCCCCTTCGATGGACCAGAAATTTGTCAGGAAGATCGCGTAGCCTTTGCCGGTTTTTTTCAATCACGTTCGCAGCTCGCTCTGACAGACCAGCTTCGCGAGGTGGCGGTATGAGTATACAAACCACAGCACCTGTTTGATCGACTATAGGCCGTACGGTTCTGGATTGGTAGACTTGAGTTGGCGCCAAATAGACAATTTAGAGGAGCATTGCTTACTCGCCGTCATAATCGACATAGGTGAAGCCCCTTTTTTTAAGGTCCTCGAGCAAAGGGGAAGTAGGTGGTAGTGGCGGAGAGTCGTCCTTCCTGGGACGCGGAGGTGCTGCCCCTCTCCACCCGGAGCCTGACGGTTTAAGGTCGTTCTCAATGCTGGCGTCGATGCCAACTGAGTTCGCCATTGACTCTTGTCGCTTCCGCACCCCAATAGACTTGAGTCCGCCGTTGAGCTTTCGTAATTCATCCCTCTTCTCGTTGCGTCTTTGGTTCTTCTTCAGGTTCTTCTTTTTTTTCCGCGACAGTTCCTCTGAACCTTCCGAGTGGGGCTCCTCTTCGCCTCGTCGTCGCTTCAAGTTGACGGGTCCCTCCAGCCTGGTCGGCGGCTGTCCCGTTGCTCCGCTTCCGCCAACTTCAACCTCATGGTCAGATATTTCGCCGCCGCAGCCCTCCTGATAATCCAGGGCGCGATTCAACGCAGCCTCGAAGTTAAATTCCACCGTGCTCTTGATTTGAGCCCCCGTGACCGCCATGAAGCTCGCCGTCGGCTCTAGATTGACTTCCGCTGCTGGGGATGCGTCCTGATAAAGAGAAGGGCGGTCAGTGTGAGTTTTAAAGCGTTACGAAGGATCCTTTTCGAGAAACGTGACACTCGTAGCCCAGCAGTTGTTTCGGCAGAGACCGTCCAAGTTCGGTTAGTCGTCTCCCTACTCCAAACGTGCTAGGCCAGAGGCGGCGCGAGGCTCAAAGCATTTGAGGGAACAAACCACTTACCCAACGGCAAGAAAATGAAACTTAGTTCAAGGGAACTATGGGGGAAGAAATCAGCCTGAGTTCGCTGTCGTAGATGAATCAAATGTGGGTGGCACTTACGGACGAAGTCTATACCTATTACCCAAGCTATGCGTGAGACTCAGATAAACAAAAGTCGATGGCCTTGTTTGCGTACCGGGCCGGGGCCGGAACTCCTGAAATCAGCGTCGAGTCAAGCTACCGGGGCGGGTTTCAGACTTGCTGTCGCGATGAGCCCACAAGGCTCTGGCCAATCCCGCTAGAAGCTGCAGACGATGAATGCAAAGTAAATTCGGAGGGGCGACTATAGGCAACGAATAGGTACAGTTCAGAAATTGAGTCGGCGAATGGCATCTAGGTACAAAGCACGACAATCAAGTTGGTACAAAAAAAAGAGGTAGCTGAAATGATCCGTTAGTAGAGGCAGGTGGAGGCAACTTTTGTCATACCTAAAGTATTTTATCGCGGACAAAATCCGCAGCCAAACGCGCACTGCCTGCAAGGATCCGGGGGTTGTTCTTCTCCTTCTTCATCTTCGGGTGCCACTCCGAGGAGGTGAGTAAGTTGCGCTTCTCGTCGGATTGTAAGACGTCCACCCTATCTTGGTAAAAAGCTTCGGCGTCTGGCAGCCACTGGGAACAGTAAATTCCCGACTTTATGAAGGTACTGTGCCTCGGCCAAAATGATTTGAGCGCGACTCGGTTGGCACGCTCCTGCGCGACCCGAACATGGTAAACGCCTGCCACTACATCCAACGACGATTCCAGCACTAGGTCGTCGACGTACACCTTGTCATCCTGGAAGCCCACTACCTCGTCTCCAACAGCCGGACCCTCGAGGACTCTAACTTCCGGCACAACCTCTGCCGCAATCCTACCAACTAAACCACCAACCAAACGAACGGCACGGCCTTGTGTCGACGAAAGGAGCCGATTCTTAGCCTCAACATATGCCAGGTAATCGTCCGACGTAGCTTGGAATCCTTCCTTACACGATCCAAGCCCATACGAGCCAGAACGAGGGTGGTCCAGAGGTGCCCTAAACCTTTCCTCAACTGTGCGAAACGGAATCCCGCGTGCTAGCAGCTCGCGAGCAATGACCGTCATACTCTCCCAGCGCATTCGGAGGACAAGGAGAACGACCGTGGCGTCGGGGGTCGCCACAAACCATTTAGACTTATCCTTGAAGCGGTGAAATGTCAGAGCCGGCTTTAGGAGGAAAAGAGAGGGAGGGGGGATAGGGCCTTCAGTTGGCTTTCGACCACGGTTAATAATCTCCACCTTGATTCGAGAACTTTGGCGGGTGATGAGTCGAGGCGATTTGGGACTAAGGTCCATAGTTCCAGGGAGGTCAGCGTATTTGATGGTCGAAGAATCATTCGCCGATAGGCAAATGTTGTGAAACTCAACGAGGGACGCAGTCTCCTCAGGCGAGATTACAACGCCGGCGTACGCTAGGCGCTTCACTGCCTTCTCCATATCCGTCTCTTCCAGGTTCTGGGTTTCCCTACCGTTGTAGAGATAGGCAGTCCGGATAGTACCAAGTTCTGCCAGGTCGAGTCCATGTCGCAGCTTAACATAATCGCATAAACTCCAGAATTGGTATGGAGTTGCGTTGATGCCTTCGGAAATGACATCCAACAACGCAGCGCGGATCACCTTAAGTGCCTCGTCCGCAGTTCCTGTGCTGCCCTTGCACATAGCAAGTTTTCCGGGTTTCATAAGGGGTTTGCGTGAGTACAGGAAGTTGTAATGCGGGTGGTTAGGGTCGTCTAAATTCGCCACCATCGCCTCGTGTTCCGCATCGTGAACGTGAGGGAAGAGATCCAACTCCTTGATATCCGCCCAATAACGACGTTGTTTCTTAGAGCACAGGAGCAGCTTGTTCCGTGCGTCGGTCTTTACTGCTACGCAAGTGCGAACATACCAGCTCGGGAGAACTGGATCCCGCTCCCAAAGAAAAACGGTGGTTCCCCGTGGAATTTCGCCCTTCTCGAACCCAGCAATGCGGTCATCGCGAGAACGCCGCTCATTTCGGTCTGTGAGACGCTCGTCGCTTTTCTGGAGAGCAATCTCTCTGCGCTTGATAAAGTCCTCGACATACTCTCCAGGTCGCTGACGAGAACCGAATGGGATAATTTGAGTCCGATCCTCTTCAACCGGAGGGGTGCACGCCGTTTGCAACGTGCCTGAGCCAAACCATTCAAACGTCTGGACTGCGGATTGATGAAGAGGAGACGTAGGAGGCAGATGCGAAGGAGATGCGGGAGGAGGACTGTCAGGTGAATCCTGGGTTGCAGTAAATGGTGCTGGGTCGTGGTGGTAATTCTCTTGCAGGGGAAGGATGATGGAAGCGAACTCTGCCACGCGGTCCCTAGCTCCGTCGACATACTCCTGTGGAGGAAAGTACCATTGCCTTGTATACGGGTGAAGAGTTTCCGTAGACCATCTGGGCTGGGGTCCCCAAAGGAGCCACAGGGGCACTCTTGCACGAGGAAATCTGCCGAAACCAGGCGACCACTGCGTTTGGTAGGGGTTGACAAATCCGCCAGGGCGAAGTCCTCCAGAGAGGTCGCAGACGACCGACTCCGCAAGGTATTGAAGCCATACACGCGGAAGAGGCTCCGGGGACTCTTCCAGAACTGCCATCGCCCTGTCAAGTGCCGTATCCTCGAAAGGAGTTAGCCAGAGAGTCAAAAGAAAGCTGAGAATGGCTGTAAGAGGCGTAAATGCGTCCCGAGCACATTTCGCCTTCTGGAGCGCCGTTTCAGAGGCAAGGTGAACCTCTCGGTATCCAAACTCGTGAGGCATGCGTGGGTAGGAGAGGGAGGGAAATTCGTTGGACTTGGGATGCTTCGTTAGAAGCTTCTCAGCTACAATGAGGAGAGGATCCTCCAGGTTTCGCCATTTGGATAAAGTCGCTTCTTCAAGGCGATGGCCAAGGCCGAGGTCTTTGGCGTCGACAGGGTGTATTCGTTTCTCGAGCTCGTCGTCGGAAAGGGCAAGCACGGAAAATAGACTCCCGTAATCTATTCTCCGGCGTGGCCAGAACGCCATATAGATATTACAGTCTTCCAGAAGTCGAGGCCGGAAGAACGACTCCGAATCAGACGCTATGTCCATCGCACCGGTCGTAGGTAAGGTTCTATTGAAATTAGAAACGACAAGTCCAGATTGCCCGTGCCAAATTGCGAATCGCCTCTCGATAGGCAGTTCGCGTTCGTTGGACGATTTGGCCCCTGCATCGTTTCTAGGAGGATGTCCAGCAAGACGACGGGAAGAGGAATTGCTGCGGGCATTGGTTCCAGTAGTTGATCGATGCATCGTCTGAGACATAGAAGTTTGATTAGGAATAGACTGCGACCAAGCGAGGCGCATACCTTATGAATTCAGTCGAAACGATAAAGATAGAGCGGTAGTTTATATGAGAAATTTGCTTGAGAAACAGGCGCTGCGAGAAGTTAGCAAAATTCAAAGCCATTTATCATACTCACAAGTTGGGAGAGACCGTGACGTTGCGCATGGACCAGCAGTAAGCGGAAGATCAACAGAACGGCAGGTTGCTAGTAAACCAGACAATGCCGCCGTTACTGGGGATGATCAGAGGACAGGTTAGCAGTAAACCACTAATGCTGTCGGGCTGAACGATTGGTGTAGCCTGGGTCAGAACATGCAAGACATCAGTAACTGTTTGACGATCGCAACACCACTAGATCCAAACAACACCAACCTTTCAACGAAGACGCGCGGCCTGCTCACGTGGGACCGGTCCGGTTCTACTGCCGCGCCGACTAGTCAAGAAGCAACAACCTCATTGAATGTCAAGTTCAAGACTCGATAGGTACGTTCATTCGCGTTTAACAGTTGTGACTCGATTTTTTAACTGAATTTGTGCTTGCTCTTAATCTGGCAGTGCTGGATATTTTTTTCAGCGTCGGAGAGCTTAGAACCGCAACGTCGTGGGCGTTCTATTAGCGCGAGCTTGAACAAAATCGAAGGACCTAAAGATGGCCGTTTAAGTCGACTAGTGAGCCATCACATTCTTTGACTTCAGTCACTTTGGGACTCAAATCTTGGATTCAGATGACGAGTGCAGCCGTCCTCGTAACTATATGCACTCCGCTTTATTGTTAACGTATAATTACGACTGTAAATCACAATCGAAGCTTGTTATAAGAAAAGATTACGCTATTCGACACTCCCATGGTACAGCACAACGACATTTCCAGCGTCAAGAAAATGGGAGCCTTGCACAAAACTGAAATCCGGATGTTTTGTTACACCCGTCGGTTTCTTGGCCGTACGTTTCGATTTTTTTTTTTTCGACTTTAGCTTCGGATACTCATAATGCCAGACGCGGATGTCGAGCCTGTGTAATTTGATGAGCTCGACTGCATATTGCTGCGCAGCCTGCACGTCTGGCATCTTCTGCGGGTTAACATCGAGTGCAACAGACTCGGGGTCACAGAGCGAATACGACGTATACTCCTGAGATTCTGTGATCATGCGGCACATAGCAGTCAGTGCCTTTGATTTTATCGCTACAAGAACATGTCAACAGCTTGTAGAAGATTTACCAAACGATCTCAGCTTACTAGTCTGTATAAGCGGGCATAATTTAAGGACGGCCATCATGCGATTGAGAGTGAGCCGAGTGCTATCGTGCGATTGATTAGTGAGATGACCCTCGGAACGCTGGTCAAAGTACCGAGCGATCTCGGTCATATGCATTGTTTCGTATCGATAGAAGTGACCGCCATTGGTCACAGACGGAGAAGGAGTGTAGACTTCGTGAAAGCACCCGGGAGGTTGAACGCTGATTCAGTTAGCGTTGGAACTGGGAATACCAGTAGGATAGCTTACATGATATCGCCAGGTTCACCAAAAACGACGTAACGTTCAGACTCGTCCCCGTAAAACCCAGCCTTTTCGTTGTATGTCGGGGATCCGTACTTGATCATCTTCTCGTGGTATTGGAGACGGTCTTGAATCTGCGCATAGCCTTTTGGGCGGATGAATACCCAGAACTTTTGACCAGATAATATCTGCGTCCACGTTCCATAACCGTCAGCATCATGATGTGCATAGGTATGGTATAACGGTTGGTGCATTATGTTCCAAGACGAGGACTTTTGGACGTCGGTGTGTATGAACTCCCGTTTGAATAGTTCTGTCGTTTGGCGGTACCAAGCGCTGTGGCCTTGGTCAACATGCCTTTGGTAGAGATGCTATTAATGGCGAGGAAGCGTTGAGTGGCAAGGTACGCACGTCATGAACTTCGGCACACTAGGGTATATTGCGTTACAATCAAGCGTAGCTTGTATTCTTGTTGTGTCGTTGACGCCATCGCAGAACTCCTCTACGGTCATCTTTACATGAGGATAGCCAGAGTTTTCAACACGTTTGGCAGCGTCTACGTGTATTGATGAGATGTGAGATAAGATATGATAGGTAGTTCGTTCACTGACCAAGAACCTCAAACTTTGTGCCAGGCACGATGTTAAGTTTTTGCATAAGCTCCTGCGAGGTAAGGCCACAGGGGTCATAGGGATGGCCTCGAATGACAACCGGATGTCCTTGGTCAATTTCAGAGTTAACTCGTTCGCTCAGTTCATGGGGCGAGGCAAAGTCACAGTAGTTTAAGTAACTTATCCAGTCGCAGGTTTTTGCGTCCAGGACGGTTTCAGCCAGATGCCGAACGTGTATCTCATCCTATAAAGGAGATTATTTAAATACTGGAACAATAAAATGAACTAAAACCTACCTGGCGGACTTGATTGACGGTGGAATCCGACGGATCTGCGATGAACGGGAGTTTGGTGATATACGTGTTGGCCCATACTACGGAGGGCGATTGCTCAGGAAGTTGAACGCCTGGCAGATTGGTAAGGTCCTTCAGTGCCGTTTCCTGTTGATCCGTCGCAGTTTCGAATTCATACGTGTTAGCAGGATCGTTGTCCTGTTGAATCGTATAAAGTGCCTCTTCACAATCCTGTAGTTCCTCAGCAATAGGGACGGAGGGCGATTGCTCAGGAAGTTGAACGCCTGGCAGATTGGTAAGGTCCTTCAGTGCCATTTCCTGTTGATCCGTCGTAGTTTCGAATTCATACATGTCAGCAGGATCGTTGTCCTGTTGAATCGTATAAAGTGCCTCTTCACAACCCTGTAGTTCCTCAGCAATAGGGACTTTGTCAACGACAAAGGCGCTGGTAGAGGAATTCTGTTTTAAATACGATAGTAATGCCGGATTCCTGTCGAAAATTTGGTGGAACTTGTCTGCCGAGTCCTCCGTAGCTGGAACAGGCGGAGGTGCTTGAAGATTATTTCCCGCCTCACGTTGCGCCTTGCGCTTCTGACTAGGTATCGCACAGTCAGATAGCATCATGTGTAGGGCATCAACACAAACTAGTATCTGCGAGAGGCCTCACGGTTGGCCTGTCGGAAGGCCTCCTGGGCATGGCGATCTTCAGCGCTGTCGAAAATATGAGTGATGTAACGCTCCATGTTGAACAGCTATGGACGCACGACAAATTCGAATGGTCGACATCTTCGCGCTTTCTTTTTCCCGTACCAGATGCCATTTCTTGAATATCACGGATGTGAATGAAAAATGACGCACATAGATGAGAAAAATGGCATACGGGTAACTTAAGAGCTGGACGCGTAATGGGCGAGAGAAGCGGACAGAAAAGGCAGGTTGCTAGTAAACCAGACAATGCCGCTTTTCTAGAGGAATCAGAGGGCGGGTTAGCAGTAAACCGCCAATGCCGTCGAACTGAACTATAGATAGAACTTGAGCTTGAATATTTGAATGTTGAGACTATATGAAATCTAGCAGCCGTCGGTCCAAACAACGCCAACTCTTTCTCATTCACGTGATTCAAAATTCTCATTCACGTGCTTAATTTGATCACTGCGTTACGACAATGGTTTCTTTTCATGAGGCAAGATCAAGCTACAGGTGTATCATTATTATTATTAATGGATAGGAATAAACATGGCGACGGACAGGGTAAATATAAAAGGAGAAGCTATCGGGAGATGTAAGAGAGGACGATATGTGCATGTAGGTGAGGGCAGCGGTTGAATGAACGGGATAGGCAGATGCGCTGTTGCCACAGCCAGTAAATGGGTTCAACGTTGCATTTAGTTTGAAGCCCGTCCGAGAGTTGGTTTGATATTGAAAAGATTATATTGACCCTTGTAAACACTATATTCCTGAAGATTAGGGATAAATCGATAATGTACAATAGTAATTACAAAGACAAAGGCGGATACAGGATGGAAAAAAAGAATCAAGATGAAACACAAAATCACCAGAGAGGTCGAGTACGATAAACAAAAATCTGAGGAGCAGGCTCCTCAGGATCAAGACCAGCGGGCTTTGTAAACCTGGGCTCAACTTTTGTATACCAAATGCGCTCTTTGTTGATTGCTGGCACCCAATACAACTGATTGAACTTCTCGAAGAGACCATCTCTCATGACCTCAACAATATCTTCCGAAGCGCGTTCGCAAAGCGCTTTCCACATAGCAAGATAGGTGCATTGCTTGAAATTTTGAGTTGTTCCTTCGCGCATGACTCCTTTCTTCAGAAAGAAACGGTCAAAGATACGCCTCCATCCCTCCTGTGAGTCAATGATCTTGTATTGAATGTCATTGAAGTAATTTGAAACCCGTCGATCACTGTACGTGGCATCAGTGACCTGAAGGCGAGCAGCAGCGTCGAGAATACAGTACGGACCCTTCGTGGCACCTCGGCGATTGGGAGATTTTGCAGTAAGGTCGAGAAGGAATTGCAGCCAGGTCGACGTGCATTCGTCGTCGATGTGCGGTTCAGGATCATGTTCGACATCAACCTCCATATCGGACCCGGGATCCATTGGTGGAGTAGGAAGTCGGTGGCCTGCGGCTGCGAGGTTGAAACGACGACCCTCCTGAACGTGGCCGTAGTTGCGGAACCTCGGTGTGCGGTGTGTTCTGTTCCGAACCCGAGCTGGGTGTGGGGGTGCCACTAATGCTTCGCGGAAGTAAGTGCCTTCGATATTTTCAAACGACACTTTGAAAAGATATTGGAAAGCGGTGTCCGGCAAGAATCCTTGGGTGTTATTCCGGAAGCGAGGGACTTGAATGCCTCCACCTAACATGATGTCGCGAAAGAAAAGAATGCCGTCACGCATGGCAGGAAGAGTTTCTTCATCGTTTCGGGGGCGGTGGGCGGGTAGAAGGTCGTCGTCATCAGATGGAATGCCATTGTCATCGTCGTAAGGTGTTCCAAACGCGAGGATATTGGGATCAGCACCAACACGATCAACGTGAGGTAGAGTAGCCTTCATGAGGGCCTTGCTCGATGCACCAGAATCTGGCGCAGAGTGTAAGCCGTTGATGAACCACGAGAGGGCTGCTGTCAGTAGCAGCGCCGGTTGCTTCATGCGAAGTTGCGCTGGACCGTCTGCTTGCCATT
>Ga0247741_1000587_pt1 | contig 20501 bp, 17 predicted proteins | sample UWRJL213509R2_FD_180945 | JGI IMG/M metagenome (GOLD analysis project Ga0247741, IMG submission 180945) | Plant litter microbial communities from Arlington Agricultural Research Station in Wisconsin, United States - UWRJ-L213-509R-2 | ecosystem: Environmental > Terrestrial > Plant litter >... | reverse complement strand
GCCTGGATTGCTCGCTTGTATTGGCAGGGTTTTTATGAAGTTTGATATACAACTTCTCAACGCAAAAATTGCAACATTAGGTGAGCGAGTAGAAGATATTTTCTTTATTGTTGATAACCAGGGAAAGCCCTTGCTAGATACAGTATTGGCTGAAGAGTTTCAGCGTGAAATTCGCGAACAATTGGATAAACGAGTAGATCTGCATTAATAAATTTACTATTTAAATTTTTCTCTCGCAACCAAAGATAATTAAACAACGTAATTTAAGTGTGCGCTTATACGTCGCACCACACACAGAACAAATGACATGAACTCTGATTTAAATCTGTTGCACCCTTACCCATTTGAAAAGTTGGCAGCATTAAAAGCAGCAGTAAACCCACCTGCAGACCTGAACGATATCATGTTGTCCATCGGCGAGCCTAAGCACGAGCCGCCGCAATTTGTTTTAGATACGCTTGTAGCAAATTTAGCTAAGCTGTCCAATTACCCAACGACTAAAGGCATTCCTGAGCTTCGTGAAGTTATTGCAACCTGGGCAACAAAACGTTTCAAACTAAATGCGGATACATTTACTGCGGATAAACATGTACTACCGGTTAATGGCACCCGTGAAGCTTTATTTGCATTTGCGCAGGCTATTGTTGATCGTACTAAATCAAACCCAATTATCGTATCGCCTAATCCTTTTTATCAAATATATGAGGGTGCGGCTTTGTTGTCGGGTGCAGAGCCCCACTTCCTAAACTGCACCCCAGAAAATAATTTCATCCCCGATTTTGAATCAGTTTCAGAAGATATTTGGCGGCGCACCCAATTAATATTTATTTGCTCTCCGGGAAATCCAACCGGTGCTGTCATGAGCAGTACGCAGTTAAAAAATCTTATTTCCCTCGCAGATAAATTTGATTTCGTAATCGCTTCAGATGAATGTTATTCAGAACTTTATTTTGACGAGGAAAATCCCCCCACTGGATTATTACAAGCATGCGCAGAATTAGGGCGCGATGATTTTTCGCGCTGCGTTGTATTCCATAGCTTATCAAAGCGTTCCAATTTGCCTGGATTGCGATCAGGATTTGTAGGGGGCGATGCGAAAATTCTGGAAAAGTTTTTGCTGTATCGCACTTATCACGGATGTGCTATGCCTGTACCGACTCAACTAGCGAGCGTTGCAGCATGGCAGGATGAGGTGCACGTAATTGCAAATCGAAAAGCTTACACAGAAAAATTTGATTCAGTGTTGAATATTTTAGGCGACGTTATAGATGTTAAAAAGCCAGATGCGAGTTTTTACCTCTGGCCAAAAACGCCTATCAAAGGTGAACTGTTCGCGCAAAAATTATTTGAAGCGCAGAAAGTTACAGTATTACCCGGCAGTTATTTAGCACGTGAAGCTGATGGTATTAATCCCGGTGAAGATTATGTTCGTTTGGCATTGGTCGCACCTTTGGCGGAATGTATAGATGCAGCGCAGCGCATTAAGGCATTTGTAAAATCGCTATGACCGAATTACAAAAATTATCAAAGCAAGGCCGGGCGGATTATATTCGGGAAAAGTTAAAGCAGCTTTACCCTCATCCGCCCATACCGCTCGAACACAAAGATCCTTACACTCTGTTAATTGCAGTTTTGCTTTCAGCGCAATGTACAGATGCACGCGTAAATACTGTAACGCCAGCATTATTTGCATTGGCAGACAATCCTTACGATATGGCGAAAGTGCCGGTAGAAAAAATTCAGGAAATTATTCGTCCCTGCGGATTGTCACCACAAAAATCAAAAGCGATTTCCGTATTATCACAAATGTTAGTTAATGAACATGACGGTAAAGTACCCGATGATTGGGAAGCGCTGGAAAGGCTACCCGGCGTTGGCCACAAAACCGCGAGCGTTGTAATGAGCCAGGCATTCGGTCACGCGGCATTTCCAGTAGACACACATATTCATCGCCTGGCGCAGCGCTGGGGTTTAACCAACGGTAAAAATGTTGTGCAGACCGAGAAAGATTTAAAGCGCCTGTTCCCGAAAGAAACCTGGAATGCATTGCACCTGCAAATTATTTATTATGGCCGCGAACATTGTTCCGCACGAGGTTGCGATGGAACAGTTTGCGAAATTTGTAAAACCAGTTACCCGAACCGAAAGAAACCAAAAATTGTTTTAAAGCCTTAAAGACCCTCACCCTAGCCCTCTGGCTGCGCGCCCCGCCCTAAAGGAGAGGGAATCGATAGCGCCAAAACTTATGTGCATTCCGACCCCCTCTCCCTTAGGGCGAGACGCGTAGGCAGAGGGTTGGGGTGAGGGGAAAATTAAATCTGGAAAAAATATGATAACTCTATACGGCATAAAAAACTGCGACACCGTAAAAAAATCACGCGATTGGCTTGCGAAAAATAATATCGAATATCGCTTTCACGATTTTCGTGTGGACGGCTTGGATAAAGTCCAAGTAAATAGTTGGATTGCCGAAATAGGTTTAGACACACTAGTCAATAAACGTAGCACCACGTGGAAAGAATTGAACGAAAATATAAAAGAAAACTTCAATGAGCAAAATGCGGCACTAGTAATTGCAGAAAACCCCACGCTTATTAAACGCCCATTACTTGACACGGGCAAACAAAAACACGTCGGTTTTAAAGACTCAGAATACGCAAAAATTTTTAATTAATTATTAGGAAACATCATGACAACTCTTTATGCATTAGGCCTTGGCATAGGCACACAAAATTCAAAAGGTGAGTGGCTGGAAGTTTTTTATGCCGCACCTCTATTAAATCCATCAGCTGGTGTTGTCAATGCGATTACAAAAGTTGTGGGATATAAAGATGGCAATCAAGCGCTTGTAATCACCACTATTCAAGCGGGTGAAATTGCGCAAGCATTGGAAGGTGTTGATGCAGAACAAGCTGCTCTCGCAAAAAATTTAATCAATAGCAAACGTCCTTTGGTCGCAACTTTAATTGCGACAGATACAAATCCAACATCGGTGCCTGAAGGTTATCTGAAATTGCATTTGCTGTCGCATCGTCTCGTTAAACCGCACAACACAGTGTTAGCGGGAATTTTTGGTGTTTTACCAAATGTGGCCTGGACAAATAAAGGTGCAATTGACGTTAATGAATTAGCAGATCATCAATTGCAATCACGTATTAACGGCGAAGAATTGGAAGTTTCCTCGGTGGATAAATTCCCTAAAATGACCAACTATGTTGTGCCAAAAGGCGTACGTGTTGCGCATACGGCGCGTGTGCGTTTAGGCGCTTATTTGGGTGAAGGCACAACAATTATGCACGAAGGTTTTGTAAACTTTAATGCGGGCACAGAAGGCCCAGCCATGATTGAAGGTCGAATTTCCGCTGGTGTATTTGTAGGAGCAGGTTCAGATTTAGGTGGCGGCAGCTCGACTATGGGAACGCTGTCAGGTGGTGGTAACATTATCATTTCCATTGGCAAAGAATCCTTGATTGGTGCCAATGCTGGCTCGGGAATTCCTCTCGGTGACCGCTGTAAAATTGAATCAGGCTTATACATCACAGCAGGAACGAAAGTTGTTGTTCTTGATGACACAGGTACTGAAGTAAAAACAATTAAAGCACGTGAGCTAGCAGGAACGTCGGATTTGGTATTCCGCCGTAACTCAATCAGTGGGCGAGTAGAAGTTGTTACCAATAAAAGTGCATTGCAATTAAATAGCGCTCTGCACAAAAATTAATTATCCCGCTCATACTGAGCTTGTCGAGTAGGAGCTTGTTGTCCTTCGACAAGCTCAGGATGAACGGAAATTTATTTAACATTATTTTTTTAAATACATTTAAGCGAGATAAAAATTATGGGCGCTCAATGGAAAGCAAAAGGTCGCGAAGCAGCAGCTAGTGCAAAAGGCAAATTATTTACCAAACTCACCAAAGAAATTATGATTGCCGCACGCAACGGCGCAGACCCGGATATGAACCCGCGTTTACGTCTCGCGATTGTGCAAGCGAAAAAAGCATCCATGACTCGCGAGACACTTGAACGCGCCATTAAAAAAGGTTCGGGCCAATTGGATGGTGGTATAAGTTATGAAAAATTAACTTATGAAGGTTTCGCGCCGCATCAAGTTCCTGTCATAGTTGAGTGCTTAACTGATAATGTTAATCGCACTATTTCAAATATCCGCGGATTGTTTCGCAAAGGTCAATTAGGCGCTTCAGGTTCTGTGTCTTGGGATTTCGAACATGTAGGTATGATTGAAGCATCACCCGCAAATAAAGATGCCGATGCAGAAATGGCAGCCATCGAAGCCGGCGCACAAGATTTTGAAATTAATGAAGATGGTACAGCAACTTTCATAACTGATATCACTGATTTAGATGTAGTGCAAAAAGCCCTACCCGATCAAGGCTTCACAGTAGAGTCTGCAAAAATTGGTTACCGTGCAAAAAATCCTGTGAGCTTATCTGGCGAAGCCTTAGAAGAAGTTGAAGCTTTTTTAGCAGCGATTGATGACGATGACGATGTGCATGAGGTTTATGTGGGATTGGCGGGGGAGTAAAATTAAAGCCAGGCTCAGGCTTGGCTTTTTAATTTCTTTTCAATTTGCGCCCTTTTCATCGAAATTAGGGTATAACTTAATACCAATTCCAAAAAAACCTTCACTTCTTGTGTAGTTTGATAGCGTATACAGCGGGCCATAGTGGGCGCGAAAATAAAGTGGTACTGGCCAATTTTTTGAAATCAAATAATCAACATTCAAAGAATCTGTTTTTAACAATTTATCACCCAATGTCCAATCCAGACTTATTTCGCCATCACCTATACTCTTCCTTATCACTGCCGTAAACCTGTCGTAATCCTCTATAGTAATATTTTTATTCTTCTGATTTCCCCAGGTGATATCAGTGTCCGTGGTCGCATAAATTTTTATTTTAGAGTAGGCGACAAAGAAATCATTGCTAAATTGCGCCTCCAGTGCCGCATAATTTGAACCACGACTGACCGAATCAAAAAACCTAAAGTCGCTATTTTTAAAAGCTATTTCGGCTCGCTCGATTTCGCGTGGGTAGGTCACCTCAACTGACTGACCATTTGACTTGTGTTCAATTGAAAAGTCGATCCAATCTATTGCGCCGAACTTTGCCGTTTTTCTAATATGAATTGCTGGATTATTTATCCTATTTATAACAGGACCCGAAGCTCGCGTACGAACATAATAATCAAACTCCCCAGTGTATGAAAAAAAAATTTCAGCTTTATTTAGAAGATTAAACGGCGCATCATTTTCATATCTACAAGTCAAATACCTAACTGAAAAATGGGCTCTCAATGCATCATCATCGGAATCTGACCAGCGATACACAAAATAATTAGGCTCGAAACTTTTAAATCTTGACCCTCCATTAGCTCTTTCCGGATCAATACAATCAGCATAAATTCCTCTACACAACCCGAGACTTATAATTACCAATAGGATATTTTTTTTCATTTTTGCACCAATTAATTAGATTATTCGCCACAATTCAGTGCGGTGTATTTACCCATTTCATCTTTATTCAGATAGTCTATGCACTTAGCCGTTTTTTTCTTTTCGAATTCCAGCTTTACCGAATCGCTTAAGCTAGTTCGCTCTTGTGTGGATGCAGTAGACTTTTTGGTAAACGCGGTTCCCACAGCGGAAAAATATGCCGTGAGTATATCTGCAGGAATTTTAAGTAAGGCAACTAACTCTCCATCCTTGTCTTGCTTATACTTTGTAGGGACGCCCTCAGAAAACGTTAAGTTAGCTACACTATTTGAGAAGAATGACTTCGGGATTGGCAACATATTAGTGGGCGAATTATTAGGTGAAAATATTATGTGCGATTTGTATAGCGCATATCCTCCTTTCTTACCTTCAGTAGAGCCTGCTGAGACACGATCAAACGGAATTTCCACATCGATCCTATACGGAAAATTTTGGCGATAATAGATCCCTGATTCCCAGGCATCTATTATTTTTCCTTGATTATTCTCTAGACCTACATTGGGTGTAGTTAAAGGTTTGGAAGTAACCCTCAATCCACACAAGTTTTGGCTAAACGTAGTGTCCTTATTCGGAATATCTAATATAAATGTATTAGTACCTGTAATACACTTTTCTGATTCACTTGGTAGGCTAGTTAGAATATCTTCATTAAATTTACGGAACATCAAAGTAGCAGTACCCGCCAAATCGCCAATACTTTTAAATACTTCAGAAACCTGACTAGTGGAAGTTATCTCAGATGTTTGAAGTAAACCTTTTTCATTTACTCCAATATCGATCACACTTTTACCAAAAATATTGTTTTTGAACTTCAAAATAAATGCTTTAGAGGAATCTGGATATGGATCAGTTGTTTCAGCAGTTACATCGCTCACGGCACCTGTAGCATCAATAGTCACAGTTACAATCAAATCCCTTTTTGGTAAATAATAAGTAAGTCCTTTTTCGTTAGAGAACAACTTATCGTTGTGCCTGGAATCTAAGCTGGAACAATTCGTAAAAATAAATATCGATAATAGTATGGCCAAATTTTTCATTCGTATATCCTGAAGTTAGGCAGTTTGTTTAATCAATCTTAAACTCTTATCTCCCCCCTCCTCCCCTTTATATGGGTTGTACTTTCACTAAATTTCCCCATAGAATAAAAATGCATCGCACCCTCTGTACAGGAAGTGGTCTATGGGCACCTATAACCTTGGCGATTACGAACAGAAAATAATTGCAGCGATTTATGAGGCGGCACTTAATTCAACGAAATGGCGAGCAGTGCTTGCGGATATTTGCCAGTTTATTGAAGCGGATGAAGCTTCTTTATTATTTTTTGATGCACAACATACGCAACGAAATTTTGTTTTTACTGCTTTTAATTTAAATAATGATGATTTTGTGGCTCAGCATTTGAGGGATGAAGCTGAAAAAATAAAAGTGCTTTTTAAGGGGGCGCAGTCAGGGTTTGTTTTTACTGCGAAGGATATAGCCGCGCGAGTAGGAATTAGTTATGAAGAGTTTATTGGTGAGCCAACTCAAATCAATGAGCGTAAGGAATTACAAGTAAGGATAGGAATTCCCTTATTACTTGGGGAAATTATTTGTTCTGCAATAGGTTTTCATTGTTTTCGCAATAGCGCCGTGCTTTCACAAAATGCAATTGAATTTCTGCAACTCATAAGCCCGCATTTGGTTCGGGCGATGCAAATTCACAATCACGTTAGCATATTAAAAGCTGAAAATAATTCACTTATAGAATCTATTAATCATGCAAATTTAGCAGTGTTACTTCTGGATGCAAATTTGCGTATCACATTTACCAGCCCAGAAGCGCAACAGATCTTGGCAAATCATCCAGCCTTAAAAATCACATCGCAGCAACGCTTACAGGCTTTTATTCATAAGGAACAACTGAGTCTGGAAACTATTCTTACGGAAATTTTGCATCACGGATTTCAAGCGAACCTTCTCGCGACCGACGGAATTAGCTTGCCATTGCAACACCCAGACAAATTACATCCGCTTAAGTTATGTTTTATTTCTTTAAATAAAAGCAATGTACTTTTAAACAGTAATGAATCATGTCTCGCAATTTATTTAACAGATCCCGAGCGTAAACGATTTATTTCTCCCGCTTATTTGCGACAAGCTTATAAACTCACCTCAACCGAAGCTCAACTAGCGCAATTAATTTTACAAGGCTTAACTGTTGCAGATATCTCGCAATTGCGCCATACATCTTTGGAGACTATTCGCTGGCAACTTAAACAAATCATGCACAAGACGCAAACTCACTCCCAAGCTGAATTGACGCGATTGCTTCTACTGTTAAGTAACGAATTTAATGATTCGATACCACCAAACATTTTGGTAGACGCATCTATTTAAACTTTTCCCCTATATTTAAATTTACCCCCCATTTGGGTGATGAAAACTTCTCCAGAGCAGACGTAATATTCTCAAAACGAAGAATACTAGGGACTGCCATGGACACTTGCCTTGAATCACGGCACATAAAGCCGTCTATTTGCGACACTATCAATCTTATCTATCAAGCTGCGCTGCAACCGCCGTTATGGTCTGAGATTTTAAGCGACATTCGGATACTTTGCGGAGCAGATCAGTGCACCTTATTTTTCTACGACGCGCTTGAGCCCAGCCGCCGTTTAGTGAGCGCAGCCCGTACAAATGAAGAAGCCCTTACTCACTACTTAAAAAACTTCATCCAACTACAAGCAATACAAATCAATAATCAATTGAAATCTTTGCCTGAAGGCCAAGTTGTCACTAACCAAGATGTACGCCAATTTGCGGGGGAAGAGTATTCAAAAATTGTTGGTGCCGAATATATGCAAAAATTTTGGCCAAATTTGAAATTTGAAGCAGGGATCGTTTTATTAAGAGGTGACACCAGTTGCGCTGGTTTGGGGTTGCAAAATTTTAACGACTCACTTCCGCTAAATTCTCAGGGGATATCTTTATTACAAAAATTAGCGCCTCATCTATGTCAAGCAATGCGCCTTCACCAAACGTTGATAGAGTTTGAAAATACTAATGATTCACTAAAAAAAGTTTTGCATTCATCAAAAATAGGCATTATTTTATTAGATGAAAAATACGCAATTCAATTTATAAATCATAAGGCGAAACACTCCCTTGAAAAAATTGATGGTTTGCCCTTAACGCAACAACTCGCTTTGGAAAAAATAAGCAAAGAACAGGTAAATAAGATAGTAACTCAATTTAACGGACCCGCAAAAAGTCAAAGTAAAAACGTACATCATAGCAGTGACCTTCAGATAGTTTATAAAAATGGACATCTAAAAATTAATGGCTATGCACTGCAAAAATCGTATCTGAAAAAAAATGATAAACACTTTTCCCATATCGAAGAAGGTTATATTCTGATAATTCAGGATTCTAATCCGGCTTGTAGTCTTGACCCGCAATATCTTCACTCGGCCTATGAAATTACCGCCACTGAACGAAAACTGATTTTAGGATTAATCAATGGCGCCACCTTACTTGACAACGCCGACTCTCAAACCGTAAAACCTAGCACGGTGCGCTGGCATTTAAAAAATATTATGCAGAAAACAATGACACATTCGCAAACAGAGCTAACCAGATTAATGCTTGAGTTGCGGGATTAAGAATTGGTTACAACACTGTCGTTAACATGCAACGCTTAAACTACATTATCAAGCCATTTATTAATTCGATAAGAACAATAGCCTCGCAAGGGAATTCATTGTACATAAAATTTTTTTTTATAAAAAAATAGCGTTAAATAAAAAAAATTTTTAAAAATTTTTATTGAAAAATATTTTCTAGCCCCTAATTAAATCCTCGACAAGTGCCTTTGGACTTGTCGTTAAATAGTCTTTGTCTTTTATCGCTTCTTTAGGAGGATATATTATGAATACGATTGATTTAACTCCACTGTATCGCAGCAGCATAGGCTTTGATCGTTTGGGCAGCTTGCTGGATACTGCGCTTCGTGCGGACCAGGCGTCTGCTGGGTATCCACCTTACAATATCGAAGTTAACGGCGAAAATCGTTATGGAATTACCTTAGCGGTTGCAGGCTTCGAGCGCGAGGAATTGGATATCCAAGTGGAAAAAGGCGTGCTAACTGTGCGAGGCAAAAAAGCGTCTGACGCAACGGCAGATCGCAAGTATCTGCATCAAGGTATAGCAACTCGCACATTCGAGCGCAAATTTAATTTGGCCGATCATGTGGAGGTGACTGGTGCTCAGCTTAATAACGGTCTCTTGGCAATCAGCCTTGTGCGGGAAATTCCCGAGGCGATGAAGCCTAAAAACATCGCAATCAACACAGACGGGAATGTCCTTGAGCATAGAAGCGACCAATCAAAAGCTGCCTAACTCTGCCTTGGCTATGCCTGATAAATCGACGGCGGTTTTTACCGCCGTCACTTCACATCTCACATCTCACATCTCACATAAAAAGTTAAACTCAAAATCCCCTTAGTCTCACCCTGTCGTCACAGTTTAATTTGCCATATCGGCTCTTAGTAATTATTCGTAGCGTCTAGCAAGGCTTAAAAGAATTATTTTGAGCTATCTCTGTCATTTCTGATCGAAACACACATTTTCCGACATCGGGTATTCAAACATTAGCGTGCCAGTCTATGGTGGCCAATCCAGCTTATTTATTATTAGATACATAAAAGGATAAACCTATGAAGATTTTACGCAAACTACGATTACTCGCCATGACACTACTTACGTTGAGTTGCTGCAATGTGAGTGCGCATACCGATTTGAACGATATAAAAAATTGCCTTGGCCTAAATGCCCCCGTCAGCTTGGCGGGTATGGATGTGGTTTTTCAAATTGAAAAGACAATAACTAATTTTTCCGGCGGGTATCCTTATAAGGGTGCGGTGGTTAAACATTACAAAAAAGACGGAAAATTCGCTGCTCAGGGAACAGATACACTGCAAGCGACGGTGCCTGATGATCAACAGGCTTTTCATGGTACCTATAAATATCAGCGAACAGGGCTCAATACGGCAGTAGAAAAGTTGATAAACGTTTCAGTTAACAACACACCCTCTACCATAAAATATAACTTTGAAACATCCACCAGCGGAAAATGGGAAGAGGATTTCGGCAACGGTCAGCTCAAATCTTCAGGGAGCTTTACGGTAGTTCCATCCAACTTGCCTATCGAGCAACATTTTGCACCTAGTGTAAAAGCAGATACTAACGTTGCCCTTATCATTAAATCGACAAAATCTGATTTACCCGCCGGGGTTTATCCAACCGGAGGATTGGTTTTACAAACCTATGCTCAAGACGGCACTTTAGTATTTAAGGGTTTTGGGCCAGGCAATGTAAACTCAACTGGAACTTATAAATACACCAAAATATCGGCCAATACTGCAGTAGAAGAAGTAACTCAAGTGAGCGAATTTTTCACGTTCCCTTATACAATGGTGTATACCTTTGAAACACCTACATCAGGAAAATGGTTTCAAAACTTTGGAGACGGATTGATTTTATTCACAGGCACATTTGACGTATTTTCTAACAAGTAATATCGATAAGGCTATTGTTCACCAATAGCCTTTAAATTAAAAAATATCTAAAACACATTTAAAATAAAAAAATATATGACACCAACACATATCGAATTACTAAAATTCTGGTTTATATTTTCCTTTAGCTTGGGATGCTGGACTTGCTTAAATTTAATAATTGGTCGTCGCGGTGACAGGAAGGTTAAAAATGCGATTCTCGGCTTTATTATTTTATTACTCGTACCGCCATTAAATGCTTATATTAGTTTGGTAAGCACACATCCTATTTATTGGTTAGCGATTCTCAGCCAAAAACTAACCTGGTGTTACGGCCCGATTATGGTTGCCCTCATTCGACATATTCTACTGCGACCATTTGGTCGTATCAGTTATTCAATTCAAGCTATACCTTTTTTATTATCTTACGCGCACGAACTTTTCAATGTGCAATTGGTTAGCTTGCCAATAATGACAATATTGCTATTTGTGCAGGTATTTGGTTATCTAGCCTACGCAGGATTTTTACTGAAATCAGAAAGATTACAATTTTTAAAACTGACGAAAAAATTCAAGAATACAACCTATTACTGGTTAATATATTTAGTCAGCAGTTTGTTTTTTATCATGCTGTTAGATGTCAGTGTATTTATCAATTTATTATCAGGTAATAGCCCCTCATTTACTCTGCTAGCAACAATCGGAAGCTTGGTTTCTGTGTTTGTAAATACTATTGCGCTCTTCGCTATATATCAACCTGAAGTATTTTTTCACGAGCTACCTCCAGTAGAAGAACCAACACCTGCAGCAAAACCTCACCTACGTAGTATAGAACTTAGCCCTGAAGCAGCAAAACAATTGGACGAACAATTACACCAATTAGTTATGACCCATAAGCCGCATTTGGATGAGGATATTTCGCTCCCAAAATTAGCATCTCTTTTAGGTGTAACCAGCCATCAATTGTCTGAGCTATTAAATATTCATAAATCTACAAGCTTTTATGATTTCCTAAATGAATTACGTTATCAGGAATCGCTGATTTTTTTATCATTCGATGAAAGTGACCTCACTATTTCAGATATCGCTTATCGTTCTGGATTTAATAACCGCAACAGCTTTTATAAGGTCTTTAAAGATAAGTCAGGGGTCACACCAAACCAATATAAAAAGTCCCTGGTTCAATAAAGTCATTAAATAAAACCTAGAGGTAAACATACCAAACCTGTAAAATCGGCGCGACTTGCTATAGCACTTACAGAATTTGGAAACCTCAATGACATCTGCGCTCACCCCTACGCTACAACTTGCTACAGATTTAATTCGCTGCCGTTCAGTCACACCTGAGGACGATGGTTGTCAGGAATTAATGATTAAACGCCTTGAAGCTATAGGCTTTAAAACCGAGCGCTTACGTTTTGGCGAAGTTAATAACTTTTGGGCAATACGCGGCAATGACGGCCCCATCCTGGCATTTGCTGGTCATACTGATGTTGTTCCCACAGGCCCGGAAAACAGTTGGCGCAATCCCCCCTTCGAACCGAAAATTATTGACGGTATGTTGCATGGCCGTGGTGCAGCTGACATGAAAGGTTCACTCGCCAGCATGGTTATTGCGTGCGAAAATTTTGTGGCAAAAGTTCCTGATCACAAGGGTCGTATTGCGTTTTTGATTACGAGCGATGAAGAAGGTCCATCCATTAATGGCACCGTAAAAGTTATCGAATGGTTAGAAGCTCGTAATACCAAAATTACTTGGTGCATAGTGGGCGAGCCATCCAGCACTAAAGTGGTTGGCGATGTCATTAAAAATGGGCGGCGCGGCTCGCTTGGTGCGATTTTAAAAGTGAAAGGAATTCAGGGCCATGTAGCCTACCCGCATTTGGCAGATAACCCTATTCATAAATTTGCGCCAGCGTTGGCTGAACTTAGCGCAGAGCATTGGGATTCAGGTAACGAGTTTTTTCCGGCTACCAGTTTTCAAGTCTCCAATATTAATGGTGGAACTGGCGCAACCAATGTAATACCTGGTGAGCTTGAAGTTGTCTTTAATTTTCGTTTTTCAACCGAATTAACTGAACAAATTTTGCGTGAGCGCACCGAAACCATTTTGAAGAAACATAATGTGCAATATGAATTGCAATGGATTTTAAGTGGGCAGCCCTTTTTAACAGCACGCGGAAATTTAGTTAATGCGGTTGTGGATGCTATTAAGTCTGAAACGAATATAGACACTGAGCTGTCAACATCAGGCGGAACTTCCGACGGTAGATTTATTGCGCCAACAGGCGCGCAGGTTGTGGAGCTTGGCCCGATCAACGCGACTATCCATAAATTGAATGAATGCATAAGCGCTGACGATCTCAACACGCTGACAAAAATTTATGAGAAAACATTAGAAAATTTATTATCATAGTTATATTTTTAGGAATATTGCCTCGATCAAACATTCATTTCGAATTAACTTATGGAGAAAGAAAATGAAATCTGGATATAAAATTTTTCTGTCAATATTTACTTCAGCACTTATTGTTTTTAACGCGCCAGTTTTTGCTGAGGATGGACAAGACCATCCCATGGTGAGTCGCTACCCTGGAACAACTATTAGCCATTACGATTTCAAGGAATTTGAGGAGGCGCAATTATTATTAAGCAAACCCTATGAGCAAAATGGAAAATGGGTAGCAGATAAGGTTCTGCCGTTGGAGGGGCAAGTTACCTATATTCATTACACCAAACCTGACACGGTTTCTGCGCTACAAATATTTCGCAATTATCAAACTGCATTAGCCAAAGGTGGCTTTAAAGAATTATTTGTGTGTAATCGTCCCTGTACAGAAGCAAATTTATCCAGTTTTCAAGAGCTGCTGAAAGCGCGCGAATTGTATTTAAATTATTCCAGAGACAATCAATATATCGCAACACAAAATGGTAATACCTATGTTTCGATGTTCGTCAATGAAGGCGGTGTTTGGCTATTTGTTATCGAAAAAGGCGAGATGGCAATGGATAAGATAAGTGTTGTAGGTAACAGCCCGATTGCTGAAGCGCTCAACAAATCAGGACGCGTGGACGTATACGGTCTAACTTTTGATACGGGAAAATCAACCCTTAAACCAAGTTCAAAAACGACCCTGGATGAGTTGGCTAAAATATTGAATGACAACACGCAAATGAATTTGGATGTCATCGGCCACACCGACAACGTTGGAACAGTAGAATCGAATTTAACATTGTCGCAAGAAAGAAGTGATCAAGTCGTAGCGGTATTGGTAAGTGACTACGGTATTAATCCAGCGCGCCTGAACCCCCTTGGCAAAGGTCAAAGTCAACCTGTTGCCAGCAATGATAACGAAAAAGGTAAAGCCACCAATCGGCGGGTAGAGTTTGTTATACAAGGTCCTGTTGCGCCAGCAAGCCCCACAAATGCCAGCACTAATAAGCAGAGCGTTGCAAACACACATAAAAATGAAGCTAAAAAAGAAGAGCCCAAAAAAGAGATTAAAAAACCCGATATAGATTCCGCTATCGATACTGCGAAAAAAATCCGTTCGCTCTTTTAAGTCACATAAAATGTAGATATTGAATCTTACAAAATGAAATGGGTGCTGACATTAACATCAGCACCCATTTTTATTACTGCCAAAACTTTAACTAACTAACAGCTTTTACTTTAGTTGCCGCGTAAATTGCAACCAAACTTACTGCACAAGCAATATATCCCACCCAATCGTAATGCAATATTTCACCACTCGGCGCTTTTACCATAATGGCTCCAGCGATAAGAGCTGCAAAACCGGAACCAAAATTCTGCACCGCCGAACTAAAAGCCATTACACGACCACGAAATCTCGATTCACATGATGCGGTGATAAGAGCGGATGTTGGAATAAATCTTCCGCTTACAAATACAAAAAATAAAGTTGCAAATACGAGCTGTACCCAGAAAGGTGTTTTTAACGTTTGAGTAACCAAAATAATAGGAATGAAACTTAAGAGCGTGGTAACGGCCATTACCTTCCAGTGTTTATGTTTATCTGTCATGCGCCCAATTATCGGCCGCGTAAATAATGTGGCGAGGCCACCAAACAAATAAATATAGGGCAACTCATGATCAGTTAATCCGGTGTTCGACACCATGGTTGGAGCTATGTAGGGAATTACCATGAAGCCGCTAAACATAACCAAACAAGAAACAGCAAATGCCCACCAATGATTCGGAACTTTAAATAAATCAACATAGCTTCTAAAAAAATTAACGCGCGGTTGGTTCAAATGTTCACGTACACTTGGCACAACCTTATAAGCGACAATCAACACAATAATTCCAGCGTAAGATAAAAAACTAAATGGAGTTTGCCATGAGAAATGAGCAGAAATAAATAGGCCTAAGGGCACACCTGCGATAGCGGCAAGCGAAAAAGCGAGCATAACAATTCCCATCGCCTTACCGCGTTTATTCGGTGGAAACACATCACCCACGATAGCCAATACAATCGAACTCAAAACACCACCAAAAAATCCAGCAACAATTCTGGCAATTAATAAAATCGCAAATGTATTTGAATAAGCACAGGCAAGTGTCGCAATCAATAAACCTACATAAGAAACCAATAAAGCATTGCGACGATCAAACCGATCACCCAGCGAAGATGCGAGCAGCGAAGACACGCCCGCAGCAATAGAATAAGACGAAACCAACACACCAAATTGCGCGGGCTGAATATCAAACACCGCCATCAATTGCGACGACAGCGGCATCATAATCATAAAATCCACAATCATCACAAACTGCAACGCCATAAGCGTAAATAACATAACGCGCTCACGCGCCGGGGAAAGCTCTAACTGCATAGGTGCTCAATATAAAGGTTAACGGAGTTTGGTGTAGTTTAGCTAAAGTAGAAGGCATGAAGCTAATGACGGTTGTAATTAATATAATTGAATAAAAAGTGAGGGGAAACAAAAAATCTAACTGGCAGGTTTGAAAGTATTGGCTATGAAAATAAAACCGCCCGCATAAAGCGGGCGATTAATTTTAAGCAATTATATAAAATTACTGAATTTTTCGAATTGTTCCGTACAGACTATCTGCCACAAATAAACTAAAACCGTCTGTGGTTATACCTTTAGGGTAAGTGAAAGTCGCTTCAGTACCCACGCCATCTGCCTTACCGAACACACGTGGGACACCAGCAAGCTTCGTAACTTCACCCGTGGCAATAACAACTTTACGAACCGTGCTTTCATCCGTCACATATAGATTCGTGCCATCGGTGGTAATTCCTTCGGGATCCTCAAAAAATTCTATCGTGCCCTCATCATCTCGAGGAGCAAGAATGGTCATAATTCCCGTTGATATGACAATTTTGCGAACGACGTTATACCGTTGATCCGTGAAATAAGCGCTTTTACCATCAGTGGTAATACCGTATGGATAGAAATCTGAATTGGCTCCATCGGCAGATCCGGCGATCGTAGTAACTGCTCCCGTTGCGATGACAATTTTTCGGACGTTATAACACGATCTATCTGTGACAAAAAGATTTTTGCCGTCGGTGGTGATTCCTGTTGGACTCTTAAATCTCGCCCCGGCACCAACTCCATCAAAACAACCGCGAGTTTTCGCTAATCCAGCAATTGTCGATACTGCGCCAGTTGCGATAACTATTTTACGAATCGTTCCATTATTTGAATCGGCTACATATAAATTTGTGCCATCAGTGGTAATCCCTTTCGGAGTGTTGAATTCTGCTGCTGTACCTACTCCGTCAGAACTGCCAATTGAGTGAGCTTTCGCATTAGGGTTCCCAGCAATAGTACTAACTTCTCCATTACTTATTTTGCGAATCAGATGGCTCTCCGAATCAGCTAAGTAGAGATTATTACCGTCTGAAGTTATTCCGTAAGGCGTGTCGAAATCTGCGATGCTCAAAATGCCATCATCCGCCGCCCTGCCTGAGTATGTGCTCACCTGAGAGCTCGATAGGGTCATTCTACGAATGGTTTGATTGTAGAAGTCTGCTATGTAAATTTCGCCGTCGCTAATCGTCAGCGCAGTCGGCCAAAAGAAGCGTGCCGCATTGCCTACGCTATCTACAGCTCCGCTAAAGCCTGCGGTTCCGGCAATCGTTGTAACCTCACCTGTGGCTAAAACAATTTTACGTATCGTGTTGTTCCCTGAATCGGTTACGTAGAGATTGGAATCATCATAGGTAATGCCAGTTGGTCCGCTGAAACGCGCGTTCACACCGACACCATCAACAGAACCTGAAACAGCGACTGCACCCGCGATAATCGTCATGGCACCCGTTGAGATGACAATCTTACGGATGTTGCTAAGACCTGTTTCTGTCACATAGAGATTTTGACCGTCAGTAGTAATTCCCGTCGGACCCTCTAAACTGCCTATTTCTAAATCTCGAATGAAAGTAGTAACTTTGCGAGTTGCTATATCAATTTTTCGGATGGCACGATTATAAGTATCAGCGACATAGAGAGTATTACCAACAATAGTAATGCCACTCGGCCCGTAAAAGTCTGCGTAACGTCCAACACTGTCAAAAAGACCGGCCCCATCACCACTACCCGCAAAAGTGGTCACCGTGCGGGTTGCAATATCAACCCTACGTACAGTGTTGGAATCAGTCACGTACAAGCTCGTGCCATCAGAAGTTATCCCCTGAGGGTTATAAAAAAAGGCTTCCGCCCCTACCCCATCTACCGGGCCGCCAGTCCAAGGCAGCAAACCGTAGTATCCCCCGACGAAAGTACTCACTTCACCGGTGGCGATAACAATTTTACGAACACCAAGCTGAGTAGTGGCGTAAAGGTTGGCACCGACACGGACGATTCCATTAATACCCTCCAACCTTGCTGCTGCGCCAATACCATCTGCCCCTAAAGGTTTACCGGCAAAAGTGCTCACTACCGTCGCTATATTCAGCGGCTTCCCTTGGACTGCACCGCCCATTAAATAGGATGTTAAAGATCCGCTTGAGCTACTTGAAAGGGAACTTCCAATAGAAGACGAACTTTTATTTGAAGAAGAAATGCTCGTTTTGCTACTGAACAAAGATGAAGAAGTTTTTGTGGAAGAGAACCTAGCCGACGAACTTTTTATTGACGATGAGCTTTTGGAGGAAACTGAAGATACACCTGATAACTTTTCAATCTTGAACCAATTAATATTAAATCCACCAGAAGACGCCGTTATTCCAAAGTTTCGAGTGCCTGCGGGGAGGGTAATCGTATGAGTAATGCTAACCCAATTTTGACCCCCACCCGTTGCGGGAATTGAAACTGAATCATAAATTGTTCCTCCAGTTTCTTTTGATTCTTTAAATCTAAAACTGCCGCTACCCGCAACTCTGTATGTAATTTGATAGGTGCCGCTTGTAGGGATATTTACAGTATTACCAAGATAGGAAAGCCAGTCATTAGTGTTGATGTTGGTGATATTAAATCCACCGCCAGTATCAGTCGTGACTTCCTGAGTGTTACCGCTTTGCGCCGTATAGGCTTCTGCTTGAATTAAGCTAATTAACATAGACGGAATACTTGAGCTGCTGGCAGCAAAACTAATTGACGATGTTGTAATTAAAAACGCGCTAATAAAATAGCGACACAATTTTATGATAATCATCCAAAAACTCCTTTAATATTTTGGTTGAAATAGAAATTACGAAAATAAAAGATATTCGTTACATTTTAATAATGATAATGAGAGTGAATAATCAGTGAAGCCAATATTGTCACCAAAACAATCATTCAAAACAATTGAACGTAACTGTTCAAAATGCCGTCCAACTCTAACAGATGTGTATGACCTACGTGCAACTTAATCCCTTAAGGTAGAAACGAATTTATTTTCACATATGAACAAGTGAGTGATTGCCGTAGCCATTTATATTCTTCGCAATAAAATATTATTCGCGCCACTAATTTTATTGACAGACTAAATTTTCGGCGTATTATCGCGCCCAATTTCAAGAACACCAAAATGTTTTGGTTTTTTAACCGACAAATCGATTTTATTAACCGCACTATCCAACGCACTACCGGAGTACTCATTTATGACCTACGCGAATTATACAAACCGCTAAATCCTTTCGAGTACTTTGACTTGGAAGGTGATAACACAAACCTTCCGAGTCAGGCGCAATATAAAAGCCCTGATTAGGTTACTAATCGGGGCTTTTTCTTTTCCAAGATTTAAAAAGGCCAACTCGAAGGTTTTTAAATTAAAAAATCGTTTTTATAAAAAACGTTTAAGGGATTTTTATGCCTGTAAGAATTGAATTGAACAAAAATTCTGGTAATGGTTTTAAACCGGTGAAGATTTACACCAGTGATATTGAGAATGAAGCATTAACGCAATTAAAAAAAATTGCCCAACTACCAATTATTCATTCACATATTGCTGCCATGCCAGATGTACATTTAGGAATTGGTGCAACCGTTGGCTCAGTCATTCCCACATTAAATGCCATTATTCCAGCAGCTGTAGGGGTGGATATAGGGTGTGGAATGAGTGCGCTACGTTTATCCATAAAATCATCGCAGCTGCCCGATAATTTATTAGCAATGCGAAATGCTATTGAACGTGCGGTGCCAGTTGGTTTGCATGCGCACAAAACAGTAAGCATTCGTGAAAGCGCCTGCAAACAGCTAGCTCATGGTGTTGACTGGCTTTTTGAAAAGCACCCAACCATTATGAAAATGCTGAAGCAACCAAATTCTATTTGGACTAAACAAATGGGAACACTTGGAAGCGGAAATCATTTTATAGAAATTTGTGTGGATGAAAATAAGGATGTATGGATCATGTTACATACTGGCAGCCGTGGAATTGGCAACGCCATAGGGCAATATTTTATTGCCTTAGCTAAAAAGGATATGGGTAAACATATTCACAATTTGCCCGATAAAGATTTAGCGTACTTTACGGAGGGCAGTGAAAGCTTCGTAGATTATGTAACAGCAGTTAATTGGGCGCAGGAATATGCACGCTTGAATCGTAATGAAATTATGGGGTTGGTGTTGCGTGCTATAACACCCTTTCTTCCGAAATTTCGTACTAATCGTCACGCGATAAATTGCCATCACAATTACGTGAGTCGAGAACATCATTTCGGTGCTGACGTTATGGTCACGCGTAAAGGTGCAATTAGTGCACGCGATAGCGAACTGGGGATAATCCCCGGAAGCATGGGCGCAAAATCTTTTATTGTGCGCGGCAAAGGGAATGCCGACTCTTTTTGCTCTTGCTCGCACGGAGCAGGTAGAAAAATGAGCCGTACAGCAGCACGCAGTATGTTTAGCAAAGAAAATTTAATTACCCAAACAAAAGGAGTTGAGTGTCGTAAAGATAAGGCTGTGATTGATGAAATACCGGCTGCCTATAAAGACATTGAACAGGTTATGGAAAATCAATCTGACTTGGTAGAAGTGGTTCA
>Ga0247741_1000586_pt1 | contig 20516 bp, 17 predicted proteins | sample UWRJL213509R2_FD_180945 | JGI IMG/M metagenome (GOLD analysis project Ga0247741, IMG submission 180945) | Plant litter microbial communities from Arlington Agricultural Research Station in Wisconsin, United States - UWRJ-L213-509R-2 | ecosystem: Environmental > Terrestrial > Plant litter >... | reverse complement strand
CAAAGACAATACTGCTTCCAGCAGCATTCTTTAAGTCGGCTACAGAACTTAGACGATTTGACTGTCGTTAATACTTCGTCTTTGACTTAGTATTTAACTCAAGTCATAACAGTTTGTGTGCTCACTTGGTTATGCCAGGAAGCGATCGAGGTGGCATTTTCGATGTATCATGCAGCAATAGATGCAGAAGAGGATGTGTCCATTCAGCTTAAGTATCACCACAATCGGATCAATGGATCAGACCTCTGGGTTAGTCTTGGAGCGACTGTCAATTCTCTGGCAGCCTGGAGACGTTTGTTGCAAAACAAGCCAGAGATTGTTGAGATTGGCATTTTCCTCGTCAAAAATCTCACAGAGACCATCATAAAGCAAATTTATGAATCCACCAAGATACGGTTTTACATCTCCAAAACATCGAAGGGCCATACAGGAGCTTTTAAAGGCAGCCTTGACACGACCCCAAAAGACTATACAGTAAGTACTTAAGCTAAAAAATCTTTTGGCCATCTCAACATCTTTCTCTAAAATTTAGAAATGCTTTAATTCAGCACTTCGCGTTGTAGAAAAACATGGCCTCCCTTATGCGCTCCCCCGTGGATACAACTTCAGAAAGTCTCTGCAACTCAAGATCTTGGATGAGTCGGTCGTCCCCAATACATTTGCTTCTCTGAACTCACATAATTATCATCACATGGTCAATAAATGTGCATGTACTCTCAACAATTCCCTTACTGTTAAGATCCTCATACATCATACCTAATGCTGCATTTGTGGGTGGGATATAGCATACTCTCTTTATCCAGTCCCCATATTGTCTACCATAAATTCTCCTATGAATTATAACCGGAGAATGACCAAATGAATTTCCGCGATAGGTTAAATTGCATTTAGAAAGTTTAGCCACCATCGATTCAGAGACGATAACCTACCGTGCATGCACTAAACTCGGGATCCTATTGTTGATGTGTCACCCAGTGGAATTTCCAGTAGACGGAACGACGATCATATGTTCTACTACAGGGGACTTTATATCTACGGTACGAGTAACTAGAATATTCCTGAGCTATCTAAGGCATATTAGTAATACACAAGTTTCTGGTAACTACGAGATATGTACAGTAAGTGGGGGATAATTTTCCAACAGATCCTACTACATTTCTCCTCACGCCTAGATAGTAACTGTAATGGATATTAAAATTTTGAGCAATACGAGGGGAAGAGTCGCACACCGACGGCAGAATGAAGGTCAATTGCGTCGTCTAACCTACAAATTATACTCTGTACTTTGAAAAAATAGACACGGTATTCTCAAACTCCAGGACAGACTCACCCAGCTTTTGGAAGAGGCGGAAAGAGTCTGAGTGTCATGAGAAGGTGTATTCGCCGACTTTCTTCAGAATTTTAAGTGGAGACGAAATATATGGAGATGAGTAGAGTCCCTCGCTTAAACAGAGGTTGAGATTGAAGCACCAGCAATGTAGGGGACCTTTTATCAGCAGAGAAATTACAAACAGAAGAACTGTACACACCTTTACCGCTGATATACATACACCCCCACTGGTCTACCCAATCCATAATATCCTGCAAAAATGGAGAAATTTGACTCCAGTATGCGTACTCTAGTTCGAGATACAATCTGGCCAAAGAGACACGGAGAAGTAATCTATCACTGCGTACTCGGTCCAGTACAGAATAATACCCAGCCTTAGTCTACAATTTCTTACTGTAAAATACTGGAAGATCTCTCAATGCGTTGCCTTCAATTCCCTCCACCCTGCTCTCCGAATAGACCATCAGCCGGTTGCAGAAACTGGGAGTTTGACTAGTGTCACATCTCCAGCTGTTGTGATGATAAACGGGTCAAGTGGAGTGAGAGCAGTTGTATCGCTAGATTTTTGATGTTCTGTGCTTTAGGGGGGTCGGTGATATGATAAAGGGCAGTTGCGTTAGTCGTTCTCATTTGTTCTCGCATGACGATATCAGGTTTTCCCTGCATGGCCAGAAGAATTATCTTACGTCTCTAATGATCCTCTATGACGAACGTCGAAGACCTGGGCTTCCTAGCTTCCTACCTGGCCATGTCTCCGATCTAATGACCATACACAACTCAGTCGAAAGGCAGCGGCTTCAGGAAGAGCGTGCCTGAATAGGAGGACACATGTCAGAAGTAGTTCACTTGTGCAATATCCCCACTGTCGGTAACTAGTCAAATGACCCCGAAAGCGACCTTGGCTTTGGCGCATGTCCACTACATTTCAGATGCGACGACAATAAGGTCCATAATTTTCCCACTAAAACTTTCAGTAATGTTCAAGGTGTCTTAAATTGGTCGCGGATGCGGCTGAGGTGTTGACTGTTCGTGGCGTAGCAGAGTCAATGAGACTATAACTATGTGAACGTCTTGACTGGCTCCATAGGCATTATTCCTCCTGACAGTTACTAGTCTGCGAGCACTGAGAAACATCTGCTTTCCTGCATTTGCATCATGTGTAGACTTGATCTATTCCCAGTTCTTGAAAGTACCATATCCCACACGTCTAGGTGAATGATGAACGCGTATAAAAGGTTCGCGTCAAGTTCTGGAAAAGACACTCGTTGTGAGCAAGATACTATCAATGCTTTCATCCAAGGTCTTATATATCCCTCTACTCCTCTCAAGGAGTGCGCTGTTGTCTAGTGCTCAATCAATGGGCACCAACCAAGCCAGCTTCACGCTACCCGCTGTGATTCATCCTCAAAATGCGTCTTTCCCCGGTCATTACAGTGCGGTGGGCATCTACGAGGTGGGTAATTCGTTTGTGAATCGGTATCCAGTCTAATCATTATTTAAAAGACGTACGGAGAGGGTGTCGATGTTTCAGCAATGCTAAAGGGTGATAGCATTGAGGTTGTAGCGGCTAAAATTGTCCAAGAAAAGCTTGGATTGGCCGACGGTGAAGTCATCTACAGCAGCGGCTACACTGGCGAAACAGCTGAATATGCGTATCTCAAGCAAATTCATGTATGATTTTCCCTTTATCCATAGTCATACAACTAAAAGATGATAGAACGGTATCCAATTCGTCAATGCGGTTGCCAATCTCGCCTTGAAGAATGGGAAGATTGTTTCTTTTGGGTCGTCGTTCGTAAAGCCTAGTATGATATCTTTTCAATTAATTCCTAGGAATAAATGATAACCATTTATTTCAAGTTCAAATTGCGTCTCAGCATGCCTCAATCCAAGCCTCAGAGGCCATTCGCGCTGCGGAGATGGCATTTCCGGGGAACTATAGTGGTTACCCAACCAAGCTAGAGTACTTTTACAAGCAGGATGGGGCCGCTGCTCTCGTCCACACTATCCAGATAGAAGATCCTGAAAATGCCGTTTCTCTCGAGGTGTATGTGGATGCCCACACTGGTAAGGCAGTGGGGTCCACCAACTTTGTGTCATTTTTCAAGGTATGTATTGCTTTTTTCCGAAACAGAAAACTCTTAATTGGTTGCTGGACAGTATCGCATTGTTCCTCTCACAAAGTATAGCGTCGTTCAAGGCGGCATATACGACGTAACGAACCCACAAGACAGGTTTGCATCTCCTCTTGGATGGCACAATGCAAATACAGGAAAAGTATATGATTTCACAGCGTTCGTATCCCGATTTAACATTTCAAACCACAATCTAATCTGGTGTACCACAGAGGGAATAATGTAAATTCCATAGGCCCAGATGGATATACTAGACGACCAAAAATCAATGACGACTACACCTACCATTACGACGCACGCAAAGAGCCCAATGTAGGAGAAAATACTGATGCATCGGTGGTCAACGCTTTTTGGGTTGGCAATAGGGTACACGACATTGCTTATCGCTACGGATTCACCGAGACCGCTTTCAACTACCAGAGTCATAATTTCAAGAAAGGCGGAAAAGAGGGTGACCCTGTACTGATGTACGTGCAGGATAAGAGTGGCATGAACAACGCTTATTTTATAAGTGTGCCCGAGTTAGTGTTGAATCCTTTATCTTTCCCCCCCCACTGAATCAAGCTTCAGCGGTCAGCCAGGAGTCGCCAGGTTCTTTCTATTCAACTGGTCCACTGCTGTTTGTGTGCTCTCCCGAAATTTTGTCTTGGCTTCTGATCACATCAGCATTATTTAGCCCAAACGCGATAGTGCATTGGACAATACCATGGTCGTCCATGAGATTACGCACGGCATTTCCAATCGCATGGTTGGTGGCGGGTCTGCGAGATGTCTCCAATCTGTGGAGGCTAGAGGCCTAGGTGAAGGCTGGTCAGATGCTTTCTCCGAGTGAGTTGACAGCAAACGATTGACCTATAACGGTTTAACAAAAGCCATCTTAGCTGGAATGTTCAATCCTCGAGCAAAATACAAGACTATTTTTTTGCCCAATACTCCACCAAGGCGGTTGGCGGTGGTCGCACGAAACCATATTCTACAAATCCGTGAGTGGACCCTTGTCCGTTGCCCATTTACGATGCTGCCACTGAACAAACACATCATCAGGAGAACCAACCCTCTCCGGTTCCAGGACCTCAACAAGAGGAAGGAAGAGCATGGCAAGATGATATCTTTTAGATCATAATGAAATCTCACATGAAATAGATGCTGGTGAAATATGGGCAAACATGCTTCATAACGTCCACGCCAAGCTCCTCGAGAAACATGGCTTCTCACCCATAGCAAGGGGAAACCCGTCAGGCAAGGAAGGTAATATCGTGTGGTTGCACTTGTTCATGGATTCGTTCGCCAACATGCCTTGCAATCCTACTTGTAAGTCAATTTGCTAAGAATTTATCCATTGTTGCTGATAGCTGATATCAACTACTCTCTCGTAGTTGCCAGAGCTCGGGATGCCATCATCCAGGCCGACAACAATCGCTACAATGGCGCCAACAGGTGCTTATTGTGGAAGGTGTTTGCCAGCCGTGGTCTTGGGATGGATGCCAAAACCACTCTCCCATACAAAGACGGCAGCGCAGTTCCCAAGGATTGTTAAGTTTGAATTTACCTGACTCCCTCTTCGACCTTGACTTGGGTTGAACAAGTCATATGCTTTCGTTTCCAGTCATTAGCTATGTGTATGTATATTTGCAGAAAGCCATCCCTCGAATTCCATGTTCTCAGTATCGAATCTATGAGCTCTAGACTGTTGTGATTATCGGCTGGATTATGTTTCAACTCAATTAGTGGTCTATCGGGAACCAAGATGGCAAGACATGGAGGGTGAATCAACTCGTCGAAAATAAATCAGCGAGAGCACCTCAGATTAGATGAACGCAAAAAGTATCAATATCATTGTTGCCTATTAGAATGATATTCTGACTAGGACCATCTTCTTAACACGTGAGATTCTACAATACGATAGTTGAACTGGAATTGAAAATAACTAAAAAATGGCTGGTGGGGCACTGAGAATCTGCGCACCGTATACTGCAACAGCTTCAAACCGCACGACCCATCAACTCGAGTCAGGTCCCTCGACTGAAAGGACGGGATATATTTAGAGGCGAATTTCGTTGAGGCTACGAGGGCAGATTCATGCTCCGAGCAGTCTGCATTGATAGGCAGCTCGAGTCGGCGTCACCATGCTGAAATAGGGCGCAATGGTTTTGCTGAAACCATTATGTGTATCAGCGAGATGAGGGCGACGGTATAAGTACCAGATGGCCAGATGAGTTACCATGGCGGCAAGTGGTTTCGGACAGAGAAATAGATGTCAACGAGCGTGAAATCGATAGCTCCGTCCATCCACGTAGGATTACCTGATAGCCACAGTCCATGCGTTCCCTCTAACATCATGTTCCTAGGAGATGAATCAACCGCGCAAAGACAACGAGTCTAATTAAGCTGCGCAGTGCAAATCCAATGAGAGCCTGACCAAATGAACAAATAGAGTGAGGTGACTCCACGATCCGACGATTAAGTACCCTATTCTGAAGAGCTTTACTTGCAGTAGAAGCCCCATGATCTCCCTCTGAGGGGGAGGTTACGATTCACAGAGGACTCTGTAGAAGGGTGTGAGTGCTTAGTTCTTAAACTGCGAGCGACAGTAACATACCGAGAACTCAAAATGGTAGATTTCTTCACATATTCAACGAATGTCTAGAAATTCACAGCGCTTCAGGGAACATTATACGGTCCGTGCATGGAGCTACTTATCAAAGTGTCAGAAACGAGGGGATACTCGGTCAAAGCAAGAATACGCACCGGCGGCGGGGAATCTGCCAACTCCTACCGCGTAACCTGTTCCGCTATGATCATTACCACCAGGCACATATCCGGGTCATTCAAGAAATGGAGAGGTGACTTAGATGTAGTGAATGACAAGGAAAACATCTGGTTGTGAGGCCGTTGAGACCATGACACTTGTAGAATGGTGTTAGGGTTCGTGAAACCAGGAGTGGCCTTCTGTGGCCTGGTTAGCACAGTTGGCTGCGATACGGATAGCAAGAGGGGGCGAGTTCTTAAGGTGAGATCCAAAGTATCGGCCTGGACAGAATCGTTAGCCCTTGCAGAGGGTTCACGGCGGAGTCCACACATATATAGAGAGAACGCACGTTGAGCATTTCAGACTGACCGCGACTATATAGAAAGGGTTCGAAAAAAGTACGTGTTCAAAACAACGGAACGCACCAGCTGCGGCAAGAAATTTGCCAACATCTACCGTCTATTGTCGCCTGCTACATTCATGGCCACCTAGCGTTCCTCCAGGGTCTTCACGAGAGGGATGAGCAGAATAAGTGGTCTGAGTCCGTTGAGGTCGTGCCCAAGACGGATCTGTTTGCGACGTGGAGTCAGAAGCGATCGGCGCGGTGGATCTGAGCTTTGGAAGACGAAATGGTCCGTGCGCATTCGGATCACTCGGACACAGACTCCGATCGGAATCGTTCCATGTCGAATCGAGATCCTTTCTCTTACTCAGAGTCTGAACGTCTTCCCTTAGGTATTCTGGGCAGCTGGTCACTAGTCACTACCTAAGTCTATATCTCAACTCATCGAGTGGCTCCCGTAGGTTCAGGTTTTGTCTTAGTCTCTGCCGGCCAAAAGTCTGAGAATTGAGCTTCCAGACGTAGCATCAGGTGGGACCACTAACGATCAGTTCATGTGGTCCCCCAGAACTTCATCCTTCTTGATTTTAGATTCCCCCACTCTTGGTAGTTAATAAATGAACTCCCTGATTACCCTTCATCTTTCGAAGTGTAGTCTTTGCCTGCTCCAGCTTGTGTCACAAGATGCTTCTCCAACCCTCCCGATATGTATCGTTTCTTGAGGTGACAGTTCAGATATTTCGCATGAACAATACGAGGTCGCGGTGGCCGGGACCTCGTTGTCGGTCGAACTGTAACCGCACCCTATCGAAGTACGGGAGTAAGCTTGAATTTGACGCTTAGGTAGGAGACAAGGCAGCAAATGTTAGGGCATTCATGTGGGTTTTACAGGCAATTTCCACAGACGGTACTAGAGTATGTAAAGGGACACATTTTATAACAGCTAGAGGTAGGGATGAGAAAAGAAGGTCCCAATCGAGTTTCCTAGAATTTAAGTGGGTGCGTTTATGCTCAGCATCTGCGCCACTGGAAGTTGAATGTCTATGAAGAGTCAGTAATCGTGCACTATAGAACATATCTAATGACAAACCTGCTTTAACGAGCCGTCGCTCTATAATAAAAAGAAATTTAAGCAGTGATACCCAAATAGAATAAATTGAACGCACATCGTCAATCAAAATATACCCAAAGCCCCCAGTGTTGGCGACATTGCTAACTCGGATGTCGCTATTGATGTTCAAAAAAGTCGCCGCACCGCAAGGCGAAGTGACAGTCGATCCAAGGTCAAAGGCATCGCGGTGCGAGTAAATATCTCCTATAGTGTGCAGGTAGATGGGCAAGGTGCACCTTGAAATTAGTCTAACCAGGCTCACCTGGAAGAGGACCAACGAAGGTAGAGCGGGCAGTAGCTTGTTGAATCTGTCCCTGGACTGGAAATATAGTAATCAGAGGGCAGGAAAGTGATGTAAAAGTTTCATACAGTAGTAGATCGACTGCAGTGAAGCAGTGACTTTGGCTGCCAGCTTGCTGTAGCCTCGCTGCGAGAATTAGAGGCCGGGTGTCTGACCAATCACTAACCAAGGAAGAACTCACGTAATCGACAGTCTCAACCCCGAATGAGAAACCTTGTGGAACTCTGCGAAAGTGAGGCGTATGTTACGAGTACAAACAGGAATGGGATCGCATACCTGATACCGAATTTTAGTCGGCAGTTTTTGCGATTGCGGCTGATTGGAACCCCTGGTCCGGCTTCAACTTCGTACTTGCTGAAGGAGACGGTGACGGAGCTTCTGTCCGCTGTAGAACTTTGGGTAATGTGTATACTAATGAAAACCGAGATATACCACTGAGGACGTAGTGGGCGGATCCTGGTGGACACCCTGACCCGTTTATCTCAAAACTCGTGCTGGGAAAGATAGCTTCTGTCAACATCAAAATTTCTATAAATTCACTATTCACACCTACATGTTGAATCCGGGAGGAGGAGTAACAACCTGGGATGCGACCAGTGGTACTAAGAGAGCGGTGACAATGAGGGCAGCAGCTGATTTCAAGAATTGGAACATGTGACAAGTCGATGAGAACCTGGACTGAGAGATTTTGGAGGTTCGAGTGGGGTATATATACTGTTTTCACAACCCAGGCATAGACGTTCAATCACAGCGCCACACCAAACAATTGCTTCCAGATTAGGGGGAATGTAGCAACTAATGCAGGTGGTCTGCGGCTGCTTCGTCCGGGTCTGAATAGCACCGTTCTTGATCTATTTGGCTATCCTGAGCTTCCTTCACGTTGCACAAACTCTATAAACGTTTAGGCTATGACTGAGGCGCAGAAATGACTTAAACACGTGCGCCTCACAGGTGCTTCGAGAAGGGGGATCCATCCTTCTTTTAGAAGGGAGTTTTTTTCCGCGAAATTACAAGCGGCACTTGTATGTTGGATGTACACGGTCGACTGTGATACGAATGACAAGAGTAGTAAACGTGTTAGAAACGGCAGAATTCTTTACGTATATGGCGTTCCTCTCCGATAAATCAGCCGAGGAAAGATCAGCCATCCGTTTCGCTTCTCTTGTGAAAGCCTGAGCATTAGCCAGAATAGAATCTTTAGCGCTTAGAAGAGGGGATCGTGCATAGGGAGGTGCATTCGGAACCAGGTGTACCAATGAAACGACGCGACTATCAAAAGGCTTGAAAAAGGCGGATGCCCAGTCAAAACAAGAGAACATACGAAAAGAGCACAGTACGCACCAGTTTTCAAGAGGTGACTACGACTTAGAGTCAGTTCGGATACCATAATACGAAACGTATTATGATGATGGTGGAACTTGTCCTAGGCAACCTTCAAAGTCCTATCAATCGATGTTGAAGCTCGAGATCTACCAATGCCAGGACCATGCACGATAGACCATTGTCAGAGCGGCGGTGTCAGACGTAATCGGGACGGACGGTAGTGATCGAGATTTGGTCCGAACATGGTCGTTCTTCAATCACTAGCTTCGACATCATTGCAGAACGATAACAAGAATCCTCCTGTGACGAGAGTGAGAGGCTCGCGACACGGTGGCGCAAGACGCGTCAGGATGTTGTTCGACGAGCACCAATTAGGAGTTGCGTGATGAAAGCGTTGTGAAGGGACTAGGTAGCCAAAAGTGGATAAGAGCCAAGCGCTAGCTTTAGTCATGGAATGAATGTGAAGAGAAAGGAGACGCACCTTGGGCTTGAAAGTTTAAGCCCGCACGGCCGTAAAGTTTGTTCACAAAGCCACACAACCTGTGCAACATGAACGGGCGATCCATGCCAACTTCTATCCATCCAGTTGCCGTGGCTTGGAGGCCTCGATGACCTCGAAAATCGTCGATCAAATTAGCAAAAGCGGGATGCTGTAGTAGAGAGAACTCAGCGGAATTTATTCCTAGTCGATAATCCAGTGAATGAATTGATCCTTAATCAGTCACAAGTGAACTTGTCTGGAGCTGCGGTAGATAGGTTGGTGACGACAAATTTTGATCTTCAATTACAATTTTCAGACTTTGAGACGCGAATTGAATTAAATCAAAGGGGTCACAGGCACCGACGCATGCTTGTCGATGAGTTGAGATATGGATCAAGGTAGTGACCAGCGCCAAAGCCAAAGATGTTGAAAATTTACGCAGAGCGCAGATTTATAGGGAACGGATACAAGGAACGATTTGCGATCAGAGTTTCTACCACGGTGATCGAACTCGCCAAGGAGCTCAGAGCGGTCAGTGGCTTGTAGGACCAGTCCCTGGACTGATAATGTGATAAGCGGCGTAGAACAGCAATAAGAAATGTTCATACAGTAGTATCCAGCTTGTAGTAGCCCCGCTGCAAGAATTAGAGGCTCAGTGTCCGGTCAATTAGTAACCAAGGAAGGACTCACGTAGTAGACAGTGGCAAGTCCGAATGAGAAACCTTGAGGAACTCTGCGAAGGTGTCAAGGGGCCTCAAAAACGCCGATCATATATCAAAACTTGCTCGTACTCGTCGAAGTTGACAAACCCCTGTCAGTGGACGTGGTTCCTCTGAAAAATCACTTCTGATATTGTTTCCCTTTGTGGAGTTTCAGGTGTTTTGGCGTGAACATTGTGATGTTCGCGGTGGCCGGGACATCGTTGTCTGCAACGTAGAAATGAAATAGAACCACATCCCATATTGTTTTACTAAGAATTTTCCCAGATCGCAGTAAAATATGTAACTAGAAAGTTTTTAAGAGAAGTAGGAGGAGGAGAGCAGCACCCAGGTGACGGTAAAATCGAGCAGAAAACATGAAGTCCTAGGGCTTGAGAGGGTGCGTTTGCGCTCAGCATCTGCGCCATTGGAAGCTGAATGTCTGTGTGGAGTCAGTAATTGTGCATTCTAGAAAATATCACATAACACACCTGCTTGAACGAGCCATCGATCTATAAGGAGATAAAATTTAAGCAGTAACACACAGATAAAATAAATTGAACCCACAGAGTCAGTCGTAATGAGTCCACGGCCTCCAGAGTTAGCACCATTGTTAACTCGGAGATCGCTGTTGACATTCAAGACAGTCGTCGCACCGCAAGGTGCAGTAACAGTAGAGACGAGGTCGAACGCATCGCGGAACGTGTAATCCTTTCCTACAGTGCCAAGTGGATGAACATGAAGTACCCTGAAATTTAGCCTAACCAAGCTCACCTGGAACAGGGCCAGTAACGGTAGAGCGAGCGGTGGCTTGTTGAGTTTGTCCCTGGACTGGAAATAAAGTGAGCAAAACTATAGAGCAGTAATGGAACAGGGTCAAACAGTAGTAGATTGCCTGCTGAGAAGCAGCGACTCTGGCATCCAGCTGATAGTAGCCTCGCTGCGAGAATCGGAGGATGAGTGTCTATCCAATCACAAACCAAGGAAGTACTCACGTAATCAATAGTCGCAATGCCAAATGAGAAGCCTCCAGGAAGCCTGCAAGAATGACAAGATGGGTATTACAAGCAAATGCAGGAGGGGGAGCCCATACTTGATACCGAATGTCAACTGGCAGTTCTTGCGATTGTTGCCGATGGAAACCCCTGGACCGGCTTCAGCGGAGTACTGGCTGAAGGTGACGGTGACGGCGGTTCTGTCGGCTACAGATTTGTCAGTAACTGACATACTAAGAAAATCGTCGAAACATACCATTGAGAAGGTAGAAGGCGGATCCTGGCGGACATCCTGATCCGTTTAGCCCAAAACTTGTGCTAGGGAAGATATTTTTCTCAGCGTCAAATGTTCAGTAACTTATCTATTCACACCTACATGTTGAATCCTTGAGGAGCAGTGACACCCTGAGATGCAACCAGTGGTACTAAGAGAGCGGCGGCGATGAGGGCAGTAGTTGATTTCAAGAATTGGAACATGTTGGAAAGTTTATGAGAACCTGGACTGAGAGCTTGTGGAGGTTCGAGTGGTGTATATATATCGTTTTTGTAAACCCAAACATAGACGTTCAGTCACGGCGCCACACCTAAGAAATTGTTTCCAGATTGGCGGGAATGTAGCAACTAATGCAGGTGGTCTGCGGCTAATTTGTTACGGATCTGTACAGTGGAGTTCCCCGTCTGTTTGGCTATCCTGAGATTTTTTCACATTTCACAAACCCATTAGTTGTTGATGGTATGATCTGAAACCACAAATCGAGCAGGCTGCGAACAATTCACCCGACTGTCTGATTAACACACTCATCCTCTGACGACATATCAAGTATTTTCTTTCTTGTTCAAGACTTGAGTGGCAGCAGGTCAGCTTGCGAACGTAGTCTTCAGTAGCCTCATTACGCGTATCACACGCTAGCTAATGTCATGTTATATTCGTTAGTCAAATTCGCGGGTAAGAGTCTGTAAATTGAGGGGTTGAATATGTAGTTCAGCAATCTTCCAGATAAATAATCTACGTAGTATGCGCTGAGATAATAAGTGCTTGAGGAGGCTGGTTCACAAACTGGTTGTTAATATCGGAAACTTGCGAAATGGGGCTTAATCAGGCATGATTAGGCGGTTAAGGCCGTTAAACGAGCGCTCATTCCGGCGACGCTGAGCACCCTAATAGGTGTTCTCGCAACTTTCCGACATTTTACATCGACATTTCTTCCACATTCCTACGGCGTGCTGCTGGTCAGCCTGAATTGAATATTCAAACCGCACGGGCCTATATGGGTAATATTTATGTACCACCCTTGGCTGTGGCCGCATGTCAGTCATAAACCGAGTCGCTTGAAAGTTTTTACCGCAAGGAGTTGACTAATGTGTACTGAGGTACAATTAGCGATCTCCGGGTTTCGAGTAAAATCCCATTTCAGTCGGTCGCGGTGTATTGGCAAGTGTTGATCCTTTATTCCATCCCCAAGGATGTTTTCGATCATCCCATTGGTTACATACTGCCTCGAGTGCCATACAATGCAGATATTTCCAAGAAAGCCGACGGATTTCTTCATGGATGTATCGTCACAAGGGAGTAATATTCAAACCACTGATTATCATTCTTTGTCTGCAATTTTTGACCAACAAGCGTTGCGCGATATTCGCCACAGAGTGATCAGCATTAATATAATTCCACGTGGATAACGGCACCACTGTAGGCTACGTTCATAAGTTCATCTAATTACGCCACCAAAGACACGAAGTTGAACCATTGATTCAGTCGACCACCTGGGACGGACCAATATCTTGGATCGGGAACTTCTCAGGCGAACAAGTTCTATGGTAAGCTCTATGTACTAGCAAGCTTCATACTGTTTCGTGAAGCACCTACATGATATTGTCTCCGAGAATAATTTGGGATTTAAAATCGTTGCTAGCAGATGGACATTCGACTTGATTTATTGTGGAACACTTCACGCCACGTTCGTTGATTTGTGTTATACGGTTCGATTTTCAGAAACTGGTACAGAACTGAAGGTTTTCTCGAACTTCTCAGCGCTTCCCTAACCTCCAAGACAGCGTGAATAGAAAATCGAGCCCGAATACCGGACAAATTATTGGCATTTCTGCAACAGAATTGATGATTCCACGTCCTGCTGAACGTCTATAATCACATAACATGCTTTCAGGGTTCCGGTGAATTTACAGAGCTGCTTGTGCTCACAGGTTAAATGTTTCATAGGTTTGCGAGGTGTGAAGGGAACTTAGGATAGCCGAACATATCGGTATTATCAAATACCGTGTCATGTAGAGAACCAGAGCAGAGCAGCCGCATACCACCTGCATTAATTGCTGCATTCCCGCCAATCTGGAAGGTAACGGTGGGGTGTGGCGCCGTTACTGAACGGCTGACTCTTTTTTTCTTAAACTATATATATACCCCACTCGAACCTCCAAAATCTCTCAGTCCATGTTCTCATCGCCGTGCCACATGTTCCAATTCTTGAAATCAACTGCTGCCCTCATCGCTGCCGCTCTGTTAGTACCACTGGTTGCAGCCCAGGGTGTTACTCCTCCTCCCGGATTTAACATGTATGCACAAATAGACGACTTACCAAAGATCTGACTCTGAGCGAAGTTATTTGTCTTAGCACAAGCTTGGGGCTAAACGGATCAGGATGTCCACCAGGATCCGCCTTCTACCTCCTCAATGGTATGACTCGTCGATTTATTTTACATACCCCCACTACCCTCAGTTATATAGCCGCCAGAACGGCCGTCACCGTCACATTCAGCAACTACTACGCTGAAGTAGGCCCAGGGATTCCCATCAACCATAATCGCAGGAATTGCCAATTGACATTTGGAGTCAAGTACGTGATCCCCCTTCGGTGTGTTCACTCGTAACGCTCATCTTGTCACTCTCGCAGAGTTCCTCAAGGCTTCTCATTCGGAGTTGCGACTGTAGATTATGTGAGTACTTCCCAGATTAGTAGATAACCGAACGCTGAGCCTCTTATTCTCGCAGCGAGGCTTCTATCAGCTGGATGCCAAAGTCACCGCTTCCCAGCAGGCGATCTATTACTGTATGAACTGTTGCCTTTACTGCCCTACGTCGCTGATCAATCCTTTCTCAGTCCAGGGACAGATAAAACAAGCCACTGCTCGCTCTGCGCTCGTCGGTCCCGTTGCAGGTGCGCTTAGTTAAGCAGCTTTCAAGGTACTCCACGCTCATTCGCCCGGACACTATAGGAAAGGATTACACGTATCGTGATGCGTTTGACCTCGTCTCGACTGTCACTGCACCCTGCGGTGCTACGACTGTCTTGAACATCAACAGCGCCCTCCAAGTTAGCAACGTCGCTAATACTGCAGGCCGTGGACTCATGGCCACTGATTCTGTGCGTTTGATTTATTCTATTTGTGTTTTACTGCTCAACTTTCGCTTTGATTATAGATTGATGCCGACCTCAAGCAGGTATGTCATTTGATACTTTTTTACAACGAAAGATTTTTGATTCCTCATAGACATTTGCCTTCCAATGGCTAAAATGCTAAGCAGCAGCGTACCAGTTTGAATCTAGGCGCCTTAACCGCCCAGAACCCAAGACTTTATCTCTCTTCCAACATCATCTGTGTTTACTACGGACTTCTCTTCTCACCAGCACCCCTTTTCGCCTCAGAATGTAAATACCACTTGACCCACAGACTCAGACGTCCTACGTACGTGCGTGATAATACCATTGGATCAGTAAATACTACATTACGTTCATATGTGTGCTCTTCCTTTTTCCATGGATTCACCCGTGCTTCGCATTGTTTTCCACCATCATGCGTGGTAAAAAATTTGATGTAACTCGACGAGCCAATAAGGAGATTTCCCAGAGTACTACTCAGGCCGCCATTCTATCCCCAGTTGGGAGTTTGATCGGGATTCTAGATTTCGCCATGGCACTACTGCGTACCTCAATATATCGTACCCGAGCCGGTCCCTCCTCTATCTAAAGGTCTATCTAATAGCAGCCGAAGACTAATGTCTTCAGATAATGTAGGCCTATCGAGTTGCGAACCCTAGGAAACCGGCGTTCAGTACTGGACCATGCAGCGCACTACTGCTAATAATACTGCTCGTACTCGTCGAACTTGAAAACCCTCTGCCAGCGGCATTGCACCCTTGCCCAGCTCTCGTCGGGTACCGTCTCCCGGCATAGACGATTCAGACGTGAGACATGCACACTCTGTCTAGAATCTCATGTTCCCACATCACGATTCCACCCGACATCCTGCCCTTGTTTCCGACATCTCCTCCCGTCAAGAGGTGTACATCCCTCGATATGTACAAATTTCAAGACATACGCGATTGAATCGAGCAAAGGGAAGGTTGGCAATATGAGAAAGGTGTTCTGTCCATTGTCCGCTGTCACCCTTGAGTCTACTCTCTGTGTATATACTGTGTTACACGTGTCGGTAGAGCACTATCTGGACGCCGCCTATCTCTGTACGCTATGCATTGCTCTTTCTAAAAAGTTCTGTCTCCAATCTTAAGCGTCCAATCTCAATTCCCACGGTACGTCCCCTGGCATTTGGTAGGCAAAGGAAGAGGAGTGAGTCAGAGTGACCGACTCAGGGTTTAGCTTATCGAAAAATCCAACACGAGTTGAGTCAAGTGATGTAATTCAAGTACCTTGAAACAGGAATCAAGTTCAAGTTGGAGAGCGTGAGGACGATTCAGAATGCCAAATGGCAGAGAGTTTGGACTACCAGCGCACCATAGCTTGGTGATTGAAGTAAACCGAATAATACATCAACTCGACTCGAGTTTCTCGACTGAGGTGATGAGATATATATATTTGACGACACTTCTACGAATCTACGAGCGAAATAATTTTCGAGTCAAAGTCACCAACTGTGGCTACTGAAGTATGGTGGAATGATTCTGCTGCTGGCAAGACCTCGTCAGTGAGATGAACTAAGTTGAAGATAGAAAACATGCCTTGTTGGGTACACTATGACAGTGGATGGATTCGGACAGAGAACTCGACAGGAACAAAACAGATCGCTCCATCCATCTACGCACGTCTCCCCGATGGGACACAAACGACGCGTTGTCTCATCGAAGGACTAAAATTGTGATCTTCGGAGTAAATGCGTCGAAAAAGGATTCAAGGCTGATGCAGCGTAGATGGATAGAATACGGTGCTTTCAAGCTTTCAACTGTGTCGAAGAGAAGGAAGAATGGGTCAATAGGAAGGAACAGGAGAATCAGTACATGCATTCAGAGGTGGGTTCCGCAATTGCACCCATCCACAGGCGCCGGTGGAAACAGGAAGAAGCACCCGCGGTCTTACTCGTGAAGTTGGTACGCCTTACGAGTGCTTCGAGAGCATTCGTGACTCTTGTGGAAGGGTGCTTGCAGTCGTAAACCATCACCAGTGGCGTGGGCTTCGTCAACGCGATCAGCCATCATCTGGATACCAAAAGCAAGTAATGTGTTCGAAACACAGAGAACCGCTTTTCCCGACACGCTGAGGACGTACAGAAGACTCATCTTCTGGATATGTGGAATCAGAGGTTGTTGAGAAAAGGTAAGAGTAAGAGGGCGGGGACAGACCGGTTTTCAAGCAACTAGGGCAACCCAGGCGCTAACTCAGCAGCAGCAGCAGAGAGCAGATCGTCAGCGTCCAAGCTCTACTGTCTAGCCTGTTCATATAGTGTACATCAGAGGGTGTCAGAGATTTCTCTGAGAAAGAGAACGGTGCATACCAGTTTTCAAGGCCCGAGTATCATTCAGGCAGCCTCGCTGGCGTTGCCTGGTCTCCAGCCAATTTGAGGTCGACAGACGAGGCGGTGGTGCGCCAGAAGTGATCAGCGTGGACGGTAAATCTGGATCAAGGAGGTGGAAATCGGGAGAGGAAGGAAAGAGCGTTTTTGGATTCCGTCACCAAATCAAATGGTCCGTGCGCATCCGGATCACCGCAAAACTCCGATCGTAAATCGTTCTTGCATCCGATCCCCATGTCGAATCGAGATCTTTCCTCTTAAATTCTCGTCCAGATAGGCTGATGCGCCGATCACTACCTAGATCGAGATCTCAACTTGTCAGCGCGTCAGCTCTTGGATTCAGATCTCGTCGCGTCTAAGCGCAGGTTTTGTCGTCACCAGTCACAGTATCTGACAGCTCTGTTGACCCTAATATACTTATCTATTCATTCATCTGCTAGACCGCACAAGTCGTACTCTATGGTTAACCCAACTTCAGTCAGGAACGAATTTTGCTGAGCCCTCTCACAGTATCTACTTCTTCTTGGGCGGACTCGGAACCCCAGCATAGCATCTTCAGTCTCCCTACTAATTTCCGCCTCGATATTGAGTCTTTCATTCATGACCAATTAAGAAAGCCAGGATTATAACATGGAAAGGAATAAGAACCTCAAAGCAGGCCAGACGATCCCTCTGTAAAGTACCTTACTAGCTGAGTACGGAGAACACGCGCAAGTCGTTCATCACGCAGGCGCTCGTCTCCAAGGTTGTATCATTTTCTTTTATGGCTCGTCATTTCCGTAGTTCCACTACTCCGGACTCTGACTCGGTTTTCTACCTTTTACCATTTTGTTATCAGAAAACCCCATGTACGATCCCCCACTCACCAGTAGTAGCCGTTGCCCAGTTTCATTCAGTTTTCCTTCAGTTGTCGCCACTTCACGTCCAGTCGTCACCCATCCAGCTCACGAGAAACGCCCAGTTCACGCCGCAAGTTCACGTTCACACACGCTCAGTTCACGTACGTTCAGTCCAGCTCGCGAGAAGCAACCTACATTTGCATTCAGTTTCAAGCTCACGAGTAGCTCAATTCAGGTTCCCTCTTCCTTCTGTCCCTACCGTTCCACGGATCTGTTCGGTACATATTTCAGAGGATCGCTGAGATACTCGCACCGCCCTTCGCACAACACACACACCGAGAATCCTCCAATCGATTCTCAGACCGTCAGGTCTTTCTAAAACTTCATTGTGTTCTGAATCTAATTCGAGTGTTAGTATTTACTCGTTTGGTTACGGTCCCAGTTATGCAGGCTAACCGTGACCGCGACCGGTCAGATCTCAGACTCCACTGCAATCTACTCGGCCGTTTGTGCCTTTCCTTCAAATCCCTTGTTCCCTCTTTCTTTTTTCTCCTGTTGGTGCTGACCATTTTTTTTTTTTTTTTTTTTTTTTTTTTTTTTTTTTTTTTTTTTTTTTTTTTTTTTTTTTTTTTTTTTTTTTTTTTTTTTTTTATTTTTTTTTTTTTTGAATCCATTTATTGTCCATTGAGGCGATTACCTTATGTAGGACATCTGTCGGCTCTGGTACATGTAAGGGGGTCTGTCTATCGTTGTGGTCTATGATACCGGAGGGGGTTGGGCCTGCGTAACCTGAGGCTCCTTGCACAGACGTGCGGGTTTAAGATAATCGAGTAAAGTAGTATGTAATAATCATGCGTTCTGATTCGCTCCTCCACCGAACCTTCGGCATACCCATCAAATTCCAATTCCGACGCAGCCCTCCAACCCAGACTAACAACGGTGCTCAAGGCCACATTGCCGAGCGTGATCTTCTGATCGTCACTTGTCACTTCGCCCTCGGTCATTTTTTCGGTGGACGAGGCCGGGCGGCGGCAGGCCAGTGGGCAAGGCTGGCGGCGGCGGCCTGACTCCGGAACGGGACTGCATGGGTGCTTGACTGGACCTGTTGCTGGCCGAATGCTGAAGATCGGTGGCTGTGCCGAGGTCGGTTTCTGATTAGATAGCCGGGGTAGGTTGGTCTCGCGTCTCCAAACGTAATCGGCAGTGGTAGAATGAACGTGTCTGGTCCTGGGGTGGCTAAAAACCTGCCGGGCGTGGGGTTCGAACTCGTCAGGTTGACGTCAAGAACCAGTGCCTGCTGGGGGTGTGCAATGCAGGCTTCGCGAGGGTAACCACTATGCCATCGCGCCCCGGTGCTGACCATTGGCATCCGCTAGACTTTATTTTTGGTGTTGTTGCAATACATCGTCGAGGCGCACGTTGGAATGACTGGAAATAACTATATATGTAACGGCTAAGAGAAAGCCACGATCAGAGAGAATAGTCCTAGTCTCCACCTCTCAATTGTGGACACACTGCAATGGGGTTAATATCAAGTTGAAGCATCGGTTTGCGGACATGGTGACCGGAATTCAGATTTGTCTGCAATCTTAATGGTTACCCCGATTCATTTTCATTCAGTCTCAACATATTCAAGTAATCCCAAATGAACATCAGGCGACTTTGATACTTACAGCGTGCTTTCAACGCATATTCAAGCACAGCGACGGCTCTAGTAGATAATTGTCCCATCAATCATCAATCATCGAGTGGCGATGACGTTCCCCCATTCAAGCTGCAAGTCGAAATTGGCGAAACGATTTGTACTCAAAGTCTGGTCAATGTTGAGTACCCATACTCAACTACTAGTTCCATTCTGAAATGATGCTACCTTGGACTAGGTTCATCCATTATCATTATTCCTCTCAAAATGTTGTCGATTTCTACTAGTAGATGTGCAGAATGTTGAATTGTTCGCTACATAAGTGCGCAATGGAAACACATTCAACTCACCATCCTGCCTCCGACAGCAACACAATGCTCTCAAAAGGATTCTTCTACTTTGCTCTTCTGATTGCAAACGGGTTTCTACCAGCAGATGCCCACTCGCCATACGCAAATCAGGTTGAATTTGGCTACACCAACGGGGATCTTTTGGCCCACAATTCGAATGTCGACAACAACAAATTTCTCTCCGGGTCTGGCTATGAGGTGGATCATTCATTTTATTTTCTAATTCGATGTCCCCGCAGAGTTTCTTTCTAACTATTGAACAGACATACACTGGTGGACGTGTCATACCGGAGTTATGGATCGGTCGTAACCTAAAGAGCACGGCAGTTACCATTGTGCAAAAGATACATGGTTTAGCCGACGGAGATGTTGTCTACAACAGTGGCTATTCCACGGATACAGCCAAATATGCCTATCTCACCCAGTCTCACGTATGTGTGCCATACAATTCCCGAAGCATGATCT
>Ga0247741_1000585_pt1 | contig 20527 bp, 27 predicted proteins | sample UWRJL213509R2_FD_180945 | JGI IMG/M metagenome (GOLD analysis project Ga0247741, IMG submission 180945) | Plant litter microbial communities from Arlington Agricultural Research Station in Wisconsin, United States - UWRJ-L213-509R-2 | ecosystem: Environmental > Terrestrial > Plant litter >... | reverse complement strand
CAAGGATGGCAATGTGACGTTGAGGACCGTCGTCAATGTCGCTCGCATGGGGTATGCTCTTATTGCGCACACGTTATATAAACCTATGCTGACGGCCTTCTGATTTAGGTTCAAGGCATGAGGCCTCAGTATGTTAGGGCGGGGCGACTACCATCTTGTTTTTTTGAAAGGCATACTATCTCGTGACGCGTCGTCGTGCCAGGTGCACGGTGAGCATAACAGTAGTGGAGTTTGTATGATCTTCAGGACTGCCAGCCGATGACCCGTATACACACAGTTCCTACTTTACAGTGTTGTTTTTTTTTCGGTTTACTACGGTATACATTTTACCCAGTGTCGTATCCATCTGTATTTTTGCCATCGTAGCTCACCCACCCCATCTCAACATCAACATCAATATCCATGCCTAGCCATGTCGCTCCTGTCGCCTTTTGCGACCATTGGCGCCTTCCTGCGGCAGAAGGCTGGTTGAGCTTTCCTCGGGCTGAACTTCAACCCACTGTGATGAGAACTGCTTCTTTCAACACGGTTTTCTCCCAACAGAAAGACTCCCAGCGACAGCAAATGTCAACTGCATTTCCTGGGGATGTTGTATTCAATTTCTTGCGGCTTGAGTAGCACCGAATGCTCCTTCGAGAGAATAGACGTAGTTTCTTGTGTCCATATCGGTTGCTGGGACATAGAATGAGGTACCCAGAGCAAAATTCAAAATTTTGAGCGAACGCGTTGCGCCAAATATAACTCAGAGGATCCTCTTATGGTAACAGCCCAAAACGGGATGTTCTTTCGAAGATTCCTTGACAGCTGGTGATAGATAGTCGCTACCCCCCAAATTCAAACTCAGTTGTACCAGTCGGAGAACATAAGGTCCTCCTTGTTCTGAAGCTGCAAGCTGACGTTCTCCCGACTGGTCATGAGTCTATATCTTTCCTTCTTCCCTGCTGTGCACCTTTCCTGGTCGTCCACCGCTCCTCTCAAAGATTTCCACGCCATAGGTGGGTGTAGTTACACCAAATTTATCTAGGATGGAGTGCAGACAGGTGGACATGGTATATGAGGCGGAAGTAAGTCTTGCATCGGCACAGTTCGAAGTATACGCAGCACTCACATGCGCATATAGTTAGCTCACCAACCATGACATCTTTGACGACAGGTAAGTGCCTTGTACTACATCGTTCGACCCCATTGCCGACTTCCCTCAAAGGGTTTCAGCGAGATGAAGTTGGATGTGTGCTAAGCTCGGATCACTCGGGGGTAAGTTTCTTGCTTTTGGCTCGTAGCCTTCACGCTAATAGCTCGAACAGATATCTTTCACGTCGCTACATGGGCATTGTTATATGTCTTCTGGTGGGAGGGCCGCGGGATGGTCAGAGGTGACTTATACGGGATACTTGGCACAGTGGGGTACATCGCAGAACCAGGCAGATATTAGCAGAAATGTATATTTTTAGAATAAAATACGAGCTATTTTGAACTACCAGATGATATCCGAAACTACCAGAAAGCAACCGAAACAGTCAGATGCTACGCTGAATTCTGATATTACGGTCAGATTGGCGTCCGTTTTGTGCAGATTCCACCGGAAAGAAATCTCATGGAGGGACAAACTCGAGTTTGGTCGACATTTCTTGGCGGTTCAGATCCTTTCCGAGATTTTCAGAAGCACTCAGCTCTGACCGGACCTAATCAGAGTCGGCTTTCACTGTGAATAATCCTCTACCTGGAAATTTTGACAAGTCAGTAGTGGATTACTACCACAAATTTTTAAACATGCGGTAGGGGAACACTACAACCACAAATTGGCGGCAATCCTAACACGAACAGAGCGGTAGAGGACCATGCATTCGTGGTAATCCTCTATCAGCAATTTTTGACGAGGGGTTAGAGAATTACTGCCATATTTTTGGAGCTCCCCGGGCTTTTCAAAATTTGGCGATAGAGGATTACTGCCGCATAAATTGGCAGTATTAATTAATCCCTTACTCCCAAAATGGGAGGCGCCGGCCAACGGCTTGCGCCACTCTGCCACTGCCATCATGTCACCACCTCGGCTTTCCTCGACCAATATTGCATCAAAATAGGGACAAACTTCAGCGTTTCAGCCGGTCCCTCACTCTCCCAATTGACTGATGCATCGCCCACAGGATATGGTTATTCTGAAGCTATGCAGTTTTTATGGCGCATATACTCAGTGCTCGGTCTTCCTCCATCATATTCCTCTCTCCTCAGCACCTGCCCTCGCTAATGCTCACCCGTTCCTGCCATGGGATATCTTCCTCCACTTCTCATTTTAACGTTTTAAAAAAAAATTAATGACTACACTAAACTCAGAATCAATGGTGACGGAAGAAATTTGGACGATATGTGTGGGTTGATGTGAAGGCCAACGCTGGTGAATCTCAATACTCTCCTCTCCTTCATATTATCTCAAGTCACCACCATCTCGACATCTCTGGCAAACAATCATTGAAATTTTACTCAAAAGATACTCGAGGTCCCCACCCTCTCCATCACTCGGAGGGTCTCAGCTGCGTCTCATTTTTGAGAGTGGCAGTCCCGTTTTCCATGCTGCTTAATGGCTGAAAGTCTAAAGAATTACGTGATGTGCTAGTGGATGGAAACATAAAATACTTACTATCACGGTTTTCCCCACCCTTCATGGATAGGTCAGGGGACGATGACTGGACCTGTGGGGAGGAGGTCTCGAGATCCTTCTTCTCTTCTCTTGGACGCCTGATATAAGCCTGTATCCTTTGATACAAAACCATAAGAAGTAATGAAAAGCTCTACGTAAGAAGAATTGTTAGCGCCTAATATTTAACGTATTGCAAGATCAGGCTAACGCAGCTCGACATGATGATTAGGACGGGCACAATCGTAAACATATCTGCGGATTTGTGGACTGTCAGTAAAAAGTACACCATCTATGGAGGAAGAATCACCTATCTTTGCCCCTATAATGGTTATCAGTTTGAGTACACTCTTTAAGAAATCTGTACCAAACTCACCGAATCCAGCTGGTGCGCCCGGCAGATTGGCCCTCACAGATGAGAATGCAAATAATGCACCGATCGGAACCACAAACATCTCAGAGTAAATCTCGGGACTTGGGTATACAATATTTGCGGCACAAATCGTAAGAAATACTATAGCGGTAAGCCCTTGAGATAAGACAGTTAGAAATGTTGTCAATTGCGAATGTATTCCACTCACAATTCGTGACAGCAACTGCAAGCACGAATATCTTGGTCGCAATTGACCTCTCAATTCGCAAATTTATTTGAAGGTATTGTAAACCACGAAATTCCAAGTACGTGTCGAGAAGCGAGATCTCAAAGTTTCTGTGTGAGGAGATGAGAGACAGGACAGTATTTGTGCAAAGAAGAAACACTTACACTGCAACTCCGAATGCTCCGGTGACCTTGGGCGAGCCGATAGCCCCAGTTTCGTTGTTCTGATAATAGAGTGAAAAGGGAGCAAGATATCTGATAACACAGCGTGAGTTGCTAATAGCATTTGAGCACAATTGAACTTACACATCGAAAGGATAGTTCTGGAAGGACGAACTGCGGTCAATGGAATGAACCCTAAGATACTTTGTAGAAGCGACAAGCTTCGTGACAGTTCTGAACGAAGAAAACGCTTCGTACCCGGTGCAGAACTTCATACCATCGAATCTGGAGGCTGGTTGGTCTGCAAGCTGAGCACTCCATGAGGGACTGCTAGTATCCAGGAGTGTCCTTCACTTGCAAGATTAGCCCATGAGATCTGAGTACAAGTCCTCTTCACTCACCGCGGTAGGTACAGGTCAAAAACCCTTGAAATATTTGATGTGCAGTCTGGATTGCTGAGCTCCGGATACCAATTCATGACAATCGTCCTCGATATCGGATCGACAGAGACGGCTTCCGCTGTGAGACTGACCTGGAAGATCATATGTTGTGAGTGATTATGCGATCTGAAAGGATTCAGTGGACACACCTCCGGCAAAAATACATCGTCGAGGGTACTTAGGGGTGCCTCAAACTGGAGAGGTTTGACCGTCATATGAGAAGCCGAAATGAAAAAGATGATCAGGCAGGATGCAACAAATGTAGCCCAGTATATACAGAACTTGAAAAGTAGGCCTCGCCGAATGCATCTTCGGAGCATGGTAGGGATGCTTTGACTCAATGATCCCAATGGTTACAGATAAAAGGAAAACAACACAGACCTGGTACGATCAAACATTCATTCTATACGGCACCCAAATATCGTTCATGACATTAGTGTACATATGTTTTCACTATATCAATGTCGGAAAGTTGCAAATCTCAGGGCCCTCCGGCGTGGTGCAAGTTAGCCCGATCAGGGTGCCTGATATGGGCCAAAAATGCCTAGGAAGAGCGTTCATTAAGCAAAAACTGTACTCATCAGGCGAAAAAGTAGGGGAAAAGGCCCTTATCAGGGCCACCCTGATACAGCATTTCGCAAGTTTCCGACACACATCCAAGATCTCTTAAATGCTAATCAAGATCTTCTAGGGTTCTTCCGAGTGATCACTCTCTACCAGAAGCGTACATAATTGTCTAGACCTCCTTCCCATTGAAAGCAGCTTGTCATTTAATCTACTTGACAGAGGCTCCTCGAGTTCTATCGCTGAAACTAGATAAATTTCTACTCAAGTACCCTGCAGTTGATGGATTTCTGCCTGGACGAACTACTCCCGGATGGCGTTACCCATTTCCGTACCACCGGCCTATGAGAGCAGAGGTTCGATGGAAGCCCGTTGTCTACGGGTAACACGGAGCGCGGTCGCAGCATGTTTGGATCATGTTGTGGAGGGCAGGCGATAAACAATATACAGTAGTTAAGTGAACGTTAGATGCTCCTACTAAGGATCCGACTCTAAGTCATGTGCTACGGTATCAATAGTAAAAAGTAGTACGGTAGTCCGAAACGTGTCCGTACGCGAGCAAGATCGGCGCCAGGAATTTAGCAATACCATAATTTACTGCAGTGGGGAGACAACCAGATTATGACTGATGCTCATTTTCGGTTGTTTGAAGATACAAGAAGAATAATGTATTTCCGTCCAAATGCGATTACCTTCGGAGACCGAGAGCTACTAAACGAGATATACGAAGAAGAAGATAAAGAAGAAGAAAACCATGTGGATGTCGACGCAAGGAGAAGTACCACCGCTAGTCGTAGATTCGAAGGTAGGAATAGCGAAAGAGTCGAACTGAAAATTGCTCGTATTTGTTCCTGCAGGTGAAAACTTTGAGGTCCCGACATATACCAGTTTTATAGTGTGGTCGGAATGCGATTCGAATCCCGGCGGTGTGATAACAAATGGGGGAAACTGCACAGGATAACAAACGGGAAATATTTGGTTTCCATGCGCAGAGAAAGTATCAATCGTGCTATTGGTGTCAACGCCGTCGATCCAAACCGAGAATAATCCTCCTGATGAGGACGTTACTGTATGAACCATGATGCTTGGACCTTTACAAATACAGGATAAATCTTCAGCAAATTTCAGTATAATAATGAACCTCACCCGTGTAGTTGAATGATATCGTTGCATTGAGAGTATCCGTCACATGGAGGGACTTGCTAGTAGTACAGTTCGAATCGGAGTTGGACGTGTTCCACGCACCCGCCGGGCTATAGATGATATCCGAGCTAGTCGCTGAAATTGGCGTTGCTGACGGAACAGGAATTGTTGTTGCCGAGGGATATGCAAGGGCCGTTGTACCGAGGGCGTCGATACAGCGTACAGTATTCTCATTGCGTAAAACACGGCAAGTGCTTCCAATAGCTGGTGATCTAGCCATTTAGCAGTGTCTAAGAAAAATAATTGTGTTACCTACGGCAGCAATATCCCCCAATTCCAAGCGACAGATCACATCTGGCTACGCAATCATCAATTTATTTACTACACCTCTGGAGAAAACTCAGAGTGAGACTCACATAAGTATGGGTCGCTGCACGGGTAGCGTTCGAACCCCGAAATTGCCAGCTGTTGGAGATCTACACAGAGGGGAATTCCATGACGAAAGTTGCACGATAGTCTTATACGTGTTTGTATTAGTAAATAATTGAGGACGTCAGGCAGAAAAGCTCACCCTGGGTCGCAACAGGATGGTACAGGGCCACATGGCTGGGAGTCTGCGCTACAGTTTCTCTGGATGGATTATACCTTGAATAAACTGTGGACGGGTGCAGTGTTTACGGGGAATACTGACGGTTGTAGCGAAAACCCTGTTATCTGCCTGTGAGGTAGCCACAAACATCGCTGAAATGCATAGCAAGGTGAGTTGGAAAACTGGAAAGCTAGGGAAGCTAATCATGCTGCGGATGGGATGTCGATGAGAGTCCACTCCTAATTGCAGGCCGGCTTAATATTGCTTCCTTCAAGCCACAAGACAGTGATAGGTTTCAAATGCCCTAAACCCCAAATTTCCCCTTGCGGAATCGTGGCAATGGGGTTCGGATCGTTGCTGATTATACTATACACAGTATCCTATGTCAGTAGCTCGTACTCGTGTATCTGTACCGATACGACGTACTTGGACCCTTAGCACGAAGAAAGGCTCTACCAAACCATGGACCAAGTACACGAGCAGCCAAATGGCGATAAGAAGGCGAGATCTGGACGTTGGAAGGTCATGGATGTACTATGAATACGAACCTAGGCCCTGTCAATGCTGTTATCCATTCATTTTGCGCCGGCCAGCTACTTACCTCGCTTTCAGGTTGTAGAAATGGGCTATGAACACCGAAATGCATATAGACGGCTCAAAACCGAGTCACTTATTTACAGATTATTTTTGAATGGCGAACCTCCAGCCAGATTCTCTCTTTTTGGCGATTGAGAGCTCTTTTAGCAAGTGAAATTCGGAAAATGTACATTTAAGCTCGTTAAGGCTGGCAAGAAAATGCGGTAAATTTCTAATAAATACTCTTTTATGTGAACATGGTGTTTAAGGAGTAATCGAGGGCACAGTAGAGGCAGAAGATATAACACGAGGAGAGGAGGAAGAATGCCAAGCCAAGAGCGCTCACCCAAACGGGGCGGGGCGGACAGAAAAGGTATCACCTGGGCAGGGTTCATTTGAGCGTTTAGAATCTGGAGAGGGCCCTCTCTCTAGACTTAAGGTTTAGAAATTCCCTCAGCGTTCCCACGGATGCCTAGCACGACCGATTTGGCATCGGCAAGTCGGCAGAGGACCCTTGATTGTAGCGGTTTGAAGTTAGAAATGAGTTCGTAGTCCCCTGTTATATCTCAGATTCGAACGTAACACGCCGTAAGTTCTATGATATTCACCAAATATGGAAGGTATCAAGCCACCACACAGCCAGGCACGGGAAGGGCCGAGACCACCTCGGGCATTGGCCGGCCTCATAGCAAGCTTGTAATTTCCACTTAGAAAAAAAAAAACTGACCTCTCCGTCGCCACAAAATTTTGAGTCTGAATAACAAGGATAGATGATGATTTGTTGAAGTCTTTCGGGTGGTTTTTTGGAAACCAATGGACATTCTGTTCGACGATTTTAAAGTTTGCATGAGTATTTTGTCACTTTTAAGCACAAGAATTCTTGCTATATCTTATGAAGTAGATCCCCCAGGTGTTATTTGGTGGTGTACCTAAAATCTTCAGTGTCGAATGGATCGAATGGGGCATCCTCGCCCTGTCTTGCAGTCGTATTTCAACAAACAGCTCGTTTAAGCCCGATTTCAAGATAACTAAACTATTTTTGAGCTTATATATGTATTTACCTCAGAATTTACTTCTACTTTTTTTCCCCTGTTTTTATGTGCACGTTTTGGGTGAGCGCCGCTGGGCGACATGGTGAGCGGCGTATTCCACTTTTGGCAGAGCGCGCGGCGCAACGGTGGGCGGGAAAGCATTTGTAAGCCATCAAATCGGAAGATCCGAATCTGAGTTATCAAGTTAGAAGGCACCCAGTAATTCCTGTGCTTTTCCATAACAAAATAAATGCACGCAGCCGCCATGGATAAGCGCTCAAGCGCTAAGCACTGATGAGGGTTGATAGATTTCAATCCATTATCCAGCTGGTACTTACAGCTGAATCCGGTTTAATTTGTCCGCATTGGAGACTGTCAACACTGCCCGACACGTTCCTGAGAAGCACAGAAATTGCGATTCCCCCGAGCTCTGAAAGCGCTGAAAAGTCTGCGCAAAACCGTTGGCTGTTATCTAATATACTATAGGGGATGTATTTAGTTGCGATGTTCAAAGTAAGTTTGATTTTGATCTACGATACTATTAGGGTGTCAGGTTTTACATCTCTGATCGATAATCAAACACAAAGGTCTGCCTCATGTTTTCGGTGCACACCTTTTCAAAATTCGGCATTGAGGACAATTGAATTGTTCCTTGCATTTGCTTCCATTCAACTTCATTCAATTTCATAGGTGACATCAGTGGGAAACGCTGCGATACCGGTCATTGCCAAATACCTGTGTCCAGGATAGCCTTAGACATTGGTCTCAGACGTACCCTTGTCGGGCCAGCGATGCGCTCTTTCGACGAGTTACTTAACCTCGCTTCCTTTTCTCATACGACCACCCCAGGTATCCTTGGGATATTTCAAATGTCTCAGGACGAAGGAATGGACACGATGTCCCGGTATATTATTGGAATCGTCACCTGGCCCTTGTCGTCACGCGCCTGGTCTCGAGAATCCCTCGATGCGTCGCGGGACTCCTAGAAACAGGGTATTGCGCTCATCTTCGCGTTCTCCGTCAGGAAATATTGCTGAGCATTGGAAGTCTCCGGCTTCTATCCCAGATACTGCTTCTAGCATCAGCGTCTACTCGAACCCATCATGACTTCTGCCTCGCCGTAGCGCATCGCATAGATCTCAGTATATGAGCGCCTCCAAATCGATGCTTCAGCGCCGCATGTTAACGTGTCGCGTGTCAATTTACATTGCACTCCGACCAGCAAGGAATTAGGCAGCACGGCCAGGGTTGGCGCCAAATGATGGTCCGAGAGTGGCATAGGATGGGACAGAGTGCTTGCCGTCCCGCACGGTCTTTGCATTTCTGATTTCCGCAAAGCATGCTCACTTTTAATAGGACGCGTCCTTAACCCCACGGTTGTGAACAATTGATTCTGTGGGCGTTTTATCGCACATGTTATCAACGTGGCGACCTAATTGCAGTGGCTGAAGGTACCCTCTCAGAAACCCTGCAGGAGGAAGCGGCCCGTGTCAGCTAGCCCGGTCGCTGACGGAGACATTCCTCCCTGTGTCGCTGGGAATTTCGACACCGACACTTACAACGTGCTACTTTTGGTCTCCAAGGCCGAAGCTCTCCTCAAGAAGAAACTCGAATCCGCTGGCCTAGGTCGTGCCCAACTCTTCTCCCAGTTGCCCCATCTTCTATGTCTCGGACGCCAACCAATCGGGCCCATATGCTGTCTACCTTATCCATCGCCACTACAAATTAAAACGGGGAGAGCGTATGGTCGCAACCGATCGCAGCACTAGACCATCCACTGAGTCTTCTCCCAATATCGTCCCACACATTTGGTCGATAACTGGTGAAGCCATCAAATTCCGGTTCGTCTCGGATCTGTCCACTATTCCCCCACCACCTTCACCTGAATTCTTCTCGAAATTCCGGCCCTTCCTCGATGAAAAGTTAATCGATACACTCGGAGTTTTCTACACCGAGAACGATCTCAAAGATGCCGATATCTATGAGGAGGGGGATTTCCCTGGAGATCGCGAGTGCATTGCGACCACGATCACTGAATCGCTCGCACCAACCGACTCCTACGAAGTGGTGTGGTCCCCCAGGTACAATCCAAATTTTCAGAATTTCATCATGGCTGTTCGTTGCTGCTGCAATGGAATAGGATGCAGGTTCAGTACCCTGTCTCGGACGACTCCGCCACCCCCATTGGACCGGTCGTCCTCATCACCCTCCAACCCAACACCATCGCTACAAATTTTGGGGTATGGCTCTTGATCTTATTATCTCTCTCTACTACTTCGCATTCTGACAGTCGTGTTGCATCCTAGGCGATTCAGGATCCTGCCGTGAATGAACAGATCGTCTTCGCCCAACTCTTTGGCAAAGGGGTTGTTCTCAAGAAAACCGCCACTCTCGATGGACCAGAGGGCAGTCCTGATCACGTTGTCGGCGATGAAAAGAATTAATACGCCATTGTCTGGGGCCCGTTCGAGGAAAAGAAAAAGTTCCAGGTGGCCTTGTACTGGACCAAATCCCCGGATTTCAGCCTCCATCCATTGATGGTGGTGGGTTAAAAGAGGTTCGTAGTTCTTTTATATGTTGCGGGCATATGATTGAATCGGCCTCCATCGCATGTCATAGTTCTCGGACGACAAGCTCCGCACCAAAGTGACTTTGGTACGATAGTTTTCCACAGTTTCAAGTGCATACTGAATAAAATATTCATTCAGATTCCGGTTTATCATAAGGACAAGAAAGGAAATGTGACGTTGAGGACCATCGTCAATCATGATGTCACTCGCGTGAAGTATGTTCTGACTGCGCACTTGTACATAAACCATTCCTGACGCCCTTCTGCTGTAGGGTCAAGGCATGAGGGCTGGAGTGATTACCATCTTTTCTTTGCAAGGCATAAAACCGAGAAAATATTTTTGACGCAAAAGATATGTTACTACTTACTTGAACGGAAAATCGTGTTCATCCACATAAATTTCCTTTTCTTTATCTTCCTGTTCATATATATCTCGCTTAGTAGCTCTGGGTCTCGGAATTTGGTCGTGCTTGGATGGAAATACATTATTTAGCGTTTACTTGTACCTTCAAACGACTGAAAATGAGCACCGTGTGATCATAATCTGGTTCTCTCCCCACTACAGTAAGTGAGGTATATGGTGTAGCTTAATTTGAACCTTACTTCAGATGCCCTGTGCTCATAGACTGGTGATGGATAACCCCATTTGGGAACAATTCATCCTGACAGAAATACGTCAATGCAGGCTGAGGGAAGGGGTATTTATTTAATGATCCAGACCCCGCGATATGGTCAGGAGCCTTCGGAGATCTTGGTTATCATTTGACAGATCTTGGCGATGTAATGAAATGTTATGAACACTATTCGGCTGCCTTACACAGCGATCGATAATGACTAAGTTTCTATATGTATAGAAAGAATGTTCGTTCGTACTAGGTCTGTCATTTCCTTTCCATCTGTAACAATTGGGATCATTGCGAAAAACATCCCTAATATGCGTCAAGGGAGCATTCGGCGAGGTCTCCTCAAGTTCTATTTCTACTGGGTTGCACTTGTTGCATCCTGCTTGATCATCTTTTTCATTTCGGCTTCACAACTAACGGTCAAACCTCTCCAGTTTGAGGCTCCTGTAAGCACCCTCGACGATGTATTTTTGCCAGATGTGTGTCCACCAAATGCTTTCAGATCGTATCATCACTCACGACATATCTCCCAGGTCAGTCTCACAGCGGAAGCCGTCTCCGTCGATCCAATATCGAGGACGATTGTCATGAATTGGTATCCGGAGCTCACCAATACAAACTGCACATCAAACATTTCCAGGGTTTTTGACCTGTATATACCGCGGTGAGTGAATAGAATCTGTCTTCGGAGATCATGGACTCATCCCACAAGTGAAGGACACTCCTGGATACGAGCAGTCCCTCATGGAGTGCTCAGCTCGCGGACCAACCAGCCTACAGATTCAATGGTACGAGGTTCTGCACCGGGTACGAAGCGTTTTCTTCGTTCAGAACTGTCACGAAGCTTGTCGCTTCCACGAAGTATCTTAGGGTTCATTCCATTGCCCCCAAGTCCTCCTTCCAGAATTATCCTTTCGATGTGTAAGTCTAATTTGTGCTCAAATACTATTAGCAATTCACGCTGTGCTATCAGGTATATTGCTCCCTTGTCAATCTATTACCAGAACATTGATACTGGGGCTATCGGCTCGCCCAAGGTCTCCGGAGCATTCGGAATTGCAGTGTAAGTGTCTTCTTTTCACAATCACTGTCTTGTCCCTCATCTCATCCCACAGAAACTTTGAGATCTCGCTTCTCGATACATACTTGGAATTTCGTGGTCTACAATACCTTCAAATAAATTTGCGAATTGAGAGGTCAATTGCAACCAAGATATTCGTGCTTGCAGTTGCTATCACGAATTGTGAGTGGGATACATTCGCAATTGACAGCATTTCTAACTGTCGTATCTCAAGGGCTTACCGCTATAGTATTTCTTACGATTTGTGCCGCAAATATTGTATACCCAAGTCCCGAGATTTACTCCGAGATGTTTGTGGTTCCAATCGGTACATTATTTGCATTCTCATCTGTGAGGGCCAATCTGCCGGGCGCACCAGCTGGATTCGGTGAGTTTTGTACAGACTTGCTAAAGAGTGTACTCGAACTGATAACCATTATAGGGGCAACGATCGGTGATTCTTCTGCCATAGAGGACATACATTCACTGACAATCAAACAATCCTCAGATATGTTTACGATTGTGCCTGTTCTAATCATCATGTCTATCTGCGTTAGCCTAATCTCACAACGCGTCATATATTTTAGCGCTGACCATGCTTCTTCCGTAGTGCTCTGCGTTGCTTCTTATGATTTTTTATCGAAGGGTACAGGCTCATGGCAGGCGTCAGGCAGCAGAGATGAAATGTCTCGAAACCTTCTCCGCACAAGTCCAGTCATCGTCCCCTGACCTGAGGGAGATAAATCGTGATGGTAAGCTTTATCTATTTCCGTCAACCAGCACATCCCGAACTTTTTTTTAGACTTCCAACGGTTCTAAAGTATGTAAACTAGAATTTTCACGCTTGAGAAATGCGGCTAACATCTCCCGGGCGATGCAGTATTGCGAATGGTTCCAGCTCGGAAAATTATGCTCTATCCCTGAGGATATCATGACCAATGCGAATATAAAGGTCGCCATGCCGTTTTCAGTCGAGTCGATACGCAAAATAGCACCTAATAGGGCCATGGGCATATACAAGAAAAAATATCTGTTCTCTAGTAGTCTGGTTCTCATACTTCGGACTAAAGCAATCCCAAGCTATTGAACATAATCGACCACCAAATAAAGGCTCGGATTGCCACCAGAACGTCTGGTGCAGTTGAGCCGTGCAACCCCCACACTTCACGACAAACATACTCACTTCTTAATGGACTGTTCGCACTTCTAAGCACTCAATTATTACTTGAGATGAATTTCGCATAATGCTATTGACTGTTCTACCACCTTCCGTGCTGGCGACCCAAAGGTACTCAACAATCAACTTTGTACGTCGGTCGTCAAACGCGATGTCACTCCAAGTCAGTGGAATGTGGTCTAGTCAGAGAGTGTAGACATACAATGTAAGCATAGAGTAAACGGGACATATTATGGGCAACACTGCGAAGCACTGATCGACCATGCGAGCTGGAATACCATGTGATAAGAGTCCAACGATACATAAAGCTTGCGAGGATACCCTAATTTTAGGATTTGCATCATAGGCGACTGGCTATAGCTGACTACCACAACAGATCTGTTCCTTTGTCACGTTGGACGTCCTCGTGCTCGACATTATCGTTGAGGCGCATATACTCAGTCACTCTCCGCTTCGGTCTCCCTCTGCTCTCCTGGAACCCTTACCTCTCCACTGCAGCTGTCGCCACGCTTGTCTAAATTCCTTTGAAAGTCTCTCAAAAAACACCTCTATCCACACTCACACCTTCGTCTGAGCTACCACTTCTGAGGAACATCGTTCAGCGGTATACCATCTTCCATCTCCCTCTTACGTTCCGCTTCCGTTTCCGTCCCTCCGCGGCTATGGTCCATCTCCTTCCTCTCTCCCAAAAACATATACTGTCACCCCTGGTAGCCCGTTGTTTAATACAAAATAAGCTTCGAAGGTAGATCCTGTCTACACCGATCCAGAAGATATGGAACACATTTGCGAATTTCAGCCTGCCAAAGGTTAACTGATCCATGGAAGAATGAAAACTGCGAGACTACATTGAAGGTTTTCAAACGTTCCGAGCCAGTTGAAGCAGAGAATATGTTGGGTTTTACCTTTTTGCAGCTCAGAATCAAACATTTTTGACATTGAAATCTTCCGGAACGCTAGAAAAAGCTTAAGGTGGCGACCTCATTGCGGGCAGCCAAGAACGCAAAGCGTCCTATGTTGAGTTTTTTCCAGGCGCTTGAGTTCGACCAAAGACCAGGGGAAAATATTTCCTTATTTTGAGCCAAAACATTGGAAAAGAATTGTATATTCTACCCTGCTCCGGCCACCTCAGTCGACATAGAGAACATGCATAATAATTGATGACCTCTCGCAGGAGGAAGTCATAACATAATATCCAACATACTTTACCCGGCTTTAGGCTGCAGCTTCCACCTGAAATTGAGTATTGTCCTTTGTGTTAGTGATTAATTCTCAGCCACCGTCGACCGCTTGAAGGAAGCCGCCCGGAATCTGTATTTCCAACGTCACACGGACAAAGTACAGGCAAGTCAACGGTGGCCCACAAGAGCGTCACTCAAGTTGTTCTTACCGTCCTTCATCGCTGCGTTGCAGTTTATTGAGGCCAGGCGGTCTGTAATCCAGGGTGCCATGTACATACGGACCTGATGGGGCATCGATATCATCGATCTTCACTTATACTGAAGATGAACACTGGGATAAGTGTGTGGTCTTCCAGGGTAGACTGAGGTGCTGCTAGTGAATATGTGGAATACCTGCATTTGATAATCCATGCCCCCCACTATATTGACTCAATGAACACGTAGTCCATCATGTCTGGCGACTGGTTACAAGGTTGGTTTCAGCGACGAGGATTCGTGCTGTTAGTTGAGGGTTCTCAATGGAGTTGATAAGAAATCTGTAAATGGCGTCCAGTTCTGCGAATGGGAGGTCAGATGGAGCAAGAGGAACAACCCTAGGATGACATCTAACCACCCGGTTGGTCGATGTCGACGAGATGTCAGATATCTCTGCAGTCGACACATAAATGAATTGACCTGAAAACTTCTTGACAAGTTTCTTTATGCTGTTATCCGACGGCCAGCATGGAGGTAGCGTAAAGCGTAGAGGATGGGTAGCGCAAATTCTGAAAATTTGTCGAGAAGGTAGCGTTCGATCTCCTCGTCGGGGCCGTATTTGGTATCGAGCGGAATTCGTGCAACATCTGCCTTCACTAATTCCATGGAAAAACCTATATCCTGCTCGGAACGACTAGCGAGAAGGAAAATCAACAGGAGCTCCAAGCGGTTGGGGACTTGAACCAGGACATCTATAATCTCGCCACGTGTCTCATCTGTACATTCGTCAAGTCCATTGATAATGATGAGGGTGGGGAGTGGATCATGCTGGTTGATTCCCATCGTCAACACGGATAAGAGAGGACGGGCAATCAAAGTCGTGAATTGGGATTCGAGTGAGTGCTCAAAGATCAAAGGATCGTCCTCGATAGCCTCGAATCGCTGGAATAGCTAGAACCGTCTGATACGCAATCGACGCAAAGAGATGCTCGGAGCTGGCTCGATGAGGTGCATTCCATGAAAAGAAGAAGCTGGGCAGGAGCCGCTTTTGCTCGTGAAAAAGGTCTGCGATTGTCTGCACTTTGGTGGGTAGCAAGAGGCCGGGCATAAGACGAATACTAAGGTGTATTGCAGACGTTTCCAGCCTGAGCGAAGCGATATAGAGATCGTCGTCGACGATAGAGGGTTTCCTCATACCTTCGAACATCCCTTAACAGAGGGATCTTCGAGCCACTCCTCACCACCTTAGGTGCAGAAAGACCAACACTGCACGGATTAACCGGACACCTTGATACAGGTGCGATGGGTTTGGTTTGGGGTTAGCGTCGTAGCCGTAGGGGGCCGTGTTTCAGTAGCCAGGTCACTTCGAGTTGAGTGTGTGGGGCATATTCGTGAGCTGTGGCCACGTCGTTGTTATCGAGCCAACGTGGCTAAGCAAGCCTGAATATACCAACGATCTCATTGAATGTTGACATACAGGGTATAGGTATGCGGGAGTACAGTGCGGGAGGTGCGAGTGGACCATCGGGGATTACTATTGTAGCCAGAGAAATCTTGGCTCTTGTCGCGATCGGAAGCTCGGACGTGGAGTACGTAGCGCAGTTTCTTTTCCTGAGGGATCTGAGAAACGGTTGGTTAGTCGAACAGCGTACAAACGAGGAAGTGAAAATTCAGTAATATAAGAGGGTAAAAGATGTAGAAAAATAAGAGGCGTAGTCACCTAATAGTATCGTAGTGGACATTCGAACATCTTCGAAAATCCCGAACTTTCGTATTTCCATGAAAATTTCAGGGGTATGATGGCATAACATCAGAATCAATGAGCTGGGAAAGTCAGCGAGGGTTGCTTCACCATATCAAAACGGCGGTGCAATGTTTTGAGATAGTACGAGGTTGGGAAGTGAGGGGAGCGTTAGGCTCGACCCCACCCATTTTTATGTTGCGTTTGCCGGGCCTGGCGGTAACAGTTTTACCCCTCCCAAGCCTCAATCTCGACCTCAACGCCAACCTCAGTAGAACCAACACTGCATGCACCAACCGCACAGCCCGACGCCAATGGATGGATTTCGGATCACAGGCGCGATCTTGGTCGTACTTGGTCGTTTTCATGGAGGTATGGAGGTCTAGGATCTCCCCAAAGGCGTATGAGTCGTCGCACCGGCGACAAAATTCGAAGATCAAAGGCTGAAGGAGGGGCGTATATTGGCGGCCAGACCAGGCCAGGTCGCCAGTTATGTACCACTACCGCTGTTGAGACCAGCACGGATCGTAAGAGCAACCGCAGTCTAATACTAAGGTGTAATGCATGGGGAAAAGGGCGAGGGGGGAACAGACTCACTGTGAAAAAGCTGCAATATCGTGGCCGAGGTTCCAACTTTGAACAGCTTGAACTTCCACATTTAGATGAGCAGTCGCCAAAATGGAGTATCTGCATTGGGAGGGGTGAAGCTGCGTAAGGTTGGCTTCCTCATGTCAAGGACGGCGGTGAGATGTTGCCGTGAGACAACGACAGTATGAGGCCTAGAGAGAGAGGGTTGAGCGGAGCATCTTGGGAAAGAACGAGAGTCATGACCAGAGCTTGGGCAGCACCGAGCTTCGAACCCAGAATTTTGGGCGACGGTGTTTGGCGATATATTTGGTGAGGCTCACACTGCAGTGTGACTGGCGAGAATTTTCCAGAGTCATAATGATGGTGAGCCAGAATCGTATAAGCAAAGGCGACGTGACCGGTAACGAGTCACGCTCACCTCTTTCCTCCCCCCCCCTTCGACCTCGACGCCAGGTGGGGCTCGAGTCGAGCACACAGCGCGCTGTACGCCAGCCGCTTATTTCTCACTTCCCCTTCTCTCCTCCTCCGTCATTCGATTTGGTGACCAAGTAACCAGCAACGATATGAGAGGGAGGCTGATGATGTGGCAGGAGGATGATATTGGAGTTTGGTGACTGGGATCAAGTCTCGGATGCATCACCCCTCCCAATCTCAGCTACTGACATGCTACTTTCTTCAGCAGGACTGGCCTTGGCTCACAGACGACCTCCAACGAGGCTCTACCTCCATGATGGAGCCACTGCTGGCTCGGATTGTACATGCTCAGTCCACCGCCAGTGCTGCCAATTCCATAGGAGCCCACGTCCGCGTGCCATTGCCACCGCTACGGACAGCGCTGGAGTTCCACACTCGCGCGATGCCTTGCCTCAGAGCGGACGATGGCTACAGTCTGCTTTCGAGCGACGTAAAGCATCTCCTATGAGGACAGCGGACATTACCTGCGTCCGGCTTTCGAGCAACGTGGTGTATCAGCTATGAGACCGTTGTGCGTTACTGCAGACGGTGGCTACGTCCTGTTTTCGAGCGATGTATTACCCACATCCCGCTTGTCGAGCAACACGTCACCGTCACCCACGTCTGGCGTTTTTAGCAACGTTGGGTATCAGCTATGAAACCGTCGTGCTTTACCGCAGACGGTGGCTGCTTCCTGCGTTTGAGCGGCGTGTTACATCGGCCACAAAACTGTTGTGTGGGACTGCAGAAGGGGATCACGTCCTGCTTCTGAGCGACGTTTGTTCACAAAGTAGCGGCTGTATCAGCAACGGGGCATCTCCCGCTGCACAGCACATGTCTGCTATGTTCGGCCTCTGGCGACGGGTTGCATCAGCTACAAGTCTACTCACCATTGCACTTATTTCCCCCTCCTGAGTGGCAATGTGCCTGGCTACGAGATCGACTTTACTCCATGCCGGATCAACGGACAGCCGTCGCTCTATACATCTTCAGGCAGGTCACTGCTGTTTTCGGACCTCACTGTTAGGGCCTGCTCCCCTTTCCCATATCTCGTTTGTGAGCGACTTGATTGCCTTGCGCAGTAGCCTTGTGTTCCCCCTTGACAGTCGCTCCTGGTCCGCAAACAGCATATTCACCCTTTGGCCATGTCCCAGAACACCTGGTGGATATTTTAATTTACCTTGAGAGGATGGGCCAAGATGTAGAAGGGTGTTCACCATGGACATGACCCCAGTACAGTTGGCCATTTGTTACTACATACCTGAGTACTGCAACTCATGTAATAGTTTCGTACCTCCAATAAATAATTATGGCCATGAGCTAAACCTCAAGTTTCCTGAATGGCAGTTCCAACTCCTAAAATTTGGGTATCCTCGCTTGCTTGATGCTTCGTTGGACTCCTAACTATCTGGGTATTGCAGCTTGTTTCGGATAACGAGCGTGAGGCCAGAGCCGTGGCTCGGGCTCAGCAGTGCTCAGCACTGTTGCCCATAACACATCGCTACAATATGCTACACAACATATGCTCAAGGTATCTTGGAACTCACATGTTGTGATTATGGGTCTCTTTGACGACCGACATACAAAGAAGTAAATTCTGGGTACTCTGAGACTGATATTATTTGTCTATGTATTTACGCAGTAGATATGTGAGGACTATGATGTCCCTATTACATGCAAACATGAAGTTCGAACTCATCTAGGTGCTTAACGTAACATGACCATAATTTACGAAGAATTGAGTCTGAGGGAGTCATGTATGTGGGTAGAGTTCAATGGTGAATCAACTAAATTTCCCGCAATGATTTTGCCTGTAAATCACATGACAGACAAATGAGAGGTCCGCTTCACCCGTATAGAATTAAGCATTACGTACCGGTTTTTGAGACCAGCTCGATACCGACTGATGGCTTCCCCCACACGCTTACACTCCCAAGGAAATAAGATTTGCACACAATGCTGATCCCACCAGTCATGCGCCAACACCAGGAGTCTCCGAGAAATGACGGAATTGTCAAGGAGGAAGGGAAGGTAGTAAAGTGTGACACGAAGACTCAGAAGTGTGGCAAAAGTGCGACTTGGACGGAGATGTTCTGGTTCATGCATTGCTCGCCATTTTTGGTGGTTCGATGACATCCATTGCCGACATCTCACATCGACGAGAGTGAATTTATGACCATGACTGTGCCTTCTCTTTCGACTGAGCCGTGGGCGCATCTTCCACCACAGAGACGGCAGGGTCAACCACGGAGGTGGCGGAAAAGAATGTTGTAAGACGAACGAGATACAGCATTCCGCGACGACGTTGCGCTTGTGCTGGTCAACTGCATAACATCCCGAGCGTGACGCGTCCTGGAAGAAGTTAGATTGAAATTTCCATACACCCGAAGGAACACTTGGATATACCAATACCGAGTACGAGGTGGATATGCTTTGTGGGGGAGGGGTACCAACGGTGAAGTCGAAGATGGAAGCGTGTATACTCCACGGATCCGTTTCGCAGTCGAAAAGCCAAGTAGGCTGTATGCACCAGAAGTCACTCCAGTCAGTCGGTGCCGGGATTGCTAAGTGTAGAGCAGCAAAGACCCCAACCGTCCCAGCTGGATAAGCATCAAGCAGAGAGATAGCTACATTGTCGTGTTTGAGTAGAACCCGAGAGGTCATGGTCTCACTTTCGGGTATTTGCTTTGTCAATGATTACTCGAAATGAGCTTAGGATATAGGGAGAAAGGGAGCCAGACTCACCAGCTTGGCGATACATTTCGTTATACACGCTGAGAAATTGATCAAACGCCTCCAACCAAACGCTTGAAGCATTTCATCGTTGAGATTTAGAATCTGATCAACAAGATCGGGTGAATGGTCTGCTCGGGAAATGTGTCGATCAGTCTCATATGCCACAAAGTCTAAGACTTCGTCGTCCATGGTTGTTTCAAGCGCTTCAAACGTATATGGTAAATGGGCAGAAAAAGAAAGATATAAAGCAGCACACCAGTAACTGGAATTTGCTGTAAAAGGTGTAAGCATGAGCGCGCAATTCCAGCGTGCACCATTGCCCGGTCGACATGGAGTGCCCCCGACCGCGACTTGTCAAACAAAAACTCCCCTAGAGACAAGTGTGAGAACCAGAATAGGTCGTTTTCGACGTAAACGAGCGATCCTAGGTCCCCTAGATATAGTAAAGAATCGCCTGGATCCAATGAAA
>Ga0247741_1000584_pt1 | contig 20588 bp, 25 predicted proteins | sample UWRJL213509R2_FD_180945 | JGI IMG/M metagenome (GOLD analysis project Ga0247741, IMG submission 180945) | Plant litter microbial communities from Arlington Agricultural Research Station in Wisconsin, United States - UWRJ-L213-509R-2 | ecosystem: Environmental > Terrestrial > Plant litter >... | reverse complement strand
CTCTTTTGCCATATTGCTCATGAAATTTGTGCATTAGCGACGCCCACCAACCCGCCCCCGAGGCTGGCACCTGGTTTCAGGCATATTTCGAGAATCTCGTTAAATACGCCAACCCTGCTCTTTAATATTACCTATATTATAAAAGTATACCCTTATCGAAACTTGAACAACCCAACTGTGTTTCTACATCCATATCAATGAATTCACTTTAGATAGAAATGTCTTGTGCGCCCAGAAAAACTGTTATCTACACGAGATGATGACTCTGCTTTCCAATGCGAGTGCTGACGTTATTGGACCGGCATGTGTCACGTGCTGCGAGTATATCGACTTCTCGTCATCGGCAAAGACATTGACGGCAGAACTTGCCTTTCTTTCCTACTCGCTTTTTGCATCCTACCATCATGTTAGCTAGGATATCGCGGAATTCAGCCAGGCGATCAGTCAAAGCATTCTCGAATACGAGATGTCGCTCGTTCGTTCAACCTTCCGGAGCTGACCGGGCAAGTGTCGTCGATGTTCCCTCGACCTATCAAGGCGACAACCACTTCTCACCAAGCCCAGGTGAGTTTCAAGACTACGCTATAAGGCACTTTCTGACACTGCCGCAGATATGCTAGGCTTCAAGCTGGAAGTGCCTCGCAGAGAGGGCGGTGTGGAGTCCAAGACTCGACCAATTTACCTTGATATGCAGGTTTGAGAACTTTCTACCGGAATATGAACCTGGTCTAAAACTTGCAAAAGGCTACAACACCGGTTGACCCCCGGGTGCTTGATGCGATGTTGCCTTTTTTTACGGATCAATATGGCAATCCCCATAGTCGAACACATGCGTATGGATGGGAGGCTGAGAAAGCACTCGAGGAAGGGAGAAAGGTGCGGAAATAATGTGGATGCAGCCCTACGTGAAGCTAAAGATTTTTCCAGCATGTTGCCGATCTGATTGGCGCCGACGCAAAAGATATCATCATCACATCTGGAGCCACAGAGTCCAACAACATGTCCATTAAAGGTGTTGCGCGTTTCCACAAGGAGAAAAAGAGACATATTATCACGACCCAGACTGTGAGCTCGAAGGCGTTTTTGGTTCTCCTTGCCTAATATTTGATTGTAGGAGCATAAATGTGTCTTGGACTCATGCCGGAAGCTTGGGGAGGAGGGATTCGATATCACATATCTCCCGGTGCAAAAGAATGGAGTCATCTCTTTGGAGGAACTCGAGGCTGCGATTCGGCCAGACACATCCTTGGTTTCTATTATGGCCGTCAACAACGAGACTGGAGTGATTCAGCCACTGAAGGAGATTGGTGCGATCATCCGCAAGCATAGGGGTGTCTACTTCCACACAGACGCTGCTCAAGCCGTTGGCAAGATCCAATTGGACGTCAATGAGATGAACATCGATTTAATGAGCATTTCAGGCCACAAGATCTATGGACCCAAGGGTATTGGTGCTTGTTATGTGCGAAGGCGGCCTCGTGTGAGATTGGAACCTATTCTTAGTGGTGGAGGACAAGAGAGAGGGTTGCGCAGCGGTACTGTACCTACCGTTCTAGTCGTTGGGTTGGGTGAGGCAGCCCGTATTGCTAAAAAAGAAATGGCAGTAAGTCTACCCTTTCTTTTTTTCTCAATGATGGAAACTCGCACCGAACGACTTCATGTCGTCGAGTTAAGTGGTTGCTTCGCAAGCAGTCCAACTGTCTTCGCTGTATGCACCAGCTTCACTATGATTTTTGTGCAGGGGTGCTGAGACTCTCTTTGATTCAATCTATTGTTATTCTTTGCTCATTTTTTTTTTGCAGCGCGATCATGAACGCATCAAGGCGCTATCAGATCGACTAATTGACAAAATCAACTTGCAAGTTGAACACGTCGTGCGGAATGGCGATCCCAACGGTTACGCTGGATGCGTCAATCTCAGCTTCTCGTATGTGGAGGGCGAGAGTTTGTTGATGGCGTTGAAGGTACATTATGCATTCGACTTCGCCTGGTTGCATTTTACTCAATTCCGTTCAGGATATCGCACTTTCATCTGGTAGTGCATGCACATCCGCATCATTGGAACCGTCCTATGTCTTGCGAGCGCTGGGTCTGTAAAACATTCCCCTATGAAATTTCGGTGTTAAACTTCTCTTAGGTGCTGCTGAGGACATGGCCCATTCGTCCCTCCGATTTGGTATCGGGCGGTTTACGACTGAGGCTGAAATCGATTTCGTTGTTGATCACATCGTCAAAACTGTTCACAAACTACGTGAAATGAGGTGTGTTAGGCATGAGACTAACGTTCGTCGGGCACTAACCTTGCATCTAGTCCTCTATGGGAAATGGTTCAGGAGGGCATTGATATCAATTCTATTGATTGGTCTCAACACTAGTCTAATCATGTCGTTTAATATTTGCTCTATATATCGTTCATGTATGCCTCTGCTCATGCAGCTCTATTCATTTGACTCCACATTGAGATTAAAACCTTATGCTCAACTGGTCCGTGCCCTGCGAAGGACTTGATGCGTTTGTTGATTGAAATTGAAACTCAGATCAGTTGACTCTTGCTCTCATACCACAATGTCTCGTCGTCTTTATCTAGGAAGTAAGCGTCTCCCTCTCCTTTTGTCGTCTACGTATCTCAATGATCTGTTAGGGTTACCCACTGACACTCGCTCTGAGGATGTCTCGAAGTTTTTTGATGGCTATGGTCGCATTGTAGACTGCCGTGTCATGACTGGTGAGCTCCACGGCGCTTACTATTTTCATTGAAAGAAAATTTCATACTTCATCAGGCTTTGGGTTTGTTGAATTTGAAAACGCAAAGGTTAGCCTATTCTCACATCGAGCATCAAGAGACGAGCTCACACATTTTCCAGGATGCTGAAGATGCTGTCCACAACTTCAATGGCAAGCCCTTCATGGGCGCCAAGTATGTCTTCATTCATTGTATCAATGACCGCAGCTGCTGAATTTCCCAGTAGCATTGTCGTTGAATTTGCGAAGGAGAGCCGCCCTCGTCGTGAAGTTCACGAGGAGAGGAGTTATGGGTATGATTTATGTGGGAATATTACTCTTCTTCCGCCTAATACTATCTTCGACAGTGCCCCTCGTTCTCGCAGGCCTCCGGGTATTCGTCTAATCGTATCTGGCGTTTCGCGTGACACCAGCTGGCAGGTACGAGATTCTCCCTTGTCTTTTCTACAGGTCTTTTGGTCCCATATTGGTTCGCGGTCGCACCGTCTCTATGGGCAACGAGGATACTGGCTTGCGCTATGGATTCCGCGGACCTTCCTCTGGCCGACCGACTGGCTTCATCCTGGCTGGCCCTGACCCTCCCGTTATCACCCCTTAGGACTTGAAAGATTTCGGACGCGATGCTGGCAGTGTTTCATTCGCTGATATTGACCGTGACAATGCGGGCCAAGGGTGAGCTACAACCCCTCCACTATACCATTTTTCTGAACGTTCTCCCTTCAGAATTCTTGAGTATCTTGCTCGAGAGGATGCAGACCGCGCTGTTAAGGAGCTCGACGGCAAGGACCTTCGTGGGAGACCTGTTCGTGTAACTTTCGACGATTCTGTAAGTATCCCGGCTTCCTACATTGTCCCCTTGACTGAGACCTTCAGCCGCAGCGCTCTGGTCCTGATAACTATCGCCGTGATGACCGTCGTGACGATAGGCGTGATGACCGCTACAGGGAAGACCGCCATGATAGACACCGCCGCGATCGTTCTAGATCTCCTCCCCGTCGTGGAGGTGCCGATTACGATGACCGTCGCCCAGCCAGGTCTCCACCCCCCAGGAGGGACGATGATAGAAGGCCTGCAGGGTACGATGATTACCGGCGCGGAGGCTATGATGACCGCAGACCACCTGATTATTATGATGACCGTCGTAGGGATGATCAAGACAAAAGGCGCGACGATAGAAGGCGTGACGACAAAGAAGAACGTTATGAAGAACGGGCCCCCAGGCACGCGAACGGAGAAGGATGGGCTCGTTGAGGATTTTTGCGAAAAGCGCGTGTGCAGGAAAAGGACGTCGTTCAATGGTCGCTTTCGCTTCGTATTTTGGACTCCGATTGTTATGGTGTTGTCGTCGTTTACCCGGACCGTATACTTCTCTATTGGTTGGTCCACTCTTGGAGTCGCATAAGGACGATCTCAGCCCACACTACCTATGGTCCACTGTCGGATAAAGGTTTAAAATTCCTCGTACGTGGCGGCCACTGAATGGAGCGTAACCGTCGCATAGTTCGAGACACATGGGTCAAAAGGAGGTGATCAAAGCTTATGCCATGAGGAGCTTTCCTGACCAGCTCTGACTACCTCTTCATGGATGGAAGGCTATCTCCGAGTCGCTGACCATGAAGGTAACCTTCTTTGTTTCATCAGCTTCTCAGAAGTGCTCGATTGTTTTATTATTGTGCTATCCGTTATCACTGTGATGTTTGGTATATAATCTGTGAACCATTTTCTAGTCCCAGCCAGTCAAGGTCTCTTCCGTCATAGTCTGAGTCAAGCTCTGACAAAGAACCGTTTGCCATCCGTAAATAGCAAGTTAGCTTCGTACGGCGCGCGTCATACTTCAGTGTCTTACAGACTTTCATTCTGAAAATCCGCAATGACATGGTCGGCAGAACTTGAAGTGGGGTTTTTGTGGACTGATCCAACTTAAATCCTGGTTGTTTCATGCTCTCTCTGAATGGGTATAGCTCCAGTTCTTGGGACAAGTGAGGGGGATGACAGCGAGTGAGCCGACAAGCACATACCTATCAAATGGTTGCTCAGCTTCTCTTGTGTGGTTTGTTTCTTTTCTATTTCATTTGGTTTACCATGTTCTGTGGGAAAGGTAAGCCCAAAAATACAAAGCAGGGTTTATACCTACTCTCGCAAAGTTCCGCCCAGCGAGGATGTTCCTCACGTCGCATGTCCTCTGGGACAGGACCCTGCTGGATAATATATGACATATAGAATCGCTCGGAATCGATGCGTTCTCTTGTTGAGATCTAGATGTTGTTCCAGTCCACTGGCTGTGGATGTGCGAATTGGGGCAAGAGACGTACAGCTGCTCCATCCAGAGTCACCAGGGATGGAATTCTGGCTGTGATAAAAGATCGCGCATCTTTCCCGAGTTGATTATCTCCAGATAGCGCAAGTTAGGGAAGGGATCATGAGAATTAGAGGATAAGCTTTCACCTTTCAAAAGAGGATTTCCAGATATGGTGAGCGTCTTTAAGGAAGGGAACCAACGAGACAATGAATCGACGGCAGACCAAGTGCTGATGCGGTTATCCGCAAGTGAGATATACTGAATTCCCGGAAGGGAGACATCTGGAGCCGGAAAGGGTATAGTTTCGATGAGGTTGGCAGTCAAAACCACGCGCTGTAAACTTGACAGACGATAATGATACAGATATATTAAGGAGCTTCAAAGTGGTGACATACGTTTTGAACACTCTCAGCGAATCGCATATATGGACCCAGTCCGAACATAAATTGCTATCGAGATTCAACGTCTGGACTGCGGAAATGCTGGGAGAAATCAGGGCACTGCTGTCGATGTCACTTGCCAGGCGCGTGAGATGGTTGTAGCCCAATTCTATCACCTGTAGTTGCGGCATTGAGGCGGTGACCGTCCTCATTTCCGACCAAGTCAACAAGGTATTGTTCAGCTGAATTTCTGTCAATTTCCGGAAGCAACCCTCCAAATTCGTGGGGTTGAACGGGAGCTGAAGGCGATTGCGACTATGCCGGAGGAGACATATCTTGAAAAAGAGAAAGAAGTATTGGCATCAAAACTTACTTGAGTGACAGTCGTTCAAGTGCGGGTAGTTCCTTTGTTATCAGCGCAATAGCCTCCCAGCTCGGGAGAAGATTCTGAGAAAGGTCCAGGCCACGAATGTCTTGTGGATGTGGGGTTCAGTGCAGGATCCGCGGTTAGGTATTGATTAGCTCACTTGGACAAGTGCTCAATATACTCCCAGATCGATCACCACGGACTACATTGTAGCCATCGAGACTGACCTCGCGCAGATGATCCAACCGCGCAAATTTCTGTCTAATCTTGTCAAGAGACACGGCCTCAACTTGAATGGCGCCTTTAGAAGATCCGAGTATAACCTTTTCTTGAACGCCAGATCCATGCAAGGTTTCAATGTATTTTGATGTGAGAGCCTCCAGAAAAGAGACGCCATATGAAATATTGGCAATTGGTCGGAGAAAAGAACCCGCCGTGCTGAATCTGCACAATGAGCGCTATCATTTTCTAGCATTTGAATTGTGTCTGAAAGTGATCATACCGACAAGAAAAATAGTGTTTACCATCCTTAGACCCGTCGTGCTTGCCCCGATTGGGTTCGTCCCATTCCACGCCGAGCCAAATACCTGTTGAGTTGTCTACGGTGCCCACAAATTTTACAGTGCCCAGATGCGAGTTGAAGCTTATTCGAGTTCCAATTGGGGGCAGATGGGTGTCCATGGTGAAGAGGGTCGATCGTGCCGGAAAGGGAAACTCGGCAAATGTCCAACAAATTCCCAGCCGTGCGCTTTCTCTCGAACCCATCCGGTCTCCGTCGGGAAGCCGTTTTCGATTTCTGTGCCATGTTCTCTGCCACCATTCGCAAGAGCATGCCACGCACTGCTGTCCGCTCAGCAGCACAGAGGACAACCGCAATTGCCCACCACATGATGTCTACTGCTGCTGGGTCGTCCGAGGTATGTTCGCGTCATCGCCTGAGTTGCCCCCTCTTACTCATGTTTCTCAGCCAACAGTCAAGTTCGACTCAACCGGGACTCTACGGACTTATACTCTCAACAGGCCAAAGAAAATGAATGCTCTAGACGAGTCGATGCTCTCGGCTCTTCGACCAAAAATTGAAGTGGGTTCGAGGCTCTGTTCGACCTTCTTTCCTTACTAATTGCTTCACCTGTAGGAGTGGAGCACTTCCGATCTATGCGGTACGGTCGTTGGGAGAGGAGAAGGTCGTGCATTTTGCGCTGGTGGTGACGTCGCAGGTGAGCCCCATTTCACCATCCCAAGGCATTCATTAACTTGCGCTAGGCGTCGTCAAAAACGCGTCGGATCCTGCGACACAGCAACATGCAGTCGACTATTTCAAACGAGAGTCAGTTGACCCTTCTGTATCTTGCGAATGCTCACAATGACGCCTTGCACCAGGTTCGAAATGGATTATATCCTCGCGGCTCTCAAAAAACCCTATGTAGCGATCCTGGATGGGATCACAAGTATGTATTACTGTTTCATTTATATCTCTTTATACCTGACTCATTCGGGTATGCAGTGGGTGGTGGTGTTGGTCTTGCGGCAAACGCGCCTTTTCGAATCGCCACAGAAAAGACTATCTTTGGCATGCCTGAAACGAAGATTGGCTATTGCCCAGATGTGGGTGGAAGCTATTTTTTGTCGCGGTTAGATGGGGAACTTGGAACATATCTTGCTTTGACATCGGAAACCCTGTCCGGTCGGTCCGTTTTGTGAGTCATCCAACCATTCTCTTTGTTCCGGGCTTACATCTGTGATACTTCTAGTGAGCTCGGCTTTGCGACACATTATATTCCGTCTAGACGAATCCCGATGTTGCTGGACCAACTTTCTGAGCTCAATAGCCCCCGTCTGTCCACTGTCAACCAGACCATTGAAGATCTTTCCGCTGAACGCGAACCATCTGAACCGCCGGCACCTTTAACCGGAACCGTTCGCATTGCTCTTGATCACGCCTTCCGTCATAGAAAAGTGGAACTCATTATCCAGGATCTAGAGGCTTTCGCACAGGCTGAGGACCTGGATGTAAAACAGTGGGCTACTGACACACTAGCCACTCTCCACATGCGGAGCCCCACGAGCCTGAAAGTCGCTCTAGAGGCAATCCGTCGTGGAAAGGTTATGTCGCTTCTCCAGGCACTCGAAATGGAACTCAGAATAGCGACCGCGTTCTGCGTATGTATTTTCTACCATTATTTCTCTAAATGGTTATTGACATCATTTTTAATTTTCGCTGTAGCGCGGTGCCAGTCCCGATTTCATCACCGGTGTCCAGGCCGTCATTGTTGAAAAGATTAAAACGAGACCAGATTGGTCTCCTTCAACTTTGAATGACGTCTCGCCTGACATCGTCGGCAGATTCTTCGACCCAAAATCTCCATATCTCAAAGACACACCGAAACTTTGCCTCCCTGAGGTTATTAGCTCGGCAGAAATCTCCAACCCAATGAGATTTGCCCTACCAACTGAGGAGGAAATTGGATCCATTGTGATGGGTACCCACGTGTCCGGAGGAGGACTAGGCGTTCGATTTGATGAACTCCTTGCCAGGTTCGCGGAAATTCGGCCTGGTAAGCTTGGTGTCAAAGAGAAAGTGCTCGAGGTCGTTCAGCGGAAATGTGAGTTGACCGACAATGCGGATGGGAACCGAGTCTGGCTCAAGTGGAAACATTGAGGCTGGGTTGATCGCAGTAGAAGCCACGCTATGTTACTCCAATAGAGATGCAGATACGATCGAGTATTATTATTAGGCTCCGAAAAATGTGCCCCAAAAAAGCCAAAATACGACGGGGGTGGGCAATGGCGCTAGGCCATCGGTGACCGTGCACGACGTTCGGAACTGAACGGGAATGGCAGCAAAAAAAAAGGACGAATATAGCGGGATCCTTTGTCAGGACTAAGGACCCTACAAAATATATGGACCAGCCCGATTGTTTCAGTCGTGGGCGCCATGCTAAATAGCGGGTGTTCCTGGACCGATCGTGTTGGTTACACTAATTGATGACATGCAGAAAAAAAGCAAAGCGCCGAGATAAAGAAGATATACACTAACCTGAACTGGGCAATCTCGAAGACTAGCTGTTGTTAACGGCGGGTCGGCAGTGGACCTCAGGGTTCTGTGACAGCGCGATTTGCAGTATGTGGGAACAAGGCCGATCTTGGTTGTTGAAAGATTCAGTCAAACGAAACGGAGGGATCTCTCTTTCTCCCGGGATCTTGCAAGGCACTGCAGATACATCTCTCACAGCATATGGCGTACTCTAATTCCTATAAGAATGTCCACAAAAAAATGAGGACAGCTCATCCACCACCCCCAATCCAATGGACATCGTCAATGTGCTCCAAACGCCCCCTGTCTTCTTCCGCCTTTTCGTAAAGCTTGCTCTGTCTCTGGTCACCTCTGCCATCAGCCTCCACTACCCCAGAACCGTCGTCGAGAGGCGTTTGCCAGCCTCCTTTGATGTCGACACACGGACAGGCTTTTTCCCTCCCCAACCACTACCCACCCTCACCGAAGACTATAGCATCTACGAAGACGCGCTTCGGGAGGCGAGAGGCAACCTCCCCCTTGCCGAGGATGACTCCGAAGAGGCTGTTGAAAAAAGACCCTTTGGCGAACGGTGGCGCGCCAATATCCGATCGGTGAGTACCTTTTTTCCATCCATTCATCTCGGTCAGGGGCTGAAAGACGCGTTTTTTTTGTATTAGTGGCCTGTGCTCGATACCGAGCCTCTTCATCGCGACCTCCGTTCGGCTCAACGTGCTCACATGGTCCTCGCATGGCTTGTCAACTTCTACGTCCATTCGATGCCACGCTCCGACGACGAGCCTGTTGTCGTGCCTAAGACCCTGTCGCTTCCGTTGATGCAAGTATCCCAATTCCTTGGCTTCGCCCCCGTGCTTACTTTCGCCGACACCGTGCTTTGGAATTGGGAACTCGTTAACCCAACCCAACCCCTATCCATCGACAACATGCGCTTCGTCAATCTATTCTCAGGAACAAGTGACGAATACAATTTTTATCATGCCTCTGCAAAAGCCGAACTGCGCGGCGTAGAGATTCTCCGCATCATCGACGACTTCAAATCCCTTCCCGATATCACAAGTTTGACTTCCATTTCCAAGGTCGCCAGGGACCTCAATCGTTTAACTGGAGCTATCAACTCGATAAGCGAAGTTATTCAATCAGTTCGTCCCACATGTGATCCCCATGTCTTTTATTGGGATATTCGTCCGTGGTTCGAAGGCAGTGACGCCAAAGGGCCTACCGAGCCTGGCTGGATCTACGAAGGTGTCGAGAATTCGGAACGCCTAGATCTCAGTGGGCCATCTGCCGGTCAGAGTAGTGTTATGCATGCTCTTGACATTTTCCTCGACATCGACCACAAACTCCGTCAACGACGCTATCCTGCCCCATCACCGGAAAATAAACGCGCCGACCTTGGATTTATGGAACGTATGCGACGATACATGCCAGGCAAGCACCAAGAGTACCTCAACGATATTTCCTCCTCTCCCCGTTCCGTTCGTGAAGTCGCCCAGTCTACCCCTGCTCTTCGGGACGCGTACGACACTGCCGTCAAGGCTCTGAAACGCCTTCGAGACAGTCATATTCGGATCGCTTGCCTCTATATCGTCACAATGTCGCGGAGCACGCCAGGCGCCAGAGGAGGGTGTCCTGCCAGCGCCATGATCGATCGATTGCATGCAGCCAGGCTGTCGGGGAAAGGGCCTGTTCGTGGGACAGGAGGAAATGAGCTCTCTGTGCTCCTAAAGGCAGGACGCGACGCGACTAAGCGAGCGATTCTTAAGCCCAATTGAGGCTAGGTCCGGGAAGAAGTTAACATTATGTTCCATTTTCTTGAAATTTTTTTTGCTGTGATATCACTGCGTTCCAATCTGCTTTCGACTTCGATTGACACTTGCTAATTGCTTTTGCCTAGTTACACACGTACGCCCTAATTCAGTAGCAATCACTAGTTACAATATATAATAGATTAGAAGCTTAATAAAGTTCGATATGTTTGATTTCTTAGCGAGATTACCACCGCTCCACAGATATAAACACGTCGTTTTCTGGTCATGCACGGCCATTGAGATTGCGTCTATCAAGCCACCACCTAGGCCGCGGATACACTTCTGACGCGACCGCCGAAATTTATGGTTCTGTCAGTCAGGGAGGTGCACGCCATCAGGATTTTGGTCAAGTGGTTCGTAGGAGTTCAAATTCCAAGCACTGGCACATGCTAGTTTTAGACACAGATCAATCTCCGCCGAAGAATACAAGGAACCAATAGCACGAGACTCATGGGGTAAACGTTGGCGATGGGCTCCTGCAATGTCGCCTATGTCAGAAATATTGTTTTTGCGATGTCGATGTCAGGAGTTGGTCATGTTCAAGGAACGCCTACACTGCCCTGCGCAGGGTGCGCTCTGGACTGGGGAACGGAGGGGGGTCTGTTGATTGTAGTCTGGGCCACGTGGGTTTTGGACATGAATCACAAAACGCGTTGAGTCACAAATTTGTCACAGTCGTACCTCATTTCACGACACGTCCATCCACAATGGCCACTCCTCAACTCTCCAACGGAAGCTGCAAACAGCTTCAGAACGCAACACCAGAGGATGTAGATGTTTTTAACTCGCAACACACCGTCCAGTTTCTGTCTATTAAGAAGGTCGGGAACGTCAACAACGACCCTAGTAAGGCTCCTGGTCCTGACCGGTACCGTATCATCATGTCGGACGGTATTCACTACATGCAAGCCATGCTTGCGACCCAGCTCAATGGAATGGTGCAGGATAATACCATTACCAAAGGAACGGTCGCGTTACTCGAAAAACTGACGTGCAACTATGTCCAGGAGAAGAGGTAAACTCGGCTGAGACCCGTGCTTCTTGCCTTCGTTGACGTTCAACCTTTTAGACTTGTGATTATTCTTGCACTGCGCGTTCTCGTGCACTCGCTTGAGAAGATTGGAGACCCTCAACAGATCGAGCCTTCGCCTGCAGGTGAGGCAAGCGCAGTCGCGTCTCCTGCAGTCAATCAGAACCAAGCTGCCTCGACCTCTGCTGCGCCTACACCTGCTCCTCATCCCGTTCCTAAGAACGTAGACCCACCACCAGTGCCGCGTCCCGGAACCAGAAGCGGACGGGGCAACATTTATCCTATTGAAGGGCTCAGCCCCTACCAAAACAACTGGACGATCAAAGCCCTCGTGACGCAGAAATCAGACATCAAGACCTGGTCGAACGCTCGGGGCGAGGGCAAGCTGTTCAATGTGACGCTGATGGACGACTCCGGCGAGATCCGGGCGACAGCTTTCAATACGGTCGTTGATGAACTCTACCCGATGTTGGAGGAGAACAAGGTGTACTTTATCTCCAAAGCTCGCGTCAACTTGGCAAAGAAGAAGTTTTCAAACGTTAATAACGATTACGAGCTCGGCTTTGAACGGAATACTGAGATAGAAGAGGTAAGCATGCTGATTGCCCAGTAGATCCACAAGAAAAATTACTCATATATTGATCGTCAGTGCCACGAAGTATCAAACGTTCCTTTGATTAAATATAACTTCGTTCCTCTGAACGTCTTGGAGCAGCTGACTAAAGATGCGGTTTGCGGTGAGTACGGAGGTTCTCGATATAAACACTCGCTTATCGATTGCAGATGTCATTGGCATCGTGAAGGAAGCTGGAGAGGTGACCCAAATCAATTCATCCAAGATGAATAAACAGGTTCATAGTCCATTAAAGTGTGTTGTTGCCGGTTTTGATCGAGTTTCGTATATCTAGATCCCCAAGCGCGATCTGACATTGGTCGACAAGTCTGGCTTTTCAGTCCGCATGACCCTCTGGGGCAAGCAAGCGGAGCAATACAACGATAGCGAGAAAACTCCTGTCATTGCGTTCAAGGGTGTCAAGGTCGGGGAATACCAGGGTATGTTTACCCCTCGAATGCTGTGTAATGGATCTAAAGTTTTCGATGCAGGGGGGCGTACGTTGTCTATGTATAGCTCGAGTACCATGCAAGTCAACCCCGAAATTGACGAGTGTTTCGCACTGCGTGGTTGGTACGATTCAGCTGGTGCAGATCAGACGTTCAAGGCGCACTCATCCACCTCCGCGGGTGGCTTCTCCTCTGGATTCAATCGCGCTGAGGTTCGAGGCCTCGATGAGGTGAAGCAAGCCGGGTATGGAATGCCCGGCAATCCTGAGTATTTCTCTGCGCGCGGAACGGTCATGCACATCAAGTCTGAACCCATCTCCTACCCTGCGTGCCCTAACGAAGGGTGCAACAAAAAGGTGGAGGAGGTTGGGGACAGCTGGCGTTGCGAGAAGTGTAACCAAGGTTTCTCAGAGCCCCAACACCGCTACATTATGTCCATGGCTGTCGCGGACTACTCTGGTCAAGCCTGGTTGCAGGGCTTCAACGACGTCGGAGAAGCTGTCTTTGGAATGACTGCTAATGAACTTCTGGCCATCAAGGTCAGTGTCATATGTTTCGCTTGTTGCGCCACTCCTCATCTCATCTATATGATAGGATCGCAACCCCGACGAATTCACAGCGGTAATGGAAAGGTCCTCGGGGTATACGTTCAATTTTTCCTGCAGAGCCAAGCAGGATACCTGGAAGGTGAGTATTTTCCATATTCTCGGAAGCACCTCGTTCCAATGTCCTGCAGGATACTCCCCGTATACGTTATGGAATCTCTCGCATCGCACCTCTGGATTACAAGGAAGAGGCGAATGTCCTGCGAGACTTGCTGTACTCCCCATGGGCAAGGTAGACCATGGTTTCTCCGTGCCGATGGTTCCTTCAGCTTTAGTGTATATTTCTGGCCTTTTCTCATGTATAGTACTAGCCAATCAGATTAGTTGAGCATTCAGAATATAGACATCGAGTCACTTGGTCAAAGTACCGCGACCGCGCTGTTGATTGTTTGTGCATGTGGACATGGACGCGTCCATTCCGTTGCCACCACCAAGACTTGACAACCCCGAAACCCTCTCCTCCGTCTTCTCCATTGCACAACGTCGCGCGGAGTGCCTGGGCTGCTGTGCGCAGTGACGCGAGACTTCGGCGCATATATACAGACGCTGTAATATCTGTTTCTCTACGACTTGCTTATTGTCCTTGATCTCTGGCCCCACTGTTCTCGACGCGACTCTGACTTTTTCCGATGCCAGTACCAACAAACTCGCGATACGAACCAGCTATGAGCCCACCGCTATCAACTCCGGCGCGCTCAAGCCTACGCACAAACTCGAATACTACAAGCACCAGCTATTCTCCGACAGTGACCTCGGGGGGTCAGTCGAAGCTAAATGTTGTGACACGCGTTGCGATTGAGGGAAAGGCAAAGAATGGAAAGGATGGGGCGTCAATAAGGATGTTTCTTAAGGTGAATAATTGATGTTATCCCTACTGAAGGCAATCTAACCGGGTCGCGTAGATTTGCTTGCCATTGGATTCTGTAACTCCAGGATCTACCATTCCTCTATTCCCAGGTGCATACCTTGGTCTCTTTTGGCTCTCACATGCTCACGGCTTTTTAGAGGAAAATCTCAAGATCTTGACTTCGCAAGTGCATCCATTGGACAACAACTCGGTGCCATATAATTTCTCATCCACTGTGTCGCCTTTGCTTCACAATGCTGCAAGAGCTCTGAACCTACCTGCTCGGTCTCATGAAAGTTTCAACTCGACATTTAATATTGCCAAATCTAATGGACACTCGTCCTCCATCCGTTCGTCGAAATCTGAAAGTAGCGAACACACGCCACCTGTTGACGTTCAATATACCGGACATATCTTGGTTAGCGGATACAACATCTCCTACGTTCTACCAAAGGTCTTTATTCCTCATAGAAGGGCTGGGTCCGATGAGGAAGGGGAAGGTTTCAGCCGGACTCCTGCTGGAAGAAGGCGACCTTCGATAGGAGAGAGAAACCAAGCGCAATTCATGGCCGCCATTGACATGTGGATTCCATTCCTATCCAAACCAATGAGATATCCCTACCTGGTATGTTTTTGTTCAATCTCGACTTTGCTCGTGCTGATAGGTTTAGCTCTCGATACCTACTCCCCGCTGTCTACATAACCACATTAGACTTGGGATTTTCCCTCCGTCGAATACAGCGACGTCTTTCGCGTCGTTGTCTTCAATGGAGGACGATGGCTGGGACCTTACATCCGACCCACATGTAACACGAGTTGCGACTCGACCATCGCGCTCGGGTTCGACTAATCACTTTGCTGACGACGAATCGTCTGATGCTTCGACCAGTGGGTCCACTGAGGGATGCACCATACGAGGTACCTTTCCAAGCGCCGAACGCATTCGCATACGATGGGCGAAACCACAAAGAAACATGAACTTGTCAGGAGAAGAGAACGGTCGAAAACGAGCTGGTGTGGATAATGCTGAGGGCGAAATGATTTGCACCGTCCTCGGCAAGGGAACGAGTGCATCAAATCCAGAGGTTGAAGGAATTCTCATTGGCGTGGAGTTCAAGGGTCATTGCAAAGGCCTATGGCATCCAAGTGTGGCAACGATGCTTGGACTGGATTGCAGTATTATGGCGAAAGGATCAGACATTTTCTGGGCTCGCGGTCACCCCTCTCAATGGGAAGTCTCTGGTGGAACGGGTTACACTGGTTTTGATAATGGCATTTCGACACCTCGAGCATCAAACTCCCGAGCGTCGTCATTCGACTCCAACGGGCCTCAAGGTCAACAAGAATCGTATCAAACAGCTCGTACAGCCAATGCGACTGGTTCGACATCATCCCTACTTCGTGCTCCCCTCCCTGCGCAGAATTTGCCCGACTACTCCTTCGAAGGCTCGGCCTCCACCGCAGCTTTGCCACCAATTTCTGTCGGTTCGGCATCCATCCCCTCTCTTACTGGATCCTTAATGGGCAGCATACCCTCGTCAGAGCCCCGCCCGCCTGGCTCACCTATCACTCTCCATATCAATATGAACGATCTGCAGCCGCCAGGAAAGAATGCCCTTAGCTTTAATATATCTGGGACCGTGCTAGTCGCTCCTAGAGCGCTGTTAGGACGTCTCAATTCATCGACCACCAGCAACAAGACAACCGATTTTGAGCCGATAACCCTCCCTCGTTTTACTATTTTGGCCGCAGAAAATGAATTGTGTCCCATCATTGTCCGAAGCGACGTGGAAGACGCGACTGTGGAGGTATTCCACCCTACCGGTGATATTCATAACGACCCTCAAACCAGAAAGACAGTTTTACAACGGAACGGCTCGACAAAGTGTGGCGAAGACGGAGGACGTATTACTTTGAAGTTTATTGATACCTTCCACATCAACAACGGGCATACGCGACCTGTCAGTCGTCCCAGAACCCCGAGTAATAATGCGTTACCTCGCACATCGACCAATTCGCCTGTTCCTCGCAACCCGCTTCCACCGCGAGCAAAACGAGAGGGCCCCCCAATCATTACATCCGTCGAGGCGACCATTACAGCAGTCGTTCCCGGTTCAGATCTATTTCCTGATGGGTACGCAGCTAGGGTGTGTCTCAGGACACCGGCCGCTGTTGATTCCGAATGGCTCGAGTTTGGCATATCAGCTAGCAGCAAGAATGTTCAACCATCATCATCTTCGTCGGCGACCGTCAAGACCCATCCGATGATCGTCCTTGTTTGCGCGAGCATTGACGGGGTGCCTGTGAAGGCAGAAATAACACGAGCCACTGCCAAGGGTCCAGCTGGAGGCGCGCCTTTCGAGGAGTTGAGTGGAACCGATTGGATCTCCTGGGGAAAGATTTTCGCAGGCGCTTCAGTTGGCGGCAACATGATCATCGACTATTTGGTCAGATATGAATCTGCCACTGAGGGCAAGGGGAAGAAAAAGGCGCCAAATCGTACAGAGATGGACGTCCTGCTGCCGACCTTCTTCCTGCCTGTCTCTAGATTTGAAGTCAAGATAGATGTAATGCCAGGTAAATTTTTCTTCATCCTAAATTTTCTCCCACTGACTTTCATTGCCCCTAGGTCTAGACATATCTTCAGTGAGATCTGAGTTCGACTACGTCCACGCAACCCCAACTGGTCATCGACTTCTCCTATTCTCTATGAAAGAATTTACGCAACCCCATCTTTCGCTCACTATCCGAAAGAGCTCGAAACAATCCGATACCCCCGTTAAATGGTACTTTATTCTTACCTGGATGCTTCTTCTCGTCACATTCGCTTCCTTATACCGCCTCGCTACCGAAACCTACCGACTGCAAAAGCTTACGGAAGGATATTCTGGTTTTGTTGAATCATGGCCGGAAATCCCAACCATCACAGCAACTGCCACGGTTTACGGCAGTTCAAGTTCACGTTGGTGGTTTGCAGACACGGAGACGGCGTCTTTGTCTCCCTCGTCTTCGGTTGCCCATCCCTCTCTCACGACCACCGAAATAGTACACAAGATCACGACAGACACGCCATCTACGCATTTACAACACGAAGGATCGTCTCGGGCAGACAGTGTCAGGGAAACGTCTGTTATACCCATAACTTCTCAATCACTTTTCGATAACTTTGGACTCATACCATTGGACAACATTTTCATTTTTTCGTGGTCTGAACAACATACGGCTGCGGTGAAGAAGGCCCTCGGGAAGGTTGTGGAATCCATGGAGTTTGTTTGGAGTATTTGCAGGAAAGTGTACCACTATCCACTGGACCCTCCGTAATATTTTTATGTACGCTATGCTCATGATATATGTATTCTACACCCTACTGTTTATCTATCGGAATTCTTCATAAATGTCTTACCAGTGTCGTTTTGCAAAGTCCATCTGAAAGCCATCCTCTTCGACTTGCAAGAGACGCTCGGTCGCTTCGACATCCCCGCCTGGGCCTCTTTCTATTCGTATTACCGGCATCTTGGTTTGATAATGATATCAGGCATCGTTCGAGCTTTGGACAGACAGCTACAAGGTCTCGCGCGAACAGCACCGCTGAATCGTCCTTCGATTTGGACGTACTCCAGAAGCGCACGTAGATCTCGCGCATGGAAGTGAATTTTGCAATGTCATTCAAGAAATCATCCTGCAGTGAGAACTAGTGAATATGAGCTCGAAGGCTTGGGGGAACAGGAACTGACCGTCACTTTACATGGTAAATCTGATTCAAATCTATAACAAAGGACATATCTCTCCCAAGTCTTTCATGAGCGGTGAAAACCTGTAGAGATGCTTAAAAGTCACCGGGCCAAGATTGTACGACGGCTTTTTTAGGCATGCAATCCACCCATTGCCATGAGCGCGGAACACATGTCTAACAAGTCGTCAGAAGAATCCAGTGCCAAATCACAAATCTGTGAGGTTTCTCATAGTGGAAGGACATAATGTTCTAAACCTGTGGTCACGTTGGGATGTGCGTCGAGGGATTGGAGATGGTAGAAAAAGAGTGGGGTCGAATGAAGTGAGGCCACTGTCATCAGGAATCCGTCCATTTGGTTTTTTGTGTTTTCAAAATACAAAAAACCCTTTAAAAATACAAAAAACCTTCGAAACCTGTAACCTTGAAACCCAGGTCTATTTTCCAGAAAACTAACTAGACACTGGTTTGCAGCAGTCCTGTGGACCGTCCAAACCTCGCAAAAACTATCCAAAACAGATGTAGCGTAGGAATGTAAGAAGGAATCTACCAGTAGAACTATCTAGAAAACGTACAGAGTGCCATGTGAGGGGTTATTCCGTTTTATTTTCCACTGTTTTACGAGTTTTAAGGTTTTGGGGTTTCCGGAAACTCGGAAAACACAAAAAACCCTTGAAACCCTGAAACCAAATGGACAGTTTGCTGATGGTTGCAAGCATAGTAAGAAAGGTATTCGCATCCCAGTCAAGATCCATATAAAAGTGAGTTCCGATGTCACTGGGCACGTCTTTTCGTGGTCTGAACAACACTCCGCGGCGGTGAAGAAGGCCTTCAGGAGGGCTGTGATCCATGGAACCAGGTAATTGCAGGAAATTATGTTATAAATGGCTTACCACAAGTGTCGTTTTGCAAAATCTATCTGAAAGCCATCCTCTTCGAATACTTGAATGAGACTCTTAGCGACCTTGATATCACCACCTGGACCTCTTTCTATTCCAATCATCTGAATCCTTCGTGCATCTCCGTTTGATAATGGTGTTAGGAATCGTTCGAGCTTTGGACAGACAGCTGCAAGGTCTCGCGCGAACTGCACTGCAGAATCATCCTTCCATTCAAATGTACCCCAGAATCGCAGGTAGATCTCGCGTATGGAAGTAAATTTTGCAATAACACCCAAGAGAAGATCCTACAGTGAGAACTAGTGAGTACGAGCTCGAAGGGGTCGAAAAAAAACGAAGACTGACTGTTGTCATTTTATTTGGTAAATCTGCTTCAAACCTCTCTATCAAGGGACATATCTCTCCCAAGTCTTCCATAAGTGGTGAAAACTCGTGGAGATGCTGAAACATCACCCGGCCAAGACTGTACGCCAGCTTTTTCACGGTATGTAGTCCACCCATTTCCATGAGCGCCGAACGCATGTCTAACAAGTCACGAGGAGCCATGCAATCCAATCCAGTGCCAAATCGTAGCTCTGTGAGGTTTCTGAGAGCGGAAGGACACGATCTTGCTAGGCGTGTGATTACGCAGGGATGCGCTTCGAGGGATTGGAGATTGGGTAGAAAACGAGCAGCGTTGAATGAAGTGAGGCCACTGTCGTAATCATAAACAAAGGTATTTGCGTCCCAAGCAACATCCACGCGAAAGTGAGTTGCGATGTTATCCCAGAGACATAGCTTTCGAATTGTGGGGTGGGCATATAAAATTCTTGCGATCGATGCTGGCACTTCCCCACTATTGTATTCTCGATCAAACCAGTGGCCCAGACGCAGTGTGTGCAAGGAAGGGAAGAAGTAGCGGCGAGAGAACGCAATAAGGTGCGAATCATGAAATTCTCTCGTGTATTGGAGTGAAATGTGGGTGATAGTACTCGACGATGAGGAGGTGAGAGATAGGAAAGTTTTACTGCTCATGGCGTCGGATGCGTGTCCTAGGAGGTAGAGCTGTCAGAATTTTATCGGAATAGATAAAGGCAAAGTTATTACCTGCAGAATTTCGCCATTCTACTTTCTCTATCCCTATCAACTCCATATTTGAGTCCTGTACAGCACCTGTGTAGCAACAGGTAAAGTCCTTGTCGAACACTATCTGTCTCAACGCAGGGCAGTCGTTCTTCAAGACCTCCACGAACATTGGCGAGATGTAAGAACCTGCAATACGGAGGGACCGGAGGTGCTTCATGGATGCCAGAGCACGCAGAAAAACATCGGTGTATATTTTTGAAGTATTCTGCCCAGCGTACCAGTGTACCTCCAGCTCAAGGACTCTCTGTGCCAGTTTTCGGTCATTTTTGGTCAGGAGCAAAAGCGTTGGTAATCCTTTGGGGATCCTCAGGACTAGACTGCGGTACAGATGCATATGTGAAGCGTTTAGATGGATCGAAGATACACAGGCCAACGAAAGAAGATCCAAGCGATCTAACAAGGATGCTACGTGTGTCCAGAGCTCGAGGGGAGCATGTTGAGCGATTGGACGTGCGGAAGTGAGTTGTGGGTGACGATCAATGATTATGTAGATCTAGTCACCGGTCTAATGTGCTCATGGGAAGCTTGCAAGCGCTTGAGCGGTCACGCGACACGCCTGGCAGTGGGTCTTCCTCTGTCTTCCTATCATTAGTATCAACGCCCGAACCTCTCAATCCTCTCTCCAGATGAGATCGCGTTGCTTGATTCTTTTCAACTTTA
>Ga0247741_1000583_pt1 | contig 20589 bp, 17 predicted proteins | sample UWRJL213509R2_FD_180945 | JGI IMG/M metagenome (GOLD analysis project Ga0247741, IMG submission 180945) | Plant litter microbial communities from Arlington Agricultural Research Station in Wisconsin, United States - UWRJ-L213-509R-2 | ecosystem: Environmental > Terrestrial > Plant litter >... | reverse complement strand
GAGATAACCTGACCGGTGCAGGCGATGGTGATGATGAGCAGATCAAAATAGACCTGACTAAAATTGACCCGCGCGTAACCGAGATATGTATTGTGGTAACCATCCATGAGGCTGATAGCCGCCGCCAGAACTTTGGCCAGGTGCGCAACTCATTTGTACGCATTTTTGATGCAGCCACCAATACCGATATCCTGAAATACGAACTGGAAGAAGACTTTTCGATAGAAACAGCGGTAGAGTTCGGTCGCATTTACAAACGCGATAACAAATGGAAGTTTGAGGCAGTAGGTGCGGGCATGAAAGGCGGCCTGCAGGATTATTTAAACAAATACAATTAAACCAAAAATATCATGGCAATAAATCTTCAAAAAGGGCAACGTATAAGCCTTGAGAAAAGCAACGGCAGCAAACTGCAAAACGTTTGCGTAGGTATAAACTGGGGCGCTATAGAGAAAAAAGGCATTTTTGGTTTCGGCTCATCAAAAGAAGCGGTTGACCTTGACGCCAGTTGCGCATTGTTTGATGAAAATAAAAAACTGCTTGATGTGGTTTACTTTGGTAACCTGAAATCAAAAGACCAGGCGGTACGCCACAGCGGCGACGACCTTACCGGCGATATGGGTGGCGATGATGGCCTGGATAATGAAGTAATAACGCTTGATTTTTCGGCACTTAACCCGGCTGTTAAAAACGTAGCTTTTGTACTGAACAGCTTTAGGGGCCAGGATTTTGGTACTATCCCGTTCGCATCTATCCGCATTTATGAGGGCACACCAAAACGTGTTAATGAGATCTTCGCAACTTATGATATAGCGCACGATGCCAGTTTCAGGGGGCATGTATCTATGGTAATGGGCGTTTTTTACGTTAAAAACGATGAATGGAAATTCAATGCTATTGGCGAACCCACCAAAGACCGCAAGCTGGAAGAAACCGTAAATACGGTGATGAGGAATTTTTTATAAACGTAGAGACGCGATACTTCGCGTCTCCTTAGGACGGTGACAAACTTTTTATTAATGATATCCATTAAGACGCGAAGTATCGGGTCTCTACATAAAATGTGCTAAACACGTATCAAAAAACAAAACACATGGAAACCAACCCAACCAATGAGGATGTAGGCCTACCTGATTTCACGGCGACACCAACGCCGGGAGCGGTAAGCACCAACACCCCGGTTAAACTTGATAAAGAGGGTAATGTTGACCTAACTAACATTACGCCCGATGAGGTTAAAAAGTTCAGCGAAAAAAGCAAGGACTTAAACCCCGCCGACGTAAATTCGATATTGAACTATGGTTCTGATCTGCAACAGGGGATGGAGCGTTACAGCAATACCTTCCTGTCATCAGTGCGTACCTTTGATTCGGGCGAGGTTGGCACCTTAATTACCGACCTGCTACACGAACTGAACTATATTGATGTAGACGAGTTGGAGCAAAATGCCTTTGTAAGGATACTGTCGCGCATCCCGCTTATCCGTACCCTGGTAATGGATACCAAAAAAATGTTTGCCAAGTATGACCTGGTGGTGAGCAACGTAGATAAGATAGTAAACAAAATAAAGGCAGGCCGTGTAAACTCTATTAAGGATAATGCATCGCTGCAAACCATGTTTGACAGTAATGTAGATTTCATCCACCAAATGGAGGAGCTGATTATTGCCGGCCAGTTAAAATACCAGGAGCTGAACGAGCAGTTAGCTGTGATGGATGGCAACCCATCTGCCTACCAGGATTATGAAATTGCCGACCTGCGCGACTATGTGAACCGCCTTGATAAACGCCTTGCCGACCTGAAGGTGGTACGCTTTATTATGCTGCAATCGCTGGCGCAGATCCGTGTGGTACAAAACAACAATACCACCATTGCAGAGAAAGCGCAATCCATCGTCTCAACCACCATCCCGGTTTGGAAAAACCAGCTTACCATTGCCGTAGCGTTGAACAGGCAAAAGGCAAATGTGGAGATGCAGAAGAAGATCTCGGACACTACGAACACCATTTTACAGAAAAATGCCGAGCTGCTTAAACAAAACAGTATTGATGTAGCCCGCGAGAATGAAAAAACTGTGGTATCTTTGGATACTTTAAAACGTACCACACAATCGTTAATTGAAACCTTAACAGAAGTGAAAAGGATACATGACGAGGGTACACAAAACAGGAAAACGCTTAATACAGAGTTGCAGACTTTAGAGACAGAACTCAAAAAGAATGTGACCAATACACGTTAACCGGCATATGGATGAAAACAGGCTAAACATATTAAATGCATCAACACGGGTTATCAGCAAACTACAGCTGTTATCCGTGTTTTTTAATAATGATGTAATTTATAAGATTTACCTGCGCACCCAAGTACTGCACCAGCTTTTTCAAACCAACCCCGAGCTTGATATTAACCAACTGGAGATGTTTCATCTCCAGTTTACTTCAACCCTTATTGATCTGCTAAAGAAGATCAAAAAGAACAACGAAACCCAGGCCGACCTGCTGCTGGATGAAGTAGCCCTGAACAACCAACTGATAGCCCAGATGGAAGATTCGGTTTATACCGAACAGAACTTTAGTAACGATAAGCAGCGGCAGTCGTTGAAAATGAGCCAATCGCTGCGTAAGCTGTTCCAGGTGCTGTCAGATAACTCGTCAGAGTATCCCTTTACCGGCAATATCAATAAGTTTAGTGCGCATTTCTCGGGCGATTACTTTTTTAGTATCTCCACCGAATTGGTTTACGATCTGCTGGCATATAACCCTGCCGAGGTTTACACCAATGAATATGCTACCATACAGCGCAAGTTAATGGGCGCATTATGCAAGTATGATTTTAAGGTAGATTTTTACTGCGGCCTGCGCGCCAATAATATTGTGCTGGAGGTTTACCGCTTTACCGAGGTGAACAGGTATTTTCTGTTTTCGCCGCTTAACAATGTGCTTTTGTTTTGCGATGTGGCCAAACTTGGCGATATTGACCTGAAGAACACCATTAGTAAGCGCGAACGCATGATGCGCGAACTGCGCGATAAAAATGTGCAGCTAACAGGCAAGGCCGGTTTAACAAAAACCAACCTGCCCGAAAATATTACGGCCCTATTGGCCGAAGACTATAAAAAGATAGCCGATGTGAACTTTTTAGCACATATGAACGCGTTTGACGTTCAGGCTAATATTTTAAAAACGATGTTAAACACCGATATAATTTAAACTAAACCTACAAATGGACATATTACACACCCTACTTGGTGAAGATATTAAGGCAGGCCTGCTCATCATCTTAAACCTGATTGTTATTGAAAGCCTTTTATCGGTTGATAATGCCGCGGTGCTGGCCACTATGGTTATCGATTTGCCAAAGCAGCAACGTGCGCGTGCTTTGCGTTATGGTATTATAGGCGCTTATGTATTGCGTGGGGTATGTTTGTTTTTAGCCGCATGGCTGGTAACTATATGGTGGTTAAAACCGTTAGGTGGGTTATACTTATTATACCTTGCATTTGATTATTTTAAGGGAAAGCTTTCAAAAAAATCTGAAAGTAGTGCTGAAGAAGAGTCTGTCGACAAAAACAAAAACTGGCTGTATAAATCAACAGTTGGCCTTATCGGTACGTTTTGGGCAACCGTTGCCCTGGTTGAGCTGATGGACCTGGCCTTTTCTATAGACAACGTATTTGCCGCCGTGGCCTTTACCGACCACGTGTTCCTGATCTACACCGGGGTGTTCATCGGTATATTGGCTATGCGTTTTGTTGCGCAGGCGTTTGTAAAGCTGATGGAAAAATTTACATTTTTAGAGACCGTTGCTTTTATAGTGATAGGCGTTTTGGGTATTAAATTAACAGCATCACTATTTGAGCATTTTGCCCCCGAATCGCCCGCGGCAGTATTCATGAAAAGCGAAGCTGCAGATATCGCTGTATCGGTGTTCACCGTAGCGGCATTTTTGATCCCGGTATTGACCTCTTTACTGTTTAACTTCCCTAAAAAGAATATCATTAAACCCGAAGTTGCAGAAGAAGCCGAAGGTGTACTGGATAAAAGCTAAATAAGATGTGCAGATTTCAAATGTGCAGATGTGCAAATGAAAATCACTAAATCAATAATTCACTAAATCATTAATTAATTGAAACTGATCGCATCAATTTTCGGGATAGGCTATGTAAAAGGCGGCGGCACACTGGCCGCTATAGTTACGTGCCCGTTTATATGGCTGTTATGGCAGCAGCCAGGTTTACAAAGCCCCTGGTATTTGGTAGCCGCCACCGTTATCATAACCCTGCTGGGCATTTACGTTGGCGACAAGGTAGAGCCCTTTTGGGGCAAGGACAGTTACCGTGTAGTGATAGACGAAGTTGCCGGCATGATGGTAACCATGTTGTTCATTCCGCCTAATTTGTATTACCTGCTGATAGGCCTGGTGCTGTTCCGTTTTTTTGATATTGTAAAACCGCTTGGCATCCGCAAAATGGAGGCTCTGCCCGGCGGTACCGGTGTGATGATGGATGATGTACTGGCCGGTGTATATGGTAACATTGTATTGCAGGTTATTGTATTTCTTGTTGTTAAGTTTTATGGAAATGCCTCAATCGATGTGAGCATTTGAATGGGCTAAAATTCAGTATAAATATTTACCTTAGTTTTTAAACTTTAAACTTTTATCAGGGTATGACTTTTTTTACCTATGCTGCGCTGTTTTTGCTTGCTATCCGCCTACGCAGGGCTATTAAATTATCACCCATAACAGCAAAATGGAACGCGCCGCTCTATGGCATAGCTTTAGCTACCGTTGGTGTAGCTTTTTTGCTGGATGATTTGCTGCCCAATGACGAGGTAGAGGGGATAGTAATTGCATTGGTACTGTTAGGGGTAGTAGAATTCTTAAAACGCGAACCCGATTTTAAGCGTTTCCATGTATTAATAAATGCGCATTATCCGCTCATTGCTGCTGTTATACTCTCTAATATAGTTGCGCTTATCAGCATAAAATTTTATAAAAAATACGACGATTATTTTCAGGCCACGCAATTAGCCGCTTTCGGCTGGATATTTTTGCGAGTAGCAACATCCAAAAAACAACAAAGCGAGCTCAAACGCATTAGTGAGCGTAAAGACGAACTGGAAATATTGGTTGCCGAGCGTACCGCCGAAATAACCAAACAGCGTAACGAACTGCAGGAAACCGTGAAAGAACTCCAGTCTACACAAGCGCAGCTGATCCAACAGGAAAAACTGGCATCGTTAGGTGAGCTTACCGCCGGTATAGCGCACGAGATCCAGAACCCGCTCAACTTTGTTAACAACTTCTCTGAAGTAAGTATGGAGCTTATTGAGGAGATGGAGGAGGAGATGGCCAAAGGCGATATGGAAGAAGCTACTGCTATTGCCAACGATATTAAACAAAACCTTGAGAAGATCCGCCACCATGGCAAACGTGCCGATGGTATTGTAAAAGGGATGCTGCAGCACAGCCGCGCCAGCAGCAATGTTAAGGAGCCAACAAACCTCAATACCATTGCCGATGAGTACTTCCGCCTGGCCTATCATGGCCTGCGTGCCAAGGACAAATCGTTCAATGCGGATCTGGTGACTAATTTCGACCCGGCTTTGCCGTCCATCAATATCGTATCGCAGGATGTTGGCCGGGTGTTGCTGAACATGTTCACCAATGCGTTTTATGCGGTGCATCAAAAGCAAAAAACAGTAGGGGGCGATTTTAAACCCCGCGTTGAGGTATCAACCCGTACCATAAAAACGCCAAAAGGCAGCGAAGTAGAGATCGTGGTAAAAGATAATGGCAGCGGTATCCCTGATGCTATTAAGGATAAAATTATGCAGCCGTTCTTTACCACCAAGCCGGCAGGCGAAGGCACAGGGCTTGGCTTATCGCTTAGCTATGATATTATTGTGAAAGCACATAAAGGCCACATCAATATTAACAGCAAGGAAGGCGAGGGCTCTGAGTTTATTATTACGCTGCCCATTGCATGATCAATCGGGTTGCCCCTGTTTATAAATTATTGCAACGCGTAAATTTGAATTATATATATCTTTAAGCCCTATATGAAAATATTAGTCGTAGACGACGAAGAGGACGTTCAGCCGCTATTTTTACAACGATTCCGTAAGGAAATTAAGAACCACGAAGTTGAGTTTGATTTTGCGCAATCGGGCGAGGAAGCGTTAGATTATCTGAAAGATAAACACTCGGAAGTGGTGCTGATCCTGTCGGATATTAACATGCCGGGCATGAGCGGGATTGAGCTGCTTACACATATCCGCGAGGATTTCCCAACCCCGCCGCCGCCCGTGGTAATGATGATAACCGCCTACGGCGACGAAGAAAACTACAAGCAGGCAATGGACAAAGGGGCCAATGATTTTTTGACCAAACCGCTTGATTTTAACTTACTGAAAGAAAAACTTAAAACTTTATAGCACAAACAATGGCTAAGATACTGGTAGTGGATGACGAAGCTGATCTGGAGATACTGGTAAAACAAAAGTTCCGCCGCAAGATCAGGGAGAACGAGTACGAATTTATTTTCGCGCAGAACGGGGAAGAAGCTTTACAGCGCATCAAAGAAAACCCCGATCTGGATATCATCCTGTCGGATATTAACATGCCCGTAATGGACGGCCTTACCTTGCTTACCCATTTACCCGAGGCCAACCCTACGCTTAAAGCGGTGGTGGTATCGGCCTACGGCGATATGCAGAACATCCGTACCGCCATGAATCGCGGCGCTTTTGATTTTGTGATGAAACCGGTGGACTTTGACGACCTTGACATTACCATGCAGCGTACCATTACCTACGTAAGGCAATTGCAAGAAACGTTGAAAGCTATTAAAGAGAACAACATACTAAAAATGTACGTGGATGAGAATGTGCTGAATTTTATGACGCACAAGGAATTTGAAGGCAGCCTGATGAAGAACGAGCTGCTGGAGGCCACGGTTATGTTTATTGATGTATGCGGTTTTACAGCTATTACAGAGCATATCCCGGCCAATACGGTGGTTAACCTGCTTAATGGTTTATTTGATAAAATTGTAAAAGAAATTATTGCCCAGGGCGGCCACGTAGATAAGTTTATGGGCGATGCCATCATGGCGGTTTTCCGTGGCGAATTCCATTTGGATAGGGCGATAGATGCTGCCCTGGCCGTTAAAGCGCACCTGAGCGACGAACCTGAGATTGACGCGGGCAATGGCAAAAAATTCAAACCCAATATTTCTGTAGGCATCAACTCTGGCGAAATGGTTTCGGGCAATATTGGCTCGGCATCTCTGAAACGATTGGATTATACCGTAATAGGCGATTCGGTAAACCTGGCGCAGCGCCTGCAAGGCATAGCCACCGCCGGGCAGATTATTATCACCGAGGACGTCTTCCACAAAGCCAAAGAGTCATTCCAGTGCAAACCTAATGGTGAGTTTTCCCTTAAAAATAAGCTAAAACCAGTTAATACTTACGAAGTGATGGAGTAGGGGTTTCGAATTTCTACTACTGGTCTAAGTTTTCAACTTAAACCCAAAATGAGTTAAGCTTTCAGCCTAACAGTATTATTCTTTTAATGAGTTTATTTGTTTTGTTTCGCAAGCTGAAAGCTTGCTTTGTTGTAGGTCTAAGTTGAAAACTTAGACCAGTGTTTTAAATTAGTATTTCGAATTAGGGTTTAGAATTTATCTTTTAATGCCTTGCCCTGCGCTTCAAAACCCCACCCGCAGCTTCTTTAATAATACTGGTAAAGATGAATGCCTTTGAATCTATCTCATGCACCATGTTCTTTAAACGGCGTAATTCCAAACGGGTAACTACCGTAAACACAATATCAACAGGGTGGCTTACGTCAAAGCTTTCTTTCAGAAAACCACGTTCGCCTTTGTAAACGGTAATGCCGCGGCCAAGTTGCTTTACCAGCATCTCTTTGATAGCCGCGTTCTGGCCCGATATAATGGTTACACCAGTGTATTCCTCCAGGCCTTCAATCACAAAGTTAATAGTGCGCGATGCCGTATAATAAGTAAGGATAGAATATAACGAAGTTTCCAAACCCAGTTTTATGGCAGCTATTAAAAAGATGATAATGTTTATCCCCAGGATAATCTCGCTAATGGTAAAACTAATCCGTTTACCGGTATACAAAGCCAATACCTCAATGCCATCCAGTGCGCAGCCGCCCCGTATAGCCAGCCCTATGCCTATGCCCATAAACACCCCGCCAAAAATAGATACCAGCAGCTTATCTGAAGTGATCTCCGGATAGGGGATAAAATGCAGGCACAGCGCCAACCCTATAATGGCCAGAAAGGTTTTTACCGCGAATGATTTATTTACCTGGAAAGCGCCCATAATAATGAACGGGATATTGGCTATAATAATAACATAACCAATATTTACGTGGTAAAGCTCATGTATCAGCAGGGAGATACCGGTTACCCCGCCATCAAAAAATTTATTGGGTACTAAAAAACTTTTCAGGGCAAAACCGCAAAACAGGATGCCCGTAATGGTATAAATGGTATCTAAAGCAGTAATTTTTACGGCGTTATTCTTAGTCATTAACGTGGTAGTTTTATGTTGTAAAGCTCTTAAATTTTCTTCTTGTTTGGGCTGCCTGTTTTTTAAAGAAGCATCCGTAAAGTATCGGTGTTTTTGCAAAAAAGTGGTTTGCAGCTGGTCCCATTCTTCTTCGTTGCGGATGGTACCAAGGGCCAGCATTTCATGGTACAGCTTACTGCCGGTAGTTGCAAAATCACTGCGACCCAGGTAATCCAGGTCGGCATCGCAAATAATTTGCTCCAACAGGTTGGCGGGTTGCTGCGGCAGCTGCGTAGCCATAATCAGCGTACAAATCTTTTCAATATCAGTTTCATCATAACCAAACTGCGGTAAAGCTTCGCGGGTTATTTTGCAGGATGCCAGCTCATGCCCGTGATTCCCCAGCAGGTACCCACAATCATGGTAAAGGGCGGCAACAAGCAGTATTTTGGTAAATTCATCGTTAACAATCTCTTGTTTGGCAATAGCCGCTGCCGAATGATAAACATCAAGGGTATGGTCGGCATTATGGTAATGAAACTGCGCGGGCAGCCCGGTACGCAACCTGTCTAAAATATATTTACCCTCGGGGCTATCAACCATCATTCGCCTGCTTTTTCTGTTGCGCTAAGATATTAATTTGAGGGGAAAGTTGGGCGACTTTACATTTCTCAATTTTACTCACCCGCCGCGTGGGGTATAGAATAAACAATTCCCTATCTTTTGGAGACAGCTATGAAGTTCATTTGTCACCGTTCCCTGATTAATGTGACCGCAACGTCAAATAACATCGCTATAGCTGCAACAGGGGCTATTTAGCACTAATTTTGAATAACATCTGCCAAGATAAGGTGTTAAACATCTGAACAGAACAAGACTATGAGCGCAAAGAAATTATCAGATATAAAATATTCCGTATTAGACCTGGCCACCGTTGTAGAGGGCAGCACCCCCATTGATAGCTTTAAAAAAAGCATGGAGGTGGCGCAGTTGGCCGAAAAGGTAGGCTATACTCGTTACTGGTTTGCCGAGCATCATAATATGATGAATGTGGCCAGTTCCGCAACATCAGTATTGATAGGCTATATAGCCGGTGGTACATCAAAAATAAGGGTTGGCTCGGGTGGTATTATGCTGCCTAACCACGCGCCGCTTATTGTGGCCGAGCAGTTTGGCACACTGGCATCGCTTTACCCAGGCAGGATTGACCTTGGACTTGGCCGCGCGCCGGGCACCGACCAGACGACCGCCCTGGCTATCCGTGGCGAAAACTTTAACGCGGCGCATAATTTCCCACGGGATATTGTGCGGTTGCAAACCTATTTTTCGGCCGATAATGCTACAAGTAAGGTAAGGGCGATCCCGGGCGAAGGCCTGGATATCCCGATTTGGGTACTGGGCTCAAGTACCGATAGCGCAAAGGTTGCCGCGGCTATGGGTTTACCTTATGCTTTTGCCAGCCACTTTGCACCAACGTATTTTATGGAGGCCATTAAAATTTACCGCGACAATTTTAAACCTTCCGAATACCTGCAAAAGCCATACGTAATGGCCTGTGTGAACGTGGTAGCTGCCGATACTGATGGCGAAGCCGAATACCTTGCCACATCCATAAAGCAGTTTTTTATGGGTGTAGTAACCGGCAAAAGGCAATTGCTGCCACCGCCCGTTAAAAGTATGGACAACGTTTGGAATGTGTTTGAAGAAGAAGCCGTAATGCAAATGCTGGCGTACTCGTTCATCGGGGGGCCGGAGAAGATCAGGGCGGAGTTAACCGCATTTGTTGATGAAACAGGGGTTGATGAGATTATGGCAACCACCCATGTATTTGACCATCAATCGCGTATGTATTCGTACAAGGTTTTTGCCGATGTGATCCGCAATACTAATTACGCCCCGCTCAATATCATACTATAAGAAACATTTTGTGTTTAGTAACAAGAAAAGGCTGCGATAGTAATATCGCGGCCTTTCTTGCTTATTATGGATTAAACTTATTGAACAATAACCGATACGTTCTCTACCTCCAATTCCTCCTGTGGCGCACCGCCATATTTTTTTATGGAGATGTTAAAGTTGGGTTGCGCCCCGGCTTTAGACAGGTTAAACTCTTTTGAGATCTCAAAAGTGAAGGTTTCCTGCATTTTGGCCGGCATACCATCCATTTTCATGTCTTCCATACCCGAATGATGATCGGCACCAAAAAAGGTCATAAATCCGCTAAAGTAATCGCTTTTTGAATTGGCTACTGCGCCTTTTGGCAGGTTCAAAAACACCTCGTAACCACCTTTAGGTGCTTTGGTGTATGATACCGTAACGTTCATAAATACTTTTTGGTTGGCGTTGCTTTTCAGCAAATTGGTTTTGGCTGCGTTATTGGCAATAGTAAAATTGGTAATCCCTTTACTTACCGTTACATTAGGTGCCTGCGATGCCAGCGCGTTTTTAGCCTGTAGCTGTAACGGTGCTGCTTTTAGCACGTTGGCAGGTTTGCCCTGCACCGGGGTATCGTCGTAATCATAATCCATGGTGTACAATATCCTCATGATATCTTCCATCGTGTACTGCACTTTTTTACCGTTCTCGTCAAAGAAAATGTAAGGCCAAGGTACTGATTTTAACTCCGAAAGGGTAACTTCCTGCCCGTTACCGGTGTTGGTCCATTTTTGCCATACCCGGTCAATGTTGGCATGGTGCACCCAGAATATCGGGTCGTAAGCTGCGGTTCTTACATCCTGCATCAGGCCGCCGCCCTGATCAAATTTTTGCTTAATAGGGTTAAACATACCTTTGCCGGCCTCGCTGTTGCCGTAACCAATATAATCGTGCATGGCACCGTGTGGGGCTGCATTCATATTTTTGTTAAAGCCCGCGTATGTAGTGTTATCAAACAGATTTTTCAGATCAATAAATTCCAGTATTTCGCCATGTAAGGGGGCGCCATTGTTCAGGCTATCCAAACGGGCCTTTTCGTACAGGCTCGATTTAGTGTCGCGGTAAATGGCCGGCATAGTACGGCTTTGCCGGGCGTTTAACGTATCGGTGTATCCCCAGTAAGGCAGGCTGAAATCCGGATCTCCGGAGAGCTTGCGCACAATCTTCTCAAAATGATAAATGTACAGCCTGTGCCATACCAAAAAGTGGATCACCTCTTTTTTTGATTTGGTGTGTGTGCAGTTATCCCAGGCCTCTTTCAAATCTTTTGGGTAATGATAGCTGGCGCAAAAAGGGTTGTTGGGGATAGTATCGGGCACCCAGTGGATAGCCCCCTGGTAATACCAACTGCTGGTGCTGTCGCAATCCATGCGGCGCATAATGGTCAGGGCCTTTTTTAGGTCGTCCATGTCTTTTTGTGCTTTTACCGAGTAAAGGCTTTTACGTACATGGCGCGTTTGCGTGCCCTGTACTTTTTCTTTATTGCCGCTTGGGTTTCCGCCGCAGGCGCTCAGGGCTGCAGTAAATAAAATAGCCGCCCATTTTAATGGTTTGTTCATTGTGATGTCGTTAAGGTTAGGTAATATAAATATACTATACTCTAACGCTCCGCCGAAAGGGTATAAACAGCTTTTTTGCAGGTGCTGATATTATGGGAACCAAAACACATGAAAATGTTAACAACAACCCACCGTACTCAATGATATAATATTACGTTTTAGTGTTGTGTGTATAAAATTTGCAAATTGCGTACAACAAACAGGCGTATTAAATGTAATTTACACTGTATTTAACATCATACCTTTTGCCTGCCTTATCGGGCAATGTTTTTTAATAATAAATGAGTAAAGTATTTACGATAACAGAAGGGCTTGAAAACTTAGGCGCCATGAGCACCGGGGGGCAAGGCTCGGTATACAAAGGCCGCCGTATGGGGCCTGTGTTAACGGCCATAAAACTGCTGCCAACGCCTATCCATACCGAAAGTGAGGACGATAAGAATTTTCGCAACTTTCGTAACGAGGTAAGCAAGCTGCAAAAAGTCAACGAACAGCCAAACCCGAATGTGGTGAAGATATTGAGTTCGGGTATTACCGATAGCGGCTCATTTCCCTACATCGAGATGGAGTACATTGAGGGCCCTGATCTTTGCGAACTGCTGAAAGAACCCCACGAAAAGATCTTTATGCTTACCGAGGTTATCCGCGTAGCTGATCAATTAGCCAGCGCCCTGGCGCATTGCCATAAAGTAGGGGTAAAACACGGTGATGTAAAAAGTAATAACGTAAAATATAATATCCACACAGGTAATTACGTACTGCTTGATTTTGGCCTGGCCATCATGAGCGAGGAACAACGCCGTACCAGCATCCGCCATGCGGGGGCTATTGAATTTATGGCGCCCGAGCAGCACGACGGCAAAATGCTGTTGCAAACTGATATTTATAGCTATGGCATCATCCTGTATGAATTACTGACCGGCGAAGTACCCTTCCCGCTGCATGGCGGTGGTGATGCCGGCCGTAACGCGGTGATGCTGGCGCATATAGAATCGCCGGTGCCTGACTTGCTCAACGCCCGCAGAAACTCCTTGCCCGATACCTGGGACCAGGAAAAACGCGGACGCGAAATGCAGCTGCCTCAGTGGCTGCTTAAACTGGTAGACAAATGCCTTGAAAAAGACCCGGCCAGAAGGTTCAGCAATGGTACACAACTACATGATGCTATTGTAACAGGCAGCCTCAGCGGGTCTGATAGTTTTGATATTGCCGGTGGCCTCAGTAACGCCGCCCTGCGGAGCGAGAATGAGCGCCTGCACAACCAGTTGCTGCAATATCAGCAATCGGGAGCGCCTATCATTAAACAACAAGTTGCAGCAGTACCTGTTGAAGACGAGTCGCGCGTATCGTTGTCAAAGCCATATTACTATACCGTAATGGTGTTGCTTGTGCTGTTTATGGGTTTCTCGGTTTACGCCACGTTTTTGAAAAAAGAAGGTCACCAAAATCAGTCAAAACAGGATTCGTCGCAAACAAAAGCAGATACCAGCACAGGGAAGCCCGATTATGGTTCGAGGTTCCCGACGGATAATGCGGCAGAGGATTCAATACCCGTAAAGCAGGATACCGTGGTGAAAAAACCGGTAGTGATACCGCAAAAACCAGCGCCTGATACTACAGGGACAATAGAAACCGATACAACTCAAAAACCAGAGTAGATTTCGGATTAGAATTTAGTATTTAGAGTTTAGTAATTAGCATTTAGAATTTAAAAGGAAACATGGCCTCAACACCAAATTTTTGGCAGCGCATAGGCATACAGGATTGGTTTTTAACCAACGAGAGTACTGAGAAGGCAAAGGCCAAAGCCCTTACGCCCGATACGGTTTACAGTTATATTGTCGAGAAATTTCGCGATTCTATCAAAGACCTCTCATTTGCCGACCGCGTAGTATTTTACCACGAATTCATCATCAGCTTTAATGCCGATGATTATAAGGAGTTTGTTGCCGATAAACAAGGCATCTTTGGCCTGATTGTGCAGGAAACGGTGACCAAGTTTTACGAGATATTGAAAGAATACCGCGCAGCCGGTAAAACAGTAAAGCCATCGGGCTCTAAATGGGTGTTCAGGCTGGTATCGCACCCCGATTATGCCCGCGGCGATAAAGGCTTCATCGGCAAATTACTGCCTGATAATAACCAGAAAGAGCAAAACCTGCGCGTTACCTTCATTCCCCGCCAAACGGGCATTGCCCAAACCTTTGATGTAAGCCAGGAAGCGTTAAAAGGCTTTACCTATTACAGCGAAGGTTACTTCGAGATCCCGTACGAGCAGGAACTGGAACCTGAAGAACAAAAGGCCGCCAAAATACAAAACACTGTAGCGCGCCTGGAAACCATCATCCCCGACCAGCAGTTTGCCGGTAAAAAGGTAGAGTACCTGATGAAGGACGAAGAGATCATCGTATCGGGTAGCGAGGAAACGCGCGAAGATTCAAACATCTTCACCATCCCAAGCGATTGGGTGAACGCGCCGCACCTGCAAATACGTTATAACAAGGCCGATGGTAAATTTTACCTGGCATCATTTGGTGAGATAACCACACTGAACGAAGTTACCATAGCCCGCAGCGATATTAACTCGCCGCAATGGGTAGAGCTGCCGGTAAACTCGCGCATGCTGCTAAACGGTATTATTGGTTTAAACCTTTTTAAAGCATAATGATTTTTAACCACAAAGTTCACAGAGATATGCAAACAGTTAAGTACGGAGATCACAGAAATATAATGATTAAACAAGCCTCTGTGATCTTTGTGTTTCTCACTTCGTGCCCTCTGTGGTTAAATAATAAAATGTCACACACCAAAATTTAGATTCTTAAGTATGTCGCAAATATTATCCATAGGCTTATTGGTGATTGGGTTTTTCCTGCTGGTAACCCATTTTGCTGATATTAAAAACTCAGGTAAACGCAATGGCTGAAAACTATTTTGGATTAACCGACACAGGCAAGGTACGTACCAATAACGAGGATGCCTTTATTACCCAAAAGGTAATGGGCAACCGCATGGTACTTGCTGCGGTAATTGATGGGGTTGGTGGTTATAACGGCGGCGAGGTAGCTGCCGATATAGCTAAAACAGTAATTATCGACAGGCTGAGTGGCCTACAGGGCGAGATCATCCCCGGGATGATAGACGCTTTTAAACTGGCCAGCAAACAGATCTCTGACAGGAAACTGGAAGATAAAGAACTGGAAAGCATGGCCTGCGTAGCTACCATGGCGCTGGTCGACCTGGAGAACAACCAGTTTTTTTACGCGCACGTGGGCGATACCCGTTTGTATTTGCTGCGCGATGCATCATTGATAAAAATATCTAAAGACCACTCCTTTGTGGGCTTTTTGGAAGATAGCGGCAGGCTTACCGAAGATGCTGCCATGAACCACCCCAAACGTAACGAGATAAACAAAGCCCTGGGCTTTACCAGCCAGATAGATACCGACGAGAGTTTTATTGAAACAGGGCAATCGCCGTTTTTGCCTGGCGACCTGCTGCTAATTTGCAGCGATGGCTTAACCGACCTGGTAGATAAGAACGGTATATTGGATATCATTACCAAAAAAACCTCTCTGCAAGATAAAGCAGCACAGTTGATAACCACCGCCAATGCCAACGGTGGCCGCGATAACGTAACCGTTGTACTGTACAAAATGATAAGGCGCAGCAAAAGCCGCAGGCTACTATGCCCGCATCATCGCCCGCAAAAAGGAACGATGAAACAGATGATGGCATAACGCTCGCCCGCCCCAAACAACAACACATCGAACCCGAAATCAAATATAAAGCACCTATGGGGCCAAACAGAAACCTCGGTTTAACGCTTATACTTGGCTTTTTGTGCCTGGTTTTCTTATCATCAACCATTTGGTTATTTCTTACCAATCAAAAAGAAGCTACACCGCTTGGGCAAAGCATCGGCCCGCCGGTACAAAAACTGCGCAACGCCGATGAAGTAAAACTGCAGGATGCTATTGATGCTTTTAAAGGCGATACGCTGGTGTTATCAGATACCGCGTTTAAACAACCCATTATCATCACCGATACCTTGCATATTGACCAGGATACGTTGTACGTAAGGGTGAAAGGTAATATTACTTTACAGCGTGATACGGCTTACAAAGGCCCTGCTTTAGCAATAGCGGCAGATAGTAAAGTGGTTGTGCTGGAGAACCTGAAATTTAAAGATTTTAATACCGGCATAGACCTGGGCAACACCGGTTTGTTTTTAAAGAATACACAATTCATCAATTGTAAGCTGCATGTTCAGCGTAAGTATGATCTGCCTGATAGTAAGCCGGTAACCGCCGATTTTCCGGCCACTAAAGTAAACCCGCAAGCCGCTAAAACCCAAACCCCTGCCAAGCCGAATGGAGCCCGATAAAATACAAGCGGTAAGCCGCTGGAAAGAGCGCATTTTTCTGCTGTTGATAAGCGTTCTGTTCGTGTTTTTATTCTTCAGGCTGCACGCGGTTCTGCAAACCCGTTTTGTAGATGTGGGCAAGCGCCTGCAGGATGGTACCATGATCAACCTGAACGCGCCCGACCCGGCAGGGCAGCTGAAAAAACTGCTGACCAGGGGGTATTACTTTGAGGATAAACGCGACATAGACCTGATAACAACAACCGTTGCCAACGCATCGGGCGGTACCACGCAGGTTGATAATATTGGCGAACTGAATAAACGCAAATACTTTATTGTGGCCGATGATGCTTTTGCAAAGGGCGGTAAATCATTTAAAAGCAGGGTAGATGCCTCGCGTTCCCTGTTAGGTTACACCGGCGAAGATTCATTGCTGTTTATAAGCGAAAAAAACAACCCGGTTAAAGTACCACAGGTAACTGACCTGGCCCTGGGCGATCAAAGCATCAGCGCAAGTATCGTCAACAAAAAACAGCCCGTAGCCGGCGTTTTGGTAAAGCTGGAAATGATACTGCCGCAGGATAGTATTTACAACGACGAAGAAATTGAAGATGTTAAGCTGATCACCGAAAATGGGAACGGCTTTAAAAAGATATTTACGCCAGATAGCGCCGGTAAAAAACACCTGCAAAGTTTAACCGCCTACGCCCGCACTAACGAGCAAGGCATTGCAGAGTTTAAGAACCTGCCCGAAGGCAAAGCTTTTAAAGTGCTGCCGTTGCAACCGGGCTACCAGTTTGGTGCATCGCAGGGTATCCAGAACCTGGATGATGATGCCAGCTTTACGTTCAGCCAGCAGCCGCATACCATCAGGCTTTTTTCCACTAAGGATTTTAATATCCTCAAAAAGGAGAAATCTCTCATTATCCGTACACCGGTCGAGTTTAATAAATGGTTCCTCATTATCTCGGGCAGTTTTATAGCGGCGTTTTTGCTGGTGCATATCATCCTGTCGTGGAAGTTCAGCACAGCCGACCAATTGATCTTACCGGTGGTGATGATCCTCGCCGGTCTGTCGTTTTTAACCTTATTAAGCCTGCAGGACCCCATACGCGATAGGTTTTTAGCAAAAGATATGCTGATCTACCTGGGCATCGGCCTTATAGCTATGCTGGTAATGTTGCAATTTAAACTACGCCGGTTTACACCCGATTCGTGGATTTACCGGATGCTGGTGTTTAAGCACAACCGTAACGCGGCAAACGGCTGGCCTTGGGTAGTACTGGCGGCCACGCTGCTGGCCATGACCATTAAATTTGGTACCGGCCCCGAAGGCAGCGGCGTTAAGGTAAACTTGTTTGGCTTTCAGCCCAGCGAAATTGTAAAATACCTGGTTATCCTTTTCCTGGCGGGATTTTTTGCCGCTAACGAGAAGCTGATCAGCGAATACAGCAGCTGGGGCAAGCGCTGGCAATTCTTTTCATTCGCTTTGATTGCTATACTGGTAACGCTGCTGCTGTTCCTGCTACTGGGCGATCTGGGCCCGGCTATGGTGGTGTGTTTTACCTTTATCGTGCTGTTCTCCTTCTCCCGCGGCGATTTTATGTTTATGGCAGGCGCAGTGGTGCTGTACGTCATCGTATCGTGGGTGGTAAAGAACGTTTGGCTATCGGCCTTGATAACGGCAGCTATTGCTGCCCTGTTTATGGCATTCAAACGTAAATCAATAAGCGAATCGGCTATGATGGTGCTCATCATTATGGCGGCTTTTTTAACTATAGATCAGATCCCGTACTTAGGCAAACTGTTTCCCGGCCCGGTGCAACGGCTGGTTGACCGTAAAGCCATATGGCAGGATGCCTGGAATAATGAGGTTTACGGTGGCGACCAGGTAGCTAACGGCCTTTGGGCTATGGGTAGCGGTGGCATAAGCGGGCAGGGTGTAGGCGAAGGCTTCGCCAAAACAATCCCCGAAGCACATACCGATATGATATTGCCATCCATGGGCGAGGAATTCGGCTGGACGGGGATTACGTGTATCTTCATCCTGTTCCTGCTTTACCTGCACCGTTCTATCATCATTGGCCGGCGAACGGGTACACCGTTCCTGTTTTACCTGTGCGCGGGGATAGGCATATCCACCTTTGTGCAGTTTATGCTGATAGCGGGTGGCTCGACCGGGGCACTACCGCTTTCGGGTGTTTCGTTGCCGTTCCAGAGTTATGGCGGGTCGTCATTGGTGGCCAACTTACTGGCGTCAGGCTTTTTGCTCTCTGCATCATTGGTAAGGGGTACGCCGGTGCAAATGAATTATATATCGCGCCAGCAGGATAAAAACCTGGTGCCCGCGCTGCTTGGCGCTGTTGCAGGTATTGTGTTGCTATCGGTAAATGTATCGCGGTATTCGTTTGATAATAAAAAATGGGTGGTGAAACCTTCATTGGTTGCCGATAAAAGCGGCGCCCGCATGTTTAGCTATAACCCGCGCATCGCTATATTAATGAACCGTTTGGAAGCCGGTAATATTTACGACCGCGACGGCGTATTGCTGGCTACCAGCAAACCCGAACTGGTGATACAACAACACCGTAAACTGGTACAGGCGGGGGCGGTTGGATACAATATAGATTCGGCCATGCACAAGCGGCTGGACAGGTACTACCCTTTTGATGAGCAGATGTTTTTTTGGACGGGCGATGCCAATACAGGTGTTTTTAACGGCAGCCCCAACGGTTATTTTGCCGAATATGAGCATGCCGCCGAACTGCGGGGCTTTAAAATGCCAACCGAAAAGTATAATGTTACCGCTAACCGCTACCGCGAGGACAGGTTTTTGGCCCGTGGCGTAAAAGAAATGACGGTTGTTAAGCGCGATTATAGCGCCATTGCCCCGCTGCTTTTGGCAGGCATCAACAGCGCCGAAGTGGAAGCCTTTAAAAAACGCAACCGCGATATTAAACTAACCATGGATGCATCGCTGCAAACCAGTATCCAAAACTCAATAGCGCAGGACACCTCTTTGCTGGATAACCGGGTATCGGTTGTAGTGATGGAATCAAACACCGGCGATGTGCTTACTTCGGCCGTTTATCCACTGCCACCCGTGCACGACTGGGAAAAACTGACCATGAGTTACGCTGAGCAGAATCAATTGGCTAACTGGACAACCACGCAGGATCTGGGCTTCACACTGGCTACGCAGCCGGGATCAACCGCTAAGCTTGCAACCTCTATCGCTTCGTTTAACAAACTGGGGTTGGCCGCGGCTAACCGTAAGTTTACCGTAGAAAGTTACGAACGTATCCGTACCAAGGGTTTGGAACCTGATGAAACCGGGCTGATCACTTTGGAACGTGCTGTTGCCAAATCAAACAACGTGTATTTTATTAAACTTGCCAATGAAGAACACCTGCAAGAGCAGATGGCCACTGTTTATATGAAAACCGGGATGTTTTTACACGGGGTGGGTGGTTATTATTACGGCCGCGATAAAGAAAATGCCGCGCAGGAAGAAAAATGGCGGGAGCTTTGGCGTAAAACCGAGTTTAATACCAAGCCGAAATATAATCCCAATAATATCCGCAAAACAAGAGCTAAGGGAATATCCGGTATGGCCTGGGGGCAGGGCGAACTGATCGCTACCCCGGCATCTGTAGCGCGTATGGCGGCGGCGATAGCCAACCACGGCACTATATTGCAAAACAGGTACGTGCTAAAGGTGAATGATTCGGCCGTAGTGGTTAAGCCGGGCACTAAACTAACTAATGACCCTCAATATGCAGCCTTGCTACGCCAGTATATGATTGAGCAAAGCGCACCAAAAGAATGGATACTTGGCCTTGCGGTAGCTGGTAAAACCGGCACGCCCGAACGCATCTGGAAAAAGCAGCAGATAAACGATGGCTGGTATGTATTCTTCGCGCCGAAGGCAAATGGAAGCGGTAATATGGTAGTTTGTATCCGAATAGAATCTACAAAAGGTTCATCGGATGCGGTAAGGTTGGCGGGTAAGCACGTGATCCCTTTCCTGAAAGAAAAAGGATACATTAAAAGTATTAAAGAGCAAACAAGTGAATAACCCTCGGGTTTAGCATAATATATAATTGATTTTAAGGTTCAATAATAATAATAGTACTACGCATCATCATGTTTAATTTGTTTAAAAGCGATAAGGAAAACCGGC
>Ga0247741_1000581_pt1 | contig 20615 bp, 24 predicted proteins | sample UWRJL213509R2_FD_180945 | JGI IMG/M metagenome (GOLD analysis project Ga0247741, IMG submission 180945) | Plant litter microbial communities from Arlington Agricultural Research Station in Wisconsin, United States - UWRJ-L213-509R-2 | ecosystem: Environmental > Terrestrial > Plant litter >... | reverse complement strand
GCACTCGTAGACCGCCATGGACGTCCACGCCATCGTCATCATCACGATCGCGGCCGCGCTCATCTTCGACGTCATCAACGGCTTCCACGATGCGGCGAACTCGATCGCGACGATCGTCTCGACGCGCGTGCTCACGCCGCGCGCGGCCGTGCTGTGGGCGGCGGCGTTCAACTTCGTCGCGCTCTTCATCTTTCACCAGGGCGTGGCCGACACGATCGCGAAGACGATCCACATCGAGGGCACGAGCCACGCGTACGTCTGGGTCGTGGTCTCCGGACTCTCCGGCGCGATCGTGTGGAACCTCTTCACCTGGAAGATCGGCCTTCCCTCGTCGAGCTCGCACGCGCTGATCGGCGGCCTCTCCGGTGCCGGCCTCGCGTACGGCGGTCTCGATACGCTCCAGCTCGGCGCGATCGCGAAGACGCTGTACTTCATCCCGCTCGCTCCGATCCTCGGCCTGTTGTTCGGCAGCCTCTTGATGTTCATCGTCTACTGGATCGTCCGGACATGGCGACCGCAGAAGGTGGATCGCACGTTCCGTGTGGGGCAGCTGATCTCGGCGGGCCTCTACTCCATCGGCCACGGCGGCAACGACGCGCAGAAGACCGCCGGCGTGATCTGGGCCGTGATGATCGCCGACGGCATGCTCGCGAAGGGCGAGCCCGCGCCGTACTGGATCTTCGTCGCATCGTACGTCGCGATGGCGTTCGGCACGGCCATCGGCGGCTGGCGCATCGTGAAGACGATGGGCATGGGCCTCACGCACCTGAAGCCGGTCGGTGGCTTCTGCGCGGAGGTCGCCGGCGCGGTGACCTTGTTTCTCGCCACGCACCTGAAGATCCCCGTCTCGACGACCCACACCATCACGGGCGCGATCGTCGGCGTCGGCTCGGTCGTGAACGCCCGCGGCATTCGCTGGGGCCTCGCCACGCGCATCGTGTACGCGTGGATCTTCACGATCCCGGCCGCCGGCCTCGTCGGTGCGGGCGTGGTGCTGCTGGCGCGCGCGCTCGGCGCCTACTGAGCTTCGATCGTCACTTCGAAGTCGAGCTTGTCCTCGGGCGCGGCCGCCTTGATCGCCACGTCGACGAACTTCGTTTTCACGCACGCATCGGCCGCCGGCACGCCCGTGGTCACGGCCTTGATGTTCGCCTTGCCGCCGGCGAGCGCCACCGTGACCTTCGCGAGCTTCGAGGTCTTGCCGTCGACGCAGTCGAGCAGCGCGTCCTTGCGCGAGCGCACCGCGGTGGTCAGCGCGTCCTTCAGGCCCTGCTCCTTCGAGAGCGAGGCCTTGTCGGTCCGCGGCGCGAGCGGTTCGGCGGCCTTCTTCAGCGAGAGCTCGACCCACATCGCCGAGGCACCGGTGGGGAGCTTGATCGCGTCGAGGGCGCGCGCGAGGCACGTGTCGTAGGTCGATTCGCCGGTGCTGCGCACGAGCGCCTTGCTGCCATCGAGCCACGCGGCCACGTCGACGTCCGCGAGCGTCTTCTCGCGCTTCGCGGCGCACGCATCGAGCCCGGCCGACTGCGCGTCGAAGGCCTGCGCGATATCGGCGGCGCGGTTCTCGGTGTACGCGAGCCGCTTCGTGCCGAGCTGCCACGGGCCGCCCTTCGCATCGATCAGCACGGCCACGTCGGAGACCTTCGGCGATGGATTGAACGTGCCCATGTTCTTGTTGCGATCGAGCACGTCGACCCGGCCGAACATCACGAACGCTCCGGGCAGCTTCTCGGTGATCGCGGCCTTCTTGAGCCCGCCGGCGATGCAGCTGTCGAGCGCGGCCGATCCGGTGCCACGCACCTTCGCGAGCGTGACGTTTCCTGCCTTGCCGATCTCGAGCCAGAACACCGCGGAGCCCGACGCGGCCGGCGCGCGCATGATGCAATCGGTGAGGGTGGAGTCGAGGCCCTTGTCGGCGCCGAGGAGCTTCTTCGGGGGCAGGGTGAAGCCGAGGCTGCCGTCCTCGAAGATCTGGTACGCGGGCGGCTTGTCGGCGCCGGCGGTGGCCGAAACCAGCGAAACGGCTGCGATCGCGAGGAGGCGCATGCCCTGTCATACCCGGGATCTAGGTTTCACGCCGTGGCGAAGCTCTACTTCCGTTACGGCACCATGGACTCGGCGAAGTCGCTGAACTTGCTCGCGGTCGCGCATAACTACCGCAAGCAGGGCAAGCGCGTTCTCCTGATGAAGCCGCGGCTCGACACGCGGTTCGGCGCGACGAAGATCTCGTCGCGTGCAGGCCTCGAGGCCGACGCCGATCTGATGATCGACGAAGACACGCAGCTCGTTCCGCGCGAGTTCGCGAACATCGATTGCATCCTCGTCGACGAAGCGCAGTTCCTCCCGCCCGCGGTGATCGAGGATCTCCGCCGGATCACCGTCGATCCCGGCGTCCCCGTGATCTGCTACGGCCTGCGCACGGACTTCCGTACGAAGCTCTTCCCCGGTGCCCAGCGCCTCATGGAGCTCGCCGATCGCATCGAAGAGGTGAAGGTCACCTGCCAGTTCTGCGCGAAGAAGGCGATCTGCAACCTGCGCTTCGTCAACGGCGCCGCCACGGTGCGCGGTCCGCAGATCCAGCTCGGGGCCGACGAGCAGTACGCGCCAGTCTGCTGGGCGCACTACGACGAAGCCACCCGTCAGATCGCGGCGGAGTCCTCGGGCTCTATGCTGCGCCCGAGCTGAACCGCGGTGGCAGGTGGGTCAGCCGGCAACTTCAAAGGTGAAGCCGGCACGACGCAGTCGGTCGAGGAGGAACTGTCCCATCGCGACACTCGGCGTCGTCACACCACCGGGAGCGGCGAGGGGATCGAGCGCGAGGCTAAGCGCGGACTCACCGATCATCTTTGCGGTTGACCCGTAGCCCGGATCTCCGTGCCGATCGCCCGCGACGTAGACAAGCGTGTGGTTGCCCGCCTCGCCGACGAAGCGCGTCTTCCAGTATCCGTTCGTGCGCGCCTCGGCCGACGGACCCTCGCCGGGCTGCGGCGCGCGCTTCGCGAGCATCTCGCGCAGCTTCGGCCGTTTCATCGCGAACGCGATCGCGGCGAGACCACCGGCCCAGCCTGCGGCCATCAGCGCGCCGCGCGGCGAGCCCTTCGTGGACTTCACCTCGCGATAGACGAAGTCCTTGCCCCACGGAAAGCCGGCGAGGGCATGCGCGCGACGCACGACGCGCGTGTTGATGCCGGCCATCAGGAACGGCACGGTGAACATCTTGAGCTGCTTGTTCCAGCCGATGGAGCTCTCGTCGGGAGCGGGGGGCCGATCGGCATACGGATCCGGATCGAGCCCGTACGGATTGCCGAGCACCTTGCGCACGCTCTTGTCGTCGCTCGCTTCGGCCGCGGTCTGCATGCCGCTCGCGACCGTGCCACCGGAGACCGCGCCGCTGGCCTCGCCGAACAGCGCCGTGACCTTGTTCGCCGGCTTGCCGAACGCCTTGATCATCTCCTGCTGCAGCGCCCACGTTCCGAGATCGCTGGGGATCGAATCGAAGCCGCACGTGTGCACGATGCGCGCGCCGGTCTTCACCGCGGTGTCGTGGTGGGCGTCGATCATGCGCCGCATCCACTGCACCTCGCCCGCGAGATCGCAGTAGTGCGTGCCGTGCTCGGCGCAGGCGGCGACGATCTCGTTTCCGTACTTCGCGTACGGGCCGGCGGTCGTGCAGATGACCTTCGTGCGCCTCGCGATCCCCGCCACGGCCGCGGCATCGGTGGCATCGGCGACCAGGATCGGCACGTCGAAGCCGAGCGCCTCGAGCTTGCTCTTGTTGCGGCCGGCGATCGCCCAGCGGGGCTTCTCCGCGGACCGCGAGATGTATTCAGCGACCAGCTTGCCGGTGAACCCCGTTGCACCGAAGACGACGAGATCGAATTCGCGGCTCATGTTGCGGCGCCACTCTACCGCTCTCGTGGCCGCCCGGTATGCTGGGCCGGTGTCGCCGTTGACCGAGCGCTTGGTCGCTCACCTCACTCCCGGCGATCCGCGGCCCGGGCACGATGACCGACCCGAGGATCGAAGACGCGCCGCGGTGGCGGTGGTGCTGCACGACGAGCCCATGGGGCCGCGCGTGCTGCTCATGAAGCGGGCCGAGCGAATCAGTGATCCGTGGTCGGGTCACATCTCGCTACCGGGAGGCCGGTACGAGACCTTCGATGCCGACCTCCTCGCCACCGCCATTCGCGAAACGCACGAGGAGCTCTCCATCGATCTCGCCGGCGCGCGGTACCTCGGGCAGCTGAAGTCGCTGCATCCCAGCAGCGCAGGGCCGAAGGGCATCGAGGTGACGCCGTTCGTGTTTCTCGCCGAGGTCGCCCTCGAGCCGATGCCCAGCGCCGAAGCGCTCGCCGCGTTCTGGCTTCCGCTCGAAACCGCGTCGGCGGGAACGCTCGACGGGACGTATACGTATCCCGGATCGGCGATGACGTTCCCGAGCTGGAACTACGAAGGCCACGTCATCTGGGGCTTGACGATGCGCATCCTCGCCGACGTTCTCGCGACCGGTCGTTAGCGAGCGGACTTCGCCATGTGGCCGAGCGCCGCGAGGCCGCCCTGACCGCGCGCCTTGTCGCCCGCGATCGCGCCACCGATACCGGCGACGATGCTCTCGAGGAACACGATCACGGCGACGAACATACCGAGGGTGTTGCCCATCTTTGCTCCGACCTTCACGCCCTCCGCGTGCGCGCCGCCGGCATCGGCCATCACCTGCGTCGCGGTGCTGAACAGCGAGCTGACGAGGAAGTAGTACGCGACTGCAGCGACCGCGCCCGCGGTGAGGAACGACAGCACCGCTCCGCGCACGCGCGCCTTCGTGAGGTAGGTCGATGCGAAGCCGCCGATCGCGACGATCGCGAAGTACACGGCGGCGGTGACCTTCTGGCCGAGGCCCGCGGTCGCGTACGATGCGCCGATGCCGGCGGCGATCGCGCCGAACGAGAACAGCCAGGTGGTGTGGGCGGAAAGCTTGGTGTCGTTGCTCATCTTCGATTCTCCTTGTGTGGAGAATCCCTAGAGCAGCGGCCGTGCCACGTCTAACCACTCGTAATCACGCGACTCTCGACTGACAGCGTTGGCAGTCTGCCGAGCTTGGCAGTGCCAGCTAGATCAGCGGCGCGAAGCCGCGGCCGGGCTTCGCGAACAGGTATCCCTGCACGAGGTCGATCCCGCAGGCGATCACGGCGTCGAGCTCGGCGGGGGTCTCCACGCCTTCCGCGATGACCCGGCTGCCGAGCTCGCGGCACAGCGTGGCGATCGCACCGACGACGCGGCGCTTCGCCGGATGCCGCTCGAGGTCGCGCACGAGCGACATGTCGAGCTTCACGATCTCCGGCTCGAGCGTGGCGATCGCACCGAGAGCAGAGTAACCGGCGCCGAGATCATCGATGGCGATGCGATAGCCGAGCTTGCGCAGCCGCGAGATCTGCGCCGGACCGGCGACGGGATCGAGGCCGATCCGCTCGGTGATCTCGAGGACCACGCGGGGCGCGAGCTCCGCGAGTGGATCCGCGGTGGTGAATATCGACTCGTCGGTCAGCTCGAGCCCGTGCACGTTGACGAAGAGGAACGCGTCGGCCGGCGCATCGGCGGCGGCCCGCGCGACGAGCGAGCGAACGGTGCGCCCGAGGAGATGGATCTTGTCGAGTCGCTCGGCGGCGCCGATGAAGACATCGGGGCGCTTGAGCGATTCCTCGTCGGTGCGAAGGAGCGCTTCGTACGCGTAGACCTTGCGCGTCTGCACGTCGACGATCGGCTGGAACGCCATCCACGCTCCTGCGAGCGCGCGGTCGAACCGGATCTCGAGCTCGGAGCGTTCGGCCAGGAGCTTCGTCGCGTACGAATCGGCGCGGCGGCGCATCCTCGCCACGCCGTGGCGCCGGGCCGCGCGCGCGACGCCCGAGATCAGCGCCTCGGGCTCGAACGGCTTGGACATGTACGAGACGGCGCCGGTATCGATGGCGCGCACGGCCCCGTCGAGGGAGGGGTCGCCGGTCATGAGGAGAACGGGCAGATCGTCGTCATGCTTGCGCACCGCGGCGACGAGCTGGAAGCCATCGACCTCGGGCATGTGAACGTCGGAGACCACGCAGTCAAACGGCTCTTTCGCGTCGTACACCGCGGCGATCGCGGCCCTGCCGTGCGAGGCCTGGCTGATCTCCCAGCCTTCGTGGGCGAGGATCCGCGTGCACACGCGCCGCATCTGATCGTCGTCATCGACGACAAGCACGCGACCGAGTGACGCCTTCACCATCATGATCTCGAGCGGAGCACTAGGACGAGCGCGGAGCGAAGCTTGTCGTCGTCCCACGGTTTGAGAAAATATCTGTGTACGGAGCCTTCGTTGACCGCGCGCGTCGCGACGTCAATATCGCGGTTGCCGGTGACCAGGAACCGCACGACCTCCGGATGGGCCAACCGCGCGTGCTGCAGCAGGTCGAGCCCGTCGGAGTCGGACTCCAGGTTGTAGTCGCTGATGAGGGCGTCGAACGAGTGGGCTTTCAACAGATCTTTCGCTTCGCGCGGGGTCCCCGCCTCGACCACGTCGTACCCACGAAGGGTGCGCTTCATGGCCGCCCGGATGTCCGCATCGTCGTCGCAGATCAGGATGGACTGCACCGTCTTACCTTACATGAAAACCGACCGCTCTCAGGATCCTGTAAGGGGGTGCTGCGTGTATGCTGCAGAGGGATGTTGGCCGATCCACTGCGCGTCGCGGACGTGACGCTTGCGGCTGCGGTCAGGGCGAACGCCGATTCGGTGTTCATCGAGCCCGATGGCGTCTCCGACGGGCAATACCTCATCACGCTCGAGCGCGAGAGTGCGGCGCTGGCCAGCGTCTCGATCGACGCCTCGATCGGCGAGGCCGTGATCGCGCGGTTTGCCTACCTGGCGGAGCTCGACCTCGCCGCTCCCCACGCTTCCAGCGGCGTGCTCTCGATCCGCTCCGGAACCCGCGACGCCGAGGTCGTCATCACCGTGCGCCCGGGCACCAACCTGCGCGCCGACCTGATGGTGATGCCCAAGGCGCGCCCCCGCAGCGGCTCCATCGCGGTCGTCGAGCCTCGCGCGGGTGACGTCATCGGCCAGTACAAGGTGAAGGAATTCCTCGGCGAAGGTGGGATGGGCACCGTGTACGAGGTGGAGCACGTCGCGCTCGGCCGCTCCTACGCGCTCAAGGTCCTGCGAGCGCGGGTCGTCGACCGCGACGAGACCGCCGCCGAGCGGTTTCTCCGCGAAGCTCGCACCGCCGCGCGCGTTCGGCATCCGAACATCGTCGATGTCTTCGACTTCGGCCACATGCCGGATGGCCGGCCGTACTTCGTGATGGAGCTGCTCGAGGGCGAGAGCCTCGCCGATCGCGTCGAGCGCGGCGCGTTGCCGCCACCCGAGGTCGTCTCGATCGCCCGGCAGACCGCGATGGCGCTCGCCGCCGCGCACGAACGCGGCGTCATCCACGCCGATGTCACGCCGTCGAACATCCTCGTCATCGGCGAGGACCAGCTCCACGTCAAGCTCGTCGACTTCGGCCTCGCGCAGCTCGCCGGCGAAGGCCTGTCCGATGACGTGCCGGAGTTCGTGCTCGGTACGCCCGCGTACATCTCGCCGGAGCAGCTGCGTGGCCTGCCGCCCACCGATCGCTCGGATCAGTACGGCCTCGGCGCCGTGCTGTTCGAGATGCTCACCGGCAAGCCCCCGTACGCGCACAAGGATCTGCGCACGCTCTGCATGATGCATATCGGCGCGCCGATCCCGCCGGTCGAGAGCCCGCACGGGCCCCTGCCGCCCAAGCTCGCCGACGTGATCACCACGTGTCTGCAGAAGACACCGCAGGCGCGGTTCCCGGGCATGCGCGCGCTGCTCGCTGCGCTCGACGAGATCGAGCGTGTCACCGATCGTCGCGGCTGGAGGCGCTGGTTGTCCGCATGAGCGAAACGAAGCTGCCGGTGGTCGTGTGTGTCGATGATGACGAGGCAATGCTCGCCACCGTCGCGCGGTGCTTGCGCCGCGAGCAGATCGACGTGCGCCCCACGCTCTCCGCGAGCGAAGCGCTCGGCTGGATCGCCGCCGACGAGGTGGCCGTGCTCGTCTCCGACTACGAGATGCCCGAGATGACCGGAGCCCAGCTCGCCGGTCACGCGCGCCGCGTGCGGCCCGAGACGGTGCGGATCCTGCTGACCGGCCGGCGCACCCTCGAGACCGCCGTCGACGGCATCAACCAGGGCGAGATCTTCCGCTTTCTCAACAAGCCGTTCGACAACGACCAGCTCCGGCAGACCGTCCACGACGCGATCGCGCGGAACAAGGAGCTCATGGCCATGTCGGGCGATCGCGAGCGCCGCGAACGTCGCGAGGCCCTGCGCTCGGCCCTCGAGCAAGAATATCCCGGCATCTCGAAGGTCACGCGCATCGAAGGCATGATCCACGAGGTGCCGGCCGATCCATGGGCGGAGGCTGCCCTGCTCGGCCTCATCGGTCTCAACAAGAAGCTCGAATCGTGATCGCCAATCACCTCGACGAGACGGGCGCCGTCTGCACCCGTCATCCGCTCGCCGCGTCCGACGAGCTGCTCGCGCTCGCGGTCGTTGGCTCGCGCGCTCCGAGCTTTCACCACGACCTTGCCTCGAAGCTGCAGGGGCTGATGATGTCGATCGACGAGATCGGCGAGCTCACCATGGACTCGCCGGCGGGCGTGGAGCGCGCGATCGAGACCGCCCACAACACGCTGCGTGAGGTACTCGGCCTCCTCAACGTGAACCGCGCCTTGACGAAGGCGCCCACGAAGTCGCGCACCACGTTCGCCGAGCTTGCCACCCGCGCCTCGGAGCGCGTGTACGTGAACCTCAAGTGCACGCTCCCGGCGTCGCCGCTCGAGGTGTCTCAGCCGTCGCTGATCCACGCGTTCGCCCTCGTGCTCGATGTCGCCGGTGGCCCGGGCCGCGGCCGGACCGTCGACGCGTCGAGCGACGTCGCGAACGGCAGCGTGTCGCTGAAGATCGCCGCGTCGGCGGAGCCGCCGCCGAACGCGGCCGAGTCGCTGGCCCTCGGCGCGTTCGTGTTCGCGCGCGAAGGCGGCGAGCTGCGCTGCGCCGACGAAGGCCGCTCGCTGATCGTGCGCCTGCCCGTCGCCGTCTGAGCTGTTTGGCCGCCGAGGCGCGGGCGTTCCCGTGCCTGTCTCGCCGCCGAGGCGCCGGGATACTCGTGCCTGCTTTGCCGCGGAGGCGCCGGCATTCCGGTGCCTGTTTTCCGCGGAGGCGCCGGCATTCCGGTGCCTGTTTTGCCGCGGAGGCGCCGGCATTCCGGTGCCTGTTTTGCCGCGGAGGCGCCGAGGACGCTGAGGCTTTTTGAGACCCGTCACGGAGCTCGGCGCGATCGCGGAGTCCGCTCGAGAGCAGGCTAACCGCACGCGTTCTCCCGAACCCACGCGACGTGGTCTTCTAAACCCTCAGCGTCCTCGGCGCCTCTGCGGCCCGACAGAAGCACGGAAGTGCCTGCGTCTCGGCGGCGTCCTCGGCGCCTCTGCGGCCCGACAGAAGCACGGAAGTGCCTGCGTCTCGGCAGCGTCCTCGGCGCTCTGCGGCCCGACAGAAGCACGGAAGTGCCTGCGTCTCGGCGGCGTCCTCGGCGCTCTGCGGCCAGACAGAAGCACGGAAGTGCCGGCGCCTCGGCGGCAGACAGCTATCGGGCGAGAAGAGCGCGCTCGGCGGTGGAGAGCGCGTAGGCGTCGGCGACGAACGCGGCGATCTGCGCATCGAGGTCGGGCGCGGTCGGCTCCGCGAGGCGGTGGTCGACGAGGGTGGTGATCGTTTGCATCTCGGCGGGCTCGAGGATCGGAATGGGGAGCGCCGTCAGGTAGGCCAGCTTCGGTCGTACGGCGCCGTTGAGCGCCGGCGGGAATCGGCGCTGCGCGTACCAGGCGTAGAGCGGCGAGTTGAGCACCGCGAGCACGAAGCGATCGTCGGTCGGCAGCATCCACACCGTCGTATCGGGCACCACGTCACCGGGGTCGAGAGCGCACGCAGGCGAGGTCTGGATGTCCTGATAGAGCAGGCGCGGGGCGCGCGCTTTGACCAGTGGCCCCACGGGATCCTGCAGCTCGTGCCACGCGTAGCTGCCCGGCTTGCGGCCGGTCCACGCGCCGGCGTGGCCCGAAGGGCGCGGTTCGAGCTCGCGACGAAACTGCGCGAGGTGAGCGCGAAGTACGGGGAGCGCGGCGAGATCGGTGCCGCGATCGATCAGGAGGATGAATCGGTCGCCGCTCGCGGCGCGCCAGGCGCGGACATCGCGGCCCTTCACGAACGGCCGGATCAGTGGCGCTGCCGCCGGCTCCGCGTCGAGAATCCGGGTCCGCGTGGCGCCATCGATCACGAACGCGCGGTTACAGCCCGTGACCACCCCGCGCGACGGCCGCTGCGAAATGCGCTCGCCGAGCTTCGGAAAGGCGGCCTCGATCCGCTCCAGCAGCGTTCGTTCCGAACCTCCATCGAGATGCCACGGATCCGCGCCCCATCGTCCGCGCGGCAGGAGCTCTCCGCCATCGAGCGCATCGGCGACCGTGCTCGTCGCAGCGGCGGCGTGCGCCATCGCGGCGCGGCTCGCGCGCACCGGCGTGGCGCGACCGGGGGTGTTCGTACCCCACACGATGCACGGGAATGCATCGGCGCCCGCGAACAGCGGCGCGCGCGCGAGGTCGGCGATGCCATCCACGCTCGTACGCTCCGCGAGAAACGCGCGCAGTGCCCGTCCATAGGACGCCGTGAGCCACTTGCTCGGCACGATCACGCAGTACCGCCCATCCGCCCGCAGCAACTGATGCGCCAGCTCGACGAAGTACACGTACAGATCGGCGACCCCGTCGTAGCTCGCGAACCGTTCGAGATGCGCTTTCTCGGCGAGGCGCTCCTGCCGGATGTACGGCGGATTCGCGACCACCACATCGAACCCACCGCGCGCGAACACCTCGGGAAATTCCGTCGCCCAGTCGATCGAGAGCGCATCGCCCAGGCGTAGCGCGCTCGCCGATGCGCCCGTCGCGGCGCGTGCAACCTCGACCGCATTCCGATCGATGTCGACCCCATACACGCACTGCTCCGCGACCAGCCTCTTCGCCTGCTGCTTCCAGTCGGCGCGCTCACCGGTCGGGGGCTCGTTCGCCGTGATGGTCGCGGCGTTCGCAGCGTCGCGCGCCTCTGCCGACCGCGCCCATGCATCGACCAGGGCCGAAGCAATCGCACCGACGACCTCGACAAGAAACGCTCCCTCGCCGATCGCCGGATCGCAGACGCGCAACGCGAGCAGCTCGGATGCCGACTTGCCGATGAGGAACGGCGCGAGCGCGAGGTCGACCATCGATGCCGCAACTGCCGACGGCGTGTACACGACCCCGAAGGGACGTACGTCGTCACGCAGCACCGGCACGGCGCCAGCCTACTCCGAACCGTGTACGGACGCCGTTCGAACCGCGAAGGCACAGGTCTCTCGGTGCCGTACGAACAACGTACGAACACGGTACGAACCTCGTTCGAACGGTGCCGATGACGGGTGCGGCGGCTTCGTACGAACACGGTACGAATGGCGGTTCGCTACGTCGGCGGCGCGAAGCGGCGCGAGCCGGGGAGCACGAGCTCCCACAGGCCGAACGTCGCCGCGAGCACGTGGTCTAGCTCGCGCGTCTCCGCGGAGTGCATCAGCGCGTTGCCGTCGGGGAAGCAGCGCGCCGCGAGCTTGCTCGCTTCGAGCGTATGCAGGATGCCGCGCGACCAACCCTCGCCCGCGTAGACGAGGCAGCCCGGGATCCAGAGCGCTTCGAGATCCTCGAGTGCGTACGGGATCTTCTCGTCGGTGGAGCCCTGGACCTCCTGGTACTTGCACTCGAGCGCGATCGCCTTCTGATCACTCGAGCGCACGACGAACACGTCGATCTTGCGGTCCTTGCCGATGATCGTCTTGCCCAGCGAGATCTCCGTGTACACGACCATCCCGAACGGCCCGTACGAGCGGTGGATGTACCCCGCGATCAGATCTCGATACTGGTTACCCGTCATCCCCATCGTTACATCGAGAGTCCGAGCTGCGCGTTCGGCGCCGCGGCGGGCGCAGCAACGAGGGGCTCCTTCGCGCCGGCCTCGAGCAAGCGCGCGCGCGTGATCTGCATCGCCTCTTCGCAGAGGTCGTTGCCCATGAAGTTGCGGCCGAGGCCGACCGCCGCGACGCCGGTCGAGCCCGAGCCCATGAACGGATCGATCACCAAGGCGCCGGGTTCCGTGCTCTGCCCGATGAGCACACTCGCCACCTGCGGCGGCTTCTCCGCCGGATAGCCGCCGTTCACCCGTGGATGCTCGATGATGTCCGAGATGCCGAGATCGTGGAGCTTCCGCTTGCCCTTCTCGAAGAAGAGCACGCACTCGTACATCGCGCGGTAGTGGTATCCCATTCCAATTCGAAGCTTGTTCCAGATGAGCGGCTTCCAGAACTTGAAGCCCGCCTTCTCCGCCTCGGGCTTCGCGACAAACATCGTCTCCGGATCGCAGAACAAGTAGAAGTGCGAGTTCCGCTTGAGCACGCGGTACACCTCGGTGAACAGCTCGCCGAAACGCTCGTTCGGAAAGATCTCGAACCAGTCGTTGCTCGATGCCTTGCTGTGCTTCAGCCGCGTGGTCGTGCCGATCGCCCGGTGCTTCTCGAGCGACTCGTACGGCGGATCGGTAACGACCAGGTCGATCGATTCGTCAGGCAGCGTGCGGAGCCACGCGACCGCGTCTCCGCGTGTGAGTTGAAACCTCGTCTCGTCCACGCAACGAGCCTCTCATCCGAGTCTGACAATCCGTTCAGTACGGGAGAGATCTCTCCCGTCATCGTTTCTATGGGGTCGCGGGCTTATCACTCAGCGCGGCGAGGAGCTGGTCGACCGAAGGCCGATCCTCGGGCTTGCTGCCGACCTTGCGGTAGCTGATCGCGCCACCCGGCTCCACGATGAACACCGCCGGCCGGGCGATGTGCTTGCCGAAATCCTCGACGCCCCACTTCGAGATCACCGCGAGCTCCGGGTCCGAGTACAGCTCGAACCCGAGCGTGAGCTTCGTGCTCATGGCCGCCGCATCGTCGGTCGAGTCCGCGCTGATCCCGATGATCCGCACGTTCTTGTCGGAGAACTGCTTCTGCGCGTTGTTGAGATCGCCGAGCTGTTTCGAACAGTGCGGGCACCAGCCGCCCATATAGAACACGACCACCGTCCGCTGGCTGACCCACAAGGTGCCGAGGTCGACGTTGCTGCCGTCCTTGCCGAGCACCACGCCCCCCGGGGCCGTATCGAGCGTGACATCGCGATCGACGGTGGGATCCGCTCCCGGTCCGCGCTTCGTGTGCGGATTCTCCACGCGCTGGTTCGGCGTACAAGCAGCGAGGATGGCGACGAGGGACAAGACTAGGCGGCGCACGCGGCTATTGTACGCGCGCTACGGGTACAGCGCTCGGTCGCTGTCCGTGTAGAGCTGCAACCCCTGGCGGTCGACGGTGACGTGGCACGCCGTACATCGCAGCGCGGCGTATTTCGGCGGCAACGCCCAGCCGGTGCGTGCGTGGTCGAAGCCGTCCTTGCCGCCGGCAAATGCCTTCCAGCCCATGAGGTCGAAGTTGCGTCCGTGATGATCGCGGTGACACGACTCGCACGCCTTGGCGCGACCTTCGGGTCACCGTGAAGGCCACGGTTTGCACTGGCCCGCGCCGCGATCGGTGCATGACACGCCACGCACTTCCCGGCCGGTACGTCGGGTCGAGCGGTGCTGTGGCACACGCTGCACGCACCCGGACTGTCCCAGGGCGCGTGCCCCGTGGTGAGCGGACCGATCGACAGGAACGAGACAGGTCCAGGAATCACACCGCTCGTATCCGGCGGAGTCGCCCGCCGGCGCGGAGGTTCTGAAAGGCTCGTCGTCGGTGGCTCGCTCACCGGAGCGCTACTGCGCCAGCAACCGGCGAGCAGGAGGAGACTCGTGATACGAGCGGGCGTGGCGAAGACCAAGGCGTTCAAGCTCGCACCAGCTCAGATCCTACCTCTGGTGAAGGGCATGGGCGGATGTATCGCCTCCGACAAGATCACCGTCGATGGGGAGCCGGTCGCGTACATGATCCGCTCCGAGACCGAGCGCGATGGCGATAGCGGCTGGCTGTTCACGTCCGGCACCGAGGACCAGGACTACATGGACGACGCCGCGAACTTCGAGGTCTACGACGTCAACACGATCGCGAACTACGACAACGACATCATCCCGTTCCTCCACGCACCTCCGGGCTCGTCGTACGAACGGCCCGGGAACGAAGGTGACTTCGAGACATGCGAGGACACCGAATGGATGCCGGGCGATCCGCCGTATCCGGGCAAGTGGCCGCCGCCGGGCTTTCCGATCGTGGAGGGCCGGCATGGATTGACGAAGAACTGGATGCTCGTCCTGCCCGACAAATATGCGCGCCGCGTCGAGGACGGCTCGCTGGTGCTCTGGCGACCGGGGATCACGCTGTGGATCAACGCCTGGAGTAACGACCGCGGCGAGTCGAGGGACGCGCGGCTCGCGGCGATGACGTCGGACATCTCGGCCGATGCCCGCGACATCCAGAAGACCACCGCCGACGGCGTGCTGCGCTATTCGTACTTCCTCACCGAGGAAGGCCAGGCCGCGCTGTACGCGTTCGCCTTCAGCGACCCGGGCCAGCTCCAGATCGCGATCTACTTCGACGACCCCACGGACGCACAGACCGCGCGCGGGATCGTCGACTCGATCACGGCGCTCTAACGCCAGCCCACTTCGATGCCGAGCGAGCAGCGGGCCGCGGCCGCATCGGGCTCGTAGGGCTTGCCGGTCGTCATCATCATCTCGTTGCGCTGCAGCGGCACCGCGAGCTCCACGTTCCCGACGAGCCGCGCCTGATCGGACATCGGCCACGCGACGCCGAAACCTGCGCCCGCCGCGAGCCAGCGATGGTCCTTCTCGACGGCGCCGACCATGCGCGCGAGATAGCCGGTCATCTCGCGCTTGCTCGCGACCTCGCCGATCTCCGCGAGCAACCAGGCGCGCAGCGGCATCGTGCGCGAGGCCCAGCCACCGCGCAGCGACCACACGTCGAGGCCGAGCTCCACGTGCGTCGGCTCCTCGCTGACCACGTACGTCTCCTGCGGCACCCAGCGACCGAGCCCGAGCTCGAGGAAGCGCTCGTCGAGGCGCACGAACACGGCGACCTCCGCGCCCATGTTCACCCCGGGCAACGCGCCGATGCCCGAGAGGCCGGTGACCCGCACGCCTCCGCCCCACAGCCCCGTCTTCTGCTGCGTCGCGTGGAGATGGAGGACGGGACGCGTCGGCGCGGGTGGCGCCACCTGCTCCGGAGGCAGCACCTCGTCCTCCGGGTCCATGGCGCCCGGTTGAGCTCCGGTGATGGCAGTGGTGGCGAGCAGTACTCCGAGCGCAGTCCTCAACATGGCATCCCCCCGACCCCTGGAGGATGGCGGAACGAGGCCGGTGTTGCAGCCTAAAAACTGTGGCAGGACGAATATCCCGCCGGCTCCTTCGCCAGCGACGCGTCGAACAGGCACTTCGCACGCGCGTCGGCGCGGTCCGCCGCTGCTTCGTCCTTCGCCACACCGCGCCCGAGCCGCAACGCCTGCGCGAGGTGCTGGCACGCGGTGCTGCCATCGGAGGCGCACGCCTTCCGGTACAGCGCGACCGCGGCGACATGATCCTCGGGCACGCCGCGGCCCTGATCGTAGAGCGTGCCGAGCCCGTTGCACGATGGCGCGTAGCCCGCATCGCACGCGCGCTGGAACAGCGCCTTCGCGCGCGCATCGGACTCCGGCGACGGTGGCGCGTAGTACGCGTCGAGCGCGGCGGCATGACATGCCGGGAGATCTCCGTTGTCGCACGCGCTCGTCGATACGGCCGTCTCCTCGGGTGGCCGCGACTCGTGCGTGCGCACGGTCGTCGGCGTGGTCGCGATCTCCTCGCTCTGGGGACCCGCGCACGCCGCCACCGAGAGCAGGAGCAGTGCCGCTCCGGTGATGTCCATGCCCATGGAGGTTCAGACGGTCAGCGACGGGATCAGTCGCACGAGCCATTCCACGCGCCATTGCAGTAAGGTACGCGCCTCGATGAGCAGTTCGACCTCCGCGCGGACAGTCGTCACCGCGCTTCTTGGCAACACGTTCGTCATGGTCATCAAGCTCGTGGCGTTCTTGACGTCGGGCTCCGGATCGATGCTCTCCGAGGCGATCCACAGCGCCGCCGATACGGGCAATCAGCTCCTTCTGTTCATCGGCCTGCGTCGCGGCGAGAAGGCTCCCGACGACCGCTTCCACTACGGCTACGGCGGCGAGCGCTTCGTGTTCGGCATCCTCTCCGCGGCCGGCATCTTCTTCATCGGCTGCGGCATCACGATCTATCACGGTCTCGAATCACTGATGCATCCACCCACGCCGACGCTCACCATGTCGACGTTTCTCGTCCTCGGCATCTCGGGCCTGATCGAAGGCAGCGTGCTCGCGCTCGCCGTGCGCGCGGTGCTCAAAGAGCGGGGCGAGATGGGCTTCTTCCGCTACGTGCGCGAGCGTGCCGATCCGGCGACGGTGGCGATCCTCCTCGAGGACGGCGCGGCGGTCCTCGGCCTCGGCATCGCCAGCGCCGGCATTCTCCTCGCTTACGCGACCGGCAATCCGATCTGGGACACCGCCGGCTCGCTCGTCATCGGCGCGATCCTCGGCGGCGTGGCCTTCTACCTCGTGCGCGAGAACCGCGAGCTTCTGCTCGGCCGCGCCGTCCCCGAGAACATCGAGGAGCTGTTCACCAACACGCTCCTCGATCACCCGGCGGTGCGGAGCGCGCGCGACGTCAAGACCCGCCAGCTCGCGCACGACTCGTACATGTTCAAGGCCGAGCTCACCCTCGACACCGACTACCTCGCGGAGCAGCTCGACCGCCTGCTCTCGGCCGAGCAGCGCGACCTGACCAAGGGCCGCTCGCTCCGGCGCACCACGATCGCCACCACCGATCTCATCGCGACCGAGATGATCTCGATCGAAGCCGCCGTCAAGGCGGCGATCCCGAACGCGAAGCACATCGATCTCGAGATCGCGCACGCCGAGCAGGCCGCGGACGACGAAGAGCTCGCCTAGCCTCCGGTCAGTACTCCTTGTAATGCGTCGACTGCACGTCATGCATGCGGTGGTAGCGCATGTACTTGGCCACGATGTAGCCGACAATCCCGAGCACGACGAACGCCACCGACGCCGTCGTGGCGATGTGCGCGCGCCGCTGCTTGGCGCGGCTCGCCGCTTCGAGCTGCGCGTTCTCGGCGGAGTACTTCGCCTTGTCACGATCGAACACGCACAGGCCGCACAGCCCATCGCGCAGCTGATCCGCGGTGGTCGTCTTGTTGCAACCCGCACACTGAACCGTCGACATCTCAACCTCCGAGGAACGGGTCGATGCCCTGTTGAAGGAGCACCGGCATCACCACCGGAGCTCTCACCGTTCCACGATACTCGCGTATCGTCTTCGGGTGAAAGCCATCCTCGCCGTTCTCGTCCTGGGCATGGGCCTTGTCCACGCGGCACCGAAGCCGAAGCCATCCGCTTCGGCCGAGCTGACGAAGTTCGCCGGCGAGATGTCGGCCGCGTTCGATAGCGTCTACGCACAGGTGGCCGTCGCGAAGAAGCACGAGGCCGCGAGCAAGTTCGCCGAGGCTGCGGCCGCATGGCGTGGCGTCTACGAGGGATCGAAGCTGCTCCTCCAGCAGGCCGAGCGGGCCGGAGCCGCAGGTGCGTTTCAGGATCCGATGACGTTCTCCACCAAGGCGGGCAAGCTCACGCCGGCGACGTACCTCGCCGAGCTTCGCAAGCTGCAGGCCTCGGGAGATGTCGGCTGGGCCAAGGCCGCCGACCGCGAGAGTCAAGCCGCGGCGAAGCGATCGCGGCAGACGTACGTCGCGGCGATCGCGGTGCAGGTGATGTCCCTCGAATCGATCGCGAAGGACGCGGCGCGCTCGAGCAAGCGGCAGCCCGAGGGGGCGAAGGTCGCACTCGGCAACGTCGCGCGTGGCGCGGCGTCGTTGCGCACCAGCGTGACGAACGCCGCGAAGCTCAAGCGCGCGCCCGCGGACGCGCAGTACCCGGTGAAGCCGAAGGCGATGTCGGCGACCGAGCTCGCCGCTCGGCTCGGCCAGCTCGAGAAGAGCGCGCGCACGGATCTCGCCGCCCTCGAGAAAGTCCTCGCCGCGAAGCCGAAGCCCGCGACCCCGACGCGCGTCACGTCCGCGCCGCCGCCTGCGGGAGGTACTCCCGCCGACACCGCTGCGGCGGTACCCGATGCACCGCCGGCGCCGGAATGCTCGCCGGAAGGCGAGGCCAACTGCGACAACACCAACCTCCACGCGCCCTGCTGCGCGGGCACGCGTTGCTTGCCTGCCGGTTGGATCACGAACGGCACCGATGCCGAGGGCTATCCGACCGTCGAGCCCGAGTACTACGCTTGCCAGGATCCGCGTCTGGCGCCGGCGCGCTGATGGAGGAGCTCGTTGCCCGACTCGCCGCGTGGATGCGCGCGCACCACGGCCGCGCCGATACGTTCACTCGCGGCGCCACGGATGGGGAGATCGCCGCCGTCGAGGAGCGGCTCGGCGTCACGTTCCCCGACGGCCTGCGTGCGCTGTATCGCTGGAGCGGCGGCGGCTCCGAGAACGGGCCGGCGATCATGAACAACCGCAACATCCTCCCGCTCGAGACCGTCGCGTCGAGGCGCGAGATGATGAACGGCTTTGTCGACGACGGCACGTTCGATCGCAAGCACTGGTGGCACAAGTCGTGGGTGCCGTTCCTCCACAACGGCGCGAGCTCCTACTTGTGCTGGGATCCCGCGGGCAGCTTCGCCGAGGCCGGCGGCGTCCCGGGGCAGGTCATCGAGTTCTGGAACAAGGATCCCGATCGCAACATCATGGCGCCCGGCTTCGACACCTGGCTCCGACTCTTCGTCGAATCCTTGGAGGAGGGCATCTGGGCGTTCGACCCGACGGGCTGGAACGTCGACGACGAGCCCTCCTTTGGCAAGTTCATCGCCCGTCGCTACGCGACGTATCCCAAGACCGCCATCTCGCTCGACGGCAAGAAGGCGCCGGCCGTCCCCAAGGGGACCGTCGCGGATCTCACGAAGCCGGTGCGCGCCTACAGCGCCTCGTCGACGTTCACGCTCGGCGAGCGCATCCTGCATCCGAAGTTCGGCGAAGGCGTGGTGCAGGCGATCGGTGATCCGGGCAAGGTCACGATCCAGTTCCCCGACCAGCGCCGCGTGCTGGTGGCGAAGAAGAAGTGAACGCGAAGTCTCGGGCGCACCAGCGAGCGGCGGCCCCGGCAAGAACCAGCAGGTTCAGCGCAGCGCCGTGCCGAACAGGGCGCCGAGCGTCTGCCAGTGCTTCTCGGCGGCAGCGGCATCGTGGACGGGCGTGTCGGTGGGCACCCAGCCGTGCTTCGCCGGGTACACCTCGAGCTGATACTTGACGTGCGCCGCGTCGAACGCCGTCGTCAGGAGCTGCTGCTGCTCGGGAGTGAACGTCGGGTCCTCGGATGCCGCGCCGATGTACACCGACGCTTTGATGTTCTTTGCGAGCCGGTGCGGACTATCTGGTGCGTCGGTGGCGACGTTGCCGGGATGGTACGCGGCGGCCGCGACGATGCGATCGGAGAACGTCGCCGCGGCGATGAGCGCCAAGCGTCCGCCCATGCAGTAGCCGGTGACGCCGACGGGACCGGCGAGCTCCGCGAGATACGCTTCCGTGTCGCGCAGGAACAGCGGCGGCGTGAGGACACCGTCGATCCGCTTCCACCACGCGTTGCGGAGCTCGGGGTCCGCGAACATCTTCTCCGGATCGTTCGGCGCGTACTGACCGAGGCGATAGAACAGATCCGGCATCAGCACGCGATAGCCACCGAGCGAAAGCCGCAGCGCCATCTCGAGCATCGCCGGTCGCATCCCGACGCCATCGATCAACAGCAGCGCGCTGGGGCCGGTGCCGACGTCGTAGGCCGGGCAGATTCCATCCGCCGTGCGGATCTCGATCTTCTTCACACCTCGACGCTACAACGAAACTCACAGCGATTGCGGAGGCCGCCTTCGCCCGGCGAACGTCGTATCCTTGTCTCCAGATGAGGCAAGCGTTCGCCGCCTGCGTCGCGCTCGCCGTCCTCATGGTCGTCGTTGTCGTTCGCTGCGGCTTTCGCGATCCGTCACCGGTGGCGCCGATCGCGGATGCGGCCCGCCCCGATGCACCCGCGATCGACGCTGCCGTACCCGTCGATGCGGCGGTTCCGCCTCCCCGGAAGATCGCACCGAAGCCAGCGACGAGACCGACGCCCAAGCCCAAGCCGGCTTCCCCGAAGCCACCCGCGACGCCGGCGATTCCGCCGCCGCCCGTCGTGACGCCGCCGCCGGCACCCGCGCGGCCGGGATGCACCCCGCCGCCGAACCCGGCGGGCTGCCCGAAGGCCGAGCCCAACATCAACCGGCCCTGCGACGCCGAAGGTGTGCACTGCGTCTACGGCACGAGCTGTTGCCCTCCGGGCTACGTCTGCAACGGCG
>Ga0247741_1000579_pt1 | contig 20688 bp, 15 predicted proteins | sample UWRJL213509R2_FD_180945 | JGI IMG/M metagenome (GOLD analysis project Ga0247741, IMG submission 180945) | Plant litter microbial communities from Arlington Agricultural Research Station in Wisconsin, United States - UWRJ-L213-509R-2 | ecosystem: Environmental > Terrestrial > Plant litter >... | reverse complement strand
TATGGCCATCACTGCCCCCACCCAGAATAGGCAGCTGGCTCACCTACAGATAGGTGGTGGGCTACAGCCCAGCTGGACATATGACCCTTATTGGGCTACAGCCTAATCTCATGTATAAATGTAGCAGCCATGGCTGGTTTGGTGTGGGTGAAATGAAGGATTGCGAGCGGACGACGGTCCAACTGTCTGAGTAAGAGAGAACACCCACCGCCCCTGGGACCACGATAACAAGGCAATCGCACAAATACGACCGCCCAATGCCAACGACTGTCGGTCGTCAACAGTCAGGAAGAAGGCCAAACAGCTTTTTAACGACTGGCAAGTGCGACGCTGGCTGTTGGTGAGCCCGTAAGGACGATACAGCCTGGCAAGGGTGAACACCGGTAATGGCGAGCCTGCAAGCACTGGAGGTGCTCGCTAGGCTTCCTAACTTTATTTATGTAGTAGATCATAGTCGTTAAGTAGAGAGTAGGTATTTGTACGTACAAAAATAGAATGAATTCCTATATGCGCACCCTTTAATGCAGCATGGGTCATGTCAATCTGAAATTCAAGGCTGAGCCCCCTAGTGCGACAAGACCCAAAATTGCTGCAGACGCCATCCAGTCTGGCGCAGACACGTCAGCATCTAACGCGTATCGCAAATTCACACTGGGCTACTACTGATAATATACATTATGAACTCAATATACATGCTTGAAGGCTGTAGGGCACTATTATCGCACTGTGAGGTGCAGGAATGGCAAAGCGGAGGGTGGAAGCGTACACCCGAGCATTCCCAAAGCACCCAAAAGCTCCAAAGCAAGTGCTGAGCTCGTACCTGACCGGAGATCAAGCCGAATTGATCGACAGGTATGACGTGTGCGCTATTTTGGTTGATAAGCGCCCATCCGGCGCTCTTTCGGTGCTCTAATAATAGAATACGCCTGTTTTCCCCTACCAAAAAGCCTGCCGCTGTGCCAATTTTTACGCTATTGAGATTCTGGAACTGCTACGAATATTTTCATGATTTATCAGATTTAATGCCTTTTTTCATGTTTTTTTTATGATTACATAATCCACCCAAATGCCCCACCCCAACAACAAGCATCCCCGCCCCCCGCCCACAGTGAGCACCTATCCGGGACACAACCTAGACACTATTTGTATATGTTTACATACCCCCGCCCCCAACGATGGCCACCCACCAGCCTCTACAGCATAGGACAGCAGCCCACAGGTAGTCCCCTGTGACAGGGGAAGCCCTGGCTGGATGGTTTCAGCTTGACAGGGCATTGGCTGTCTTTGAAGGCTTCAAATAGCTTATATGGTTGAAAGGATACGAGGACCTGACGGCGAGTCGGTCCTGGTGCAGTGAAGCTAGGGACATGTCCAGACTGCGCTGCTGCGGGTTGGATGACGGGGGCTGCTGCTTTCACAGGTCCCTTAGTGTCACGCACCGCCGCAGCAAACAATTTGCACGGGTGGGATGCAAGATTGATCGGAGGTGGGGGCCTCTGAAAGGCTACGACCAGTTTAATCAGTTGAGGCCTGGGAGCTGTACAAATGGGTGCTTTGCCCTTCCTGTCTACAGGGTGTGTGGGTGGAGGGTCCTGCACCATTGGTGCTGGAAGCGCCGGCGCAGGTGGCCCAGGGAGAGGAGAAAGGCAGATGGTATCCATTTCCACCTCCATCAAAGTTAGATCGTGTTCCGCCTGAAAGATCGGGTGTCACTCGGCTGCTTGAGCAAATGCGGTGATCCTCTTCCTCATTTTGGGCGTGATGAATATGTCTGCAAAGACATCTGGTCTGTGCGACATGGTTTGAAGCCACATAGTCGCAGTGAGTAGGGCAGCTGCAATTGCCTCCGCATCCTGCTCAGCTACACTGTAGTTGCCTACGAGCCTGAGCAGTGTCGGTTCCGCCATGAAGGAGTCCTCGGGGTAGAGAGTCTGGTGACACATTTCTGTGTCTCCTTCGTCTGTACTTCCCTCGGATGGGGGGGCAGAGGTCGTAGGACCTACTGCCGAGGATGCGTGCGAGGGTGCCTTTGATGACGACCCTGCTGCTGGAACAACGGAAGTATAACGCTCCCGGGCTTGCTGAGATGCAGAAGATGAACCGGTCTGGGCACCCAGAACGGATCCACCTGCTGAGGTAGATGCAGAGGCCGAAGCCTCTGAAGGAATGAAAGTGCGTACTCTGGGAGATCCGTGGCGGCCATCACGTCCTCCCCCCTCTGATTGTGTTGTCATGGTCTCTGGGACCGTATCCTACTACTCCAGATCGAGATCCGGAGGCGTACTGAAGGGCACTGGCGATGGGGAGGTGGGGCTGTTGGCTGGCAGTGGCTGTGCACGTCGTGGTAAGAGGCAAAGAAGCGATGCACATCTTCCGTGTTGACAACGCCCACTTGCGTCTGCCACGTTGATGACCACCCACCTCAAACATCCCTACCTGTGTATATGTTACTTGCTTTAACAGGTAAGTCTTATTTTTGTCAAGTAGAATACACATGTATCTTAGACTAGTCAATAAAATATATTTTTTTTAAAACCAATACCTCAATTGAAAGTTAAAGATCTTAAGCTAATCAATCTACTGTCACAGGTCACAAAGTGGGTCACCCTAGCATGTTCGATGAATTTCGAAAGGAGGAATGAGAATCCGGCAAGGAACTTTGGCACAGTGGTACATGTATATCTTTTAAATAATTATACAAAATTTGAGGATTTTTGGATGCCTCAACCGTTCTCCACAAATATTTTACTATTGCAAGTGCCAAAACAGCCCTGGACTAGGAACTGGGTCAGCCTTGGGTTGCGCGGGCCGATTGGTCCCAATATGGTCAATTTCGAATCAATCGCCATCGATAACACGATTTCTCTTCCCTTTCTCTATCTACGTCTTGTGCGCAACCTGTATCTACTACCTTCGACCTCTCTGCTACCACCTATTTCAACAGGAGCCACAGCGATACCCATGCCACCACCAGAAATGGGTGAATCTGGTAATGCCTCGTTTTCGGTGTTCCTATTATCCACATTCACTTCCTCCACCGATAGGGGATGTTGGATTGGATGAGGGCGGGGCCGGGGGCGAGGCTGTTGAAAAGTGGGTTCAGGTGAGTCATTTCTGGAGCTTGCCGTCAATTCAGAAGGTGTTGACGTGCGTGAACCTGATCCAGATGAACTGTTAGGACTTTCGTGTGGGTCAGCCTGTTGCCTCCCTTTCCCCCGGCCACAACCTTGACCACGACCTCTTCTACTGCCTCGACCGCGACCACGACCACGACCACGACCAACAACCTCTTTCTCCAGTGCCCGCAGCGCTTTCTTTCGCTCTCGCTCTGCTGCCTTCTCCTCTCTCTCACGGGCCTTGGCTGCGTCAGCAGCAAGTTTTTTGAGGGCGCATTCCTGTTGATTTAGAGCCTTCTTTCTAGCCTCCTCCACCTCCTTTGCTACCTTTAATTTTCTCTTCTCCTCCTTCGCCTTTTCCTTCACTTCAGCCGCCTGCCGAGCATGGTACTGATTGATAGCTTCTGAACGAAGTTTGAAGGTACCCTTTGCTTCGGAAAACACTGACTTCCAGATTAACATTAATTCGGCCCTTTCCAGCAGTGCCGTATTCTCTTCGTTCGTCAATATACGAGCGTGAGTGGTGGTTTCCTTCTTTGCTGCCTTTGCCTGCTGCTTCGTGAAGGCGATCTGGCGTAATCGCTCGTTTTCCCGGTCCATGAGGCGCATCTGCGCGTAATCACGCTCCATCTGTGCTGCAGCATTGGCAATGAGCTGCCGAAGCTGTGAGTTCTGTGCACAGAGAGCAACACGTGAGGCGAGAGGAGTCAACGGCTCGGGGACGGTGATGGTAAAGCGGGGAACTTCCAGATTATCGTTTGGGTTTCCGGTAGATAATGTTCTCCCACTGCCCGATGGGACTGTGGGCTCGGATAATTCATCAGGTGTAGCAGTTGTGATAGATCCAGTAGTGGTTGCAGACAGAATTGAATCGGAAGGTCCATTCGGCGCAGACTCCGCGACAGAAGACGATGGGGTGGGTGTGGCTTTCGATAGTTGTGTGACAATAGATGGAATGGTAGCAGGGATCGGCTGTGCGGATTTGGTTGTCGTATTGAGTGCAGGTGCGAATGCAGCGGTGGGTATTATATTGCGATTAAATGGATGAATACCCGTCTCCTCGAAAGCTGATAATATAGTCGATGATTTGAATGCAGCCTCCCGTGCAGCATGATAGTGAACAAGCATATTGAGTTTTGTGAGTGGGGTGTACTTGCGGCTGGCATCGGAGACCTGCTTCTTCCATGCAGCGGCAAGAGGACCAAAGACGCCAACATCACAGGGCTGAAGTTTATGTGTCGTGTGAGATGGTAGGCAGAGAACGATGATACGATGCTCCCTTGCAAACTTGATAAATTTGTACGTGCAGTGACTGTTATGCCCATCTAAAATAAGTAGCCGATATGCGTCTGGTTTGCCTGGATCCATGCGTGCCTTTGTTGCAGGCTCAAAGTCTCGTTCTAACCATTGGCTTCCGAGCTCCTGATCCGTCCACCCTTTCGGAGAGTGGCAAATCCTGTCCGGGTCAGGGTCAGCATTGTACCGTATGACAAAAATAGATAATGATTGTCTTACGAAGCCTTGCATGGATTATGGCGGCCCCACTCCAAATCACGACGTTTCCCCTGGTAGATCACAGTCGGGTGAAGATAAGAACCGTCAGCGCAGACAGTTTCGATGATTGTAACAAGTTGGCGGTCACCATTCTCGATCTGATAGACATCCTTTTGATCTCGATCCACTATCGCTGCCACCCGTGATCCTACTCCCAGCTGAACACCCTTTTCATCCATATTGTAAGTATTGGACGGCTCAATGTTGTATTCTTCGCGGACCTCTTCAAGAAGATCGTAGAACTCCTGGACCAAAGAAGGATTGAGTGCACGAGCTCTGCATGACTCTAGCCCTGTCGTCCATTTGACCTTCAATTCTGGGTGCCGTTTCATGAACCGTTTCCCCCATGATTCTCCAATTTCGTGTCCAGCAATATCAGCTGCAGATTCCGTGATGGTAGCGTAGGTAAGCGGCAACCCACGGCGACCCATTTCCTTCACCCATGTGACCAAAACTTCTTCTTCTGCCGGAGTTAGTGCACGCTGATGGATATGGGATTCAACACGGGAACGTGTGGTGCCATTGAATCGCTTTCGGAGTGTTTCTCGAGCAATATCATAGACCCTGGCAGCTTGGCGAATACCGAAGATGTGTTGTCCACTCGGTGATGTACCGCCTTGATGGATAGCAAGGATTGCAAGATCAATACGCTCTTCAAGACTGTAGTCGTTAAGATCGTCTGGAATGGAGGGTGTATAAGGCATTTCGATGGTTGAGAAGCAATGAGCTGAGAGATTTTGCGGTTTGGCAGGATTGAACTGACCAAAACTGATCCCTCGTAGACATCCTTATATCTCACAGGTTAGATGCTTCTGGATAGCAAATATGGCTGTATGCAAGCAATCTGATAATTTCTCATCGATGTAGAGTTAGATATTGGAGAAAAGAGAGCCTGAATAACGACATCTGAATAGCACAAATCACGCAAAAACATGTCTGAAAGAATAGCACGTAAAAGGCTGGTAAAAGCCCTGGAGTCCAAATTTCAACTGGAATTCATCAACGAGGATCATGACCTTCAACCAACTACAAGTCCGAGGGCATTGTTGCTTTATATCAAATTTTGGCCTTACGGACTTCTACTGCATCGAGATTCGCTTTTTTTAGCCACCACACTGACACTGGGTCAAATAAAATCGTATAAATTATGCTGGACATTCAAACTGACTCTCAAAGATATCGAGAAAGCAGTTCAGAGCTTTTAAGCCTCTCACATTGCTTCCGTTTTGAGCAGCAGCTCGAGTGCTGAGGTACCTCTAAATAGCACCTTTCACCATGGATCCGATATTTCTCATTGAATTTACAGCAAATATAGAATGTGCGCAGTCCGAGGACATCCTCAATTCCTTGGTAGAGGTCCTCTGTAAATTTTACAACAGGTTTTTGGACGTTCAAGCTCTGACTTGAGGTGCGGAGATAGTGACACTATTTTAAGCCCACCACGGAAATAGCCGAAATAGCAGTGACGGCTGGCAACACGTCTCTATGAGTGCCAGATCTCAATTCAGCGAGCTATTTACTTGGATATTATTGCTTTAAATGCTACCTAGAGTTACTGTACACACTCTCAAGCAAAAAAAATCTGAGTCCGATTGTTCATTGTTGTCTAATACCCAAAGTGACCCACTTCCTAGTGTGACCCACTTCGTGACCAGGGACAGTACTTCTTATAGCCACACAGACATGCCAACTTCTCGTAATCCTAGTCCGAGTCACAAACGTAGAGCATCTGGAGATGCTGGTGAACATGATCCAAAGAGGCAATAGCGACTGCTTATAATATCGACATCAACTTGACTCGTCTACATCCCGAGGCTGAGGATCTCCAGAATCTGTTCAAGCGATATCTTGCTTGTATTGAGGCCATTGCCCAAACCAAATCTGTTGCATGGACTGGTACCAGTACTTTAGTGTCCCCCACCTATTCCAGCTGGATTCCACTGTATTCCACTGGAATATACCTATGTGTGAATTTTTTATTTTTATCTACTATATTCCAGGTACATTCCAGGTCATTCTAGGTCATTCCAGTTCATTCCAGTTCATTCTAGTTTAGCTTAAAATATTAACTATATTTATATTAGATATGATTTGTCAGCATAGATTCTGAGATACACTGCTTTGAGAGGTTTAGATATGATTTTTATGTAATCTAATTGATACTTGACTAAGTTCAAAAGAGTTATAATAAATAAAAAATTAATTAAGTAATTGACTAGCTTGGTCAGCAAATAACACTCTAATTAATAATCAAAATAGAGAGTTAATCATATTCATCTGATTAAAAATTCTTCATTTATTATATATTCATAGTTGAATATATTATATTACTATATCTGGAAATTATTACCATATATGGAAACTATTACTATATATAGAAAAAACAAAAACATAGATATACTCTCAAGATATCTAAATATATTTAAATTATGTTATAGAGTTAGCTAGTTGATGAGAAAATCATAAAATACTCCCAAAAAGCCAGCGATAATTTTTTAAAAATATTGTTTATTTGATTGAAAACTCATCAATTTATATTACTTAGTCTAAAATACATAATGACTCTATGCATGACTTAGCAGAAAAAGACTCTATACTAGACTATGTATAAAATAGAAAAATTTGATTGTATTACACTGGATTCCTCTGGATTCAAGTGGAATCCAGTGGAATCCAGTGGAATGCACTGGCATAGATTCCTCCTGTAAAGAGGTGGAATCCAGCTGGCACTCTATAAGAAATTCCAGTCCACTGGATTCCAGTGGAATATTGACATTTTCTCTGCTAAATTTGCTCAAATATTCTAGTGGATTCCAGTGGATTCCACTTGAATCCACTTGAATCCAGCTGGAACTGGTGGGGGACATGAAAGACCTCATGTGAGGCTGTAAGTGACCCATCTATGTTTTTCTCCTGCTGAAGATAGACGACATAATAAGAATATGCCTCTGAACGCCATGTAAGCTTTGCAGCGGCTATGTTAAAATCAAACATTAGTATTTAAGGAGAGCATAATATGGAAATATATCCGCACCCAGAATATCATTATCAGACATATTCCAGACATCAAGATTGGTTTTTTTGTTGACGCTGGTTGCAATAGCGCATGCCCGACTCTTGATGGGAGATTTGAGTGCTGGTGGTGGATCTCGTTGTCATTATCATTGACAACAACAGCGACCTCATTGAATGTCTCCCCACTGAGGCTTCGCTCTCAAATTACTGGAGCTGCCAGATATATTTAACAATGGGATTGTTGAGTTACTTGCCAGCGATTTTCACAGTGCTGCTGGAGCACGATTTGGTTCACAAACACGCCGGGTTGGAATTGCTGATGGTGGAGGGTTCCTCTGAGTTGGTGGTTGTCAGGTTGTTGGAACATGCACGTTCCGCTAGGCATAGTTGAGATGACTGTCTGTTAATAAACTGCATACAATACATTAACCACAAGACCTTGCTATCAAAAGTGGCAGGTTTTCTGACGGCAGGTATGACTTTATATGTAGGTACAACATGTTTCCTCCGCACACCGGCAAGAGTAGCCAACTGCTGAGCGCTAAGTCCCAGATTAACCCTAGCACCTGTAGATATCCACTTATACTATCCATATCCAGACTTTCAATGTGGATAAGCATCCACTGGATTAAGTTACAGAATTACATAATCCATGTTAGTCCTTACCTCTGATAACGACCAAAAGCCCATTATCACAAGTAGGATTGGGATATTTGGATACCTGTAGCTGTTTGATTGATGCATTGTCAAAGATCAATTGACCGCCAGAGCTGATGTATCAGAGAGGTAAGTTGACCATGGTGGTCAAGTTAACTAAATTGGTTAAGTTAACTATAGGAGGTCATGTGACTTTTGAAAATCAAATAAATCAGATAAATCAAGAAAAAATATATTTGATACTTATTATATTAGGAAATAGCACAGCCATCTTCTAGGTCATGTGACTTTTTATAATTTTTAAAAATCAGATAAATCAAAAGAAAATTATTTGAAAATTTCCAAATTAGAAAATACACAGCCACACCATTAGCACAGACATCTACACCAGAAAAACAACTTTATTGATTAGATTCTAAATATAGATATTGAATTAAATAACTTGATTTTTTTAACAAGTCCAAATTAGGAAAGGCTTGTATCATCCCAGCATAAATCATTTATTACCTAAGTAGGATGTGCACAGTAGGTGGCTAAAATATGTATTTATTATTTGTTTGGCTTTGAGGTCATAATTTCAAATTTGTAGAGCCCAAGCCTGCCAAATAAGGCAGTTAGAAAGTCAGATGATCTACTTATATCATCAGCTCTGGTAGTCAACTGACCAAGATGATGCATAAATCTTGCAGCAATAGCTGCAAATTTTATTCAAATTTTGCACTCTATAGCATGTTAGAAAGCTCTCATTTATTCCTAAATAATTGTCAGTTCAGGTACCACAACATGCAACATATCACATTTTCAGTGAATATACGTTGAATAGTTTCATTGTGGAATCCGCATTTAATGTGGCAAATATATGCCAAAATAAATATTGAATAATTTTGAACTAAATTCTGTAAGAAATTCTAAATTTATTCTGGTTTGACATGTGGAAGATGCTATGAATATTTTCCAAATTTATTCTGCTTTTGATACTCAGAATATACTGTGTACAAACAAAGGATGTTTAGATTATCCCAGCAGAATATAATGAAAACATGTGGAGGTGCTGTTGCTATTTGAGTCACAGGATGGTACCCCACTTTTTGACTTACAAGTGGGATCGCAAAATTTGAGGGTCATCCAGCTGATCCTGTTGATGTGACTATACACTGGTTAATTATGCCTCCAACCACCCTCCTCAGCCAAGTTGGTGCTAACAAAATAGATACTATTGACAGGATCACGTGCACCTAATAAGACTCAGAGGGTTAAAGATAGCAATGCCTGATGTTGACAATGATGAGGCAACTGTGGCACAGTCATAATTGGGCCTTTGTTTACGAGAAAATTTGGACATGATGCCATGCCAAAACACCTGTTAAAAAGTCAGCACAAAGGACAAGAGTCTGACACCGGAGGCACGCCTTGAGGCAGTAAAAGTTCAACTGCCCTCGAGGCAGGAGGTAGGGCAGTTGGTACTCGTTGGCCGCAAGGTGTGAGGATGTTGAGTGAGGCAGGCGTCCGAGTGATTAAGTAATATGTATTAGCTAAGCAACTCATTGTCGTGCTTATATTGTCCACACGAGACAATTTTGAGCGGCCCGACTCAAAGCGGTCCGCCACCACCAAATCGGTGACTCACCAAAGGTGTTTGGCCGTAAATAGCAGATATTTGCGTTATCAGCACAAAAGATTTAGCGATAACTTGTACAGAGTGATTACATCCACTACTCCTCCCTCTAGAACCATGGTGCAGGTTCTGTGCATATGTTCACGCTGCAGTACCAAAACCATCAAGGTCAACAATATTGAACAACCTGGACAGCTTGTCCATCCAACCACCCGGCTGGACCATGAGAAGCGTGACAAGCACCCCACATCATCCAAACCAAAGTACCAGTCCCACCGCCATGTACAATCAGAGAGCACAAAGAAAGAAATTCCTACAAAAGGTATCTGAATACTATGATCTACTATCAGAATTTCTGATCATGGTGTTGGGCACTTTACAGATATCAACTTCAATCTCTCACTTATTATCAAGCTGGTCTGCACTCTTGTTGTCTGGCTTCATATCAGAGCTGGAGTGAGCCGTTCAGTGGCTAATACAACCCTCAAAGCTCTACAGCTGATTCTCACAACTATACTCTATCTTATTGAGGTCACACTTTGCTCATCTGGAATCACTGTAAAGCTTTCTGGCATCAAACCTCCTCATGATGTTCGTACAGCATATCGACTTCACTTCAGTGAGCCTGAAATCATTCGGACTGCTTGCTGTCCATCCTGCTTCACTCTATATTCCCGTCCTATTCCTTGGAAATGTGTATGGAAGGCATCCCCACGATCTAGAGTCTGCAATACCCTATTATGGAAGAAGAAAAATACCTCAAAAGGCCCTAAATGGATTCCCCAGTGTTTATACACAACCCAGTCGTTTGACTCCTGGCTCTCCTTTTTTCTATCCCGTCACATCATTGTTGATAGCCTGCAGAAGAGCTTTGATCGGCAAACCACTCATCCTCCAGCAGCTTATGGTACAGATATGACTGATGTTCAAGACAGTCCTGCTTGGAGAGATCTTCTGGGCATTTTCCAGTCACCCTTTCATCTGATGTTTGGAATCTACATTGATTGGTTCAATCCATTAACAAATAAAATTGCAGGTATGATTATATTTGAATCTGAATTTCTGAATAGATACTAATAATTGGAGTAGGCAAGAAAGTATCATGTGGTGCAATTATACTATATTGCCTGAATCTACCGCCTGATCTCCGCTATAAACCCGAGAATGTTTTCATTATTGGCCTCACTCCCTCTCCATACTTGCCTGATGTCACAACTATATCCCATCTCCTTGATCCAGTTATCAGTGCTCTGGCCAAGTATGGAACAGCACCAGGCCAACTGGTACCAACATATAGTCATCCTGATGGTACATGGGTACAAGCAAGAGTAGCTCCACTCATTGCGGATCTAGAGGGAAGCCGCAAAGCATCTGGTTTTCTGTCACATGCTGCTACTATGTTTTGCTCATTCTGCCTTTGTAAGCAAGAAGACCTCAAGATGCTTACATTGGCATCTCCACGTAACTCCATCCAAGTCCGCTCTCAAGCAGATACATGGCTTAAAACAGAAACAAAGTCTGGTAGAGCGGCTTTGGAGAAGGAGACTGGTGTATGGTGGACTTCACTTTACCGTCTTCCATATTGGGATCCCGTGAGACATGTTGTCCTAGGATACATGCATAACTGGCTAGAGGGAATTCTTCAAAATCATCTGCGTACACTTTGGGGTCTTGGACGTGCCGAGGATGAACAAAAAAGAGTACAGGAAATTGAAGGTGATGAACAGTGGACCGATACTGATGTATCAGACTCTGCCAATGAGCTGGATGATCTTCTTGCAGAGGCTGCTGAATATGACACAGAGGCAGCCGAAGCACAACAAAACTCCTCACAACTATCATCTGATCATTCCTCATCATCTCTTTCCTTACATCACTCAACCTCTACATCTTCCACTCATTCTTCATCACTCACTCCTACTGTATCAGAACTTGCGATCAACTCATACCTTACGGATGCTGGAGACAACAACGATGATATGGATCTTGATTATCAGCCGGTTGACATTTCTGCCTTCTCATTCACAGAGACGGAGATTGAGTCAATCCGGAATTGCATATGCAATGTAACTCTGCCTACTTGGGTCCAGAGACCACCCATAAATCTGGGAGAAGCAAGCCATGGCAAACTCAAGGCTCATGAATATCTTCTTCTATTCACCTGTATCTTTCCACTAGTCATTCCTGAATTCTGGCATCACCCAAATACACCATCAAATGACTCTTATCAACATCTCGAATGTTTCTATCATCTGGTTTCGGCAACAAATATCCTCTCATCATTCAAGACCTCCAATAGCAAAGCTGACACATATACCCAACATTATACTGCATACTATGCAGCCATACAAACACTCTTTTCCAATCACAATCCTAAACCAAATCATCACTATGCCATGCATAATGGAGATCTTATGAAATACTGGGGCCCACTTCCAGTTATCAGCGAGGCTTTTGGTGAGCGAATGAATGGGATGTTACAAGGAATCAAAACCAATCGACGATTTAGTATGTATATCTTACTTTATGACTGATGTTTGGCTCATTTTTTTTAATTAAATTTTTTTACTCCACATAGACGACATGGATCTTACAATGCTCCGTCAAATGAGCCGTCGAGCATATCTGGATGCAGTTCTAACGGATGCTACTGATCAAGACTCAGCACAACTGGCTCATATTCTAAAAACAACCTATGATATTGTCGAATCTACCCCAAGGCTGCTTCAACCATCTGAAGTTGCTGATATTCTCCAAAAGGCTCCCAACTTAACCACTATAGAGTATAATGCTCTTCTCCAATATTTGCAGAGTATTGGAAGGCCTTACCGTGCTTTTGACAATTTTCCACATCCATCTGGCACTCTTATTCTTCCTCCACAAGCCAAGCAACCACATCAATTTCATCACAACAACCACACATTCAGCTGCCAGCATTCACATGTTGGAAATAGTGCTATTCAATTTTATAATCCTCTTTCCCAGTCTCATGATACAGGATTTATTCAGACTATCTATCAACTTCCCATTGAAGCATCTATTCAAACTTTTATTGCGGTTAGCCCTCATCAATCACTTCCCTTTTCTGAAGAGAGTAAAGCACTATTTCATAATCATTCTGGATATATGTCCCGAATTGTAGATGTACAACCCTCTAAGAATATCATTCTTATTCAGCCTGATCATATTATTACACATCTTACCACATATCAACGGCCCAAGGGTACCTATCATATTGACCAAGACACACTTGTAGTATGCTGGGCTTTAAATAGAGGACGTCGGTAAATGATTATTCATTTCATATTCACACAGCTCAAATTATATAACCCAAAGAAAAGAATGCACAAAATTTTTGTAATCATTGTACACAAGATATTCTACTACTCATTCTCATCCTCATCACCTTCATCATCACCAGTACCACCTTCATCATCATTATCATTCTCTTCATCCACATCCCACTCCTCAAGTCGAGATATCTCTTCCTCAGTTGGCATCTGGTACTGTAGAAGAACACTGTTACCATATCTTGTCATGAAGTCATCATCAGACAAGTTCTTCCATTGTGAGATCTTCTGCCAGGTATCACAGTGCTGAGCAAGTGGAAGGGTGATTGTATAGCCATCCTTGATGATCTCGGCGCGTTCACGAACTGTCAGTATGTTGTTCCAGAATTCTGGGTCATAATAATTGATAGCGACCCGCTTTGGCAGAGTGGTGAGCTGAGAGAATACTGGTTCCGCTGGTACAAGACGTTCACGTTCAGGCCTATAATATAATGAGAGTCAGCAACCCTAGATCATAACAGGGAAACAGAAAATACTTTACTTGTAGTTTCTCTTTCTCGTCCGAGCAGAATGCCTTGCACGTCCAATATCGATCATACGGTTTAGAGAAGTGACCTTTGGATTTCGCTCCTCCTTATGTTTGATACCATAGACAAGAACGGGCTTCCCATCTCTCTCAATCTCAACTGGCTCGTCATCAGAATGCGCTTCTGGTTCCTCGAGAAGAGTAAGAACATGTTCCGGTAGTGCCTGGGCTTTTGCATAGCCCACTCGTCCAGCAGCTAGCTATAAAAGACTGTTATTAAAATTTCATATCACTAATGGAAGGGCTTACATCACTACGGCGTTTGAAGACATTGGTCATTTCCTTCCCCTTTGCCACACTTCCAGGCTTCCTCTGTTCAGCCTTTGCCAGGCCGAACATATAGGAGAAGACAAAGCTGCGATAGAGCCGACGCAGAAGTGAAAAGTTGGTGATAAAGGATAGATTGATTCCCATATGACTATATCCAAACGCACTCGCAACCTGCTCAAATGTTGTAAGCGCGATATGTTCGTGAAGAAGGTTATACATCGATTTGGGATCTCCACCCAGTACATCGGGTGCCCAGCGATCAAGTCCAGAACACGCAACAGTCCTGAACATGAGTAGGCGGTGCTTTTCGGGAATTCGTTGGATGTGTTACGACCGAGACAATAGACTTAGGTCGAAAGACGCTGTCTATAGTCAGAGAGGTCGGGTCTGGCCTTATCTCAATAAACAGAATGCCTTGGACGAGGTATTGTCTGTATTAGAGTAGATGCAAGGTTTGCGAGTTAAGAACTAGCTAAGGTACATCCCTATTCTCTACTGTGTTTTATAGTAAATGGTGGAGTCACAATCGATAGAAGGTAAGAGTCACTACGAGTCCGTACGAGTCAAGCATAATGGGAGACGAAAAGGAAATGAGTCGGAATGAGTTGATATGGTACAATAATAAGGAGAAAAGGTGAGCGCAGCCATACACGTGATTGGATCACGTGGTAGAAGAATGTATAGTTTGTAAAAAGAAAGGAAAAATCGTAACATTACCCCCTTCTTATCCAAATTTTCCCTGAAAATTTCCTAATTCCCGTAGGGTTCTCCCGTAATGTTGGCTTCGGTGTCTTCGTCCCAATGGTCCTCTCGATCGGCCGTGTCGTAAAAATCGTTGCGGCGTTCTTCTTCCAAGACCTGAGGGTGTTTTACGCAGTCTCGAGGGAAATGTCCGGTGTTGTTGCACCATCGGCACTTTCGGTTGAGACAGTCCTGGGAGTAGTGTCCCCGCTCGCCACAGCAGTAGCATTTAACATCGCTGGGGTAAGGGTGTTTTCGGACCACGTTCTTGCCCTTGTTGGTAGGTTTGTGGGTCTGGGCCTGAGTGGGTAAGGGTCCGGCAGAGTGAGTACGTCGAGAGGAGGAAGGAGCGGCGGTCGGTTGGATGGAGGTTGAGATTGGCTTCTTTTGGTTGTCCTGCAAGGCGGCGTTGATTTCGGTGAGTCGTCGTTGAGAGGCGAATTCCTTCTTGATGGGGTTGGCGTTCTTTCCAGCGGATCTGAGTTTGTAAGCAAGGGCAGGAGTGATGAGCTTCTCCATTTCCTTGTAGATGGCTGCAGTGTCTTTGGGTTGAAGGGGAAGGGTGTCTGCAGGGGTCGGTCGTCGATCAACCGTATAGGGAGCGTAACGGGTCGGGGTTGATTTGGTGGGACAGGGAGGGGACGATGTACGCGAAGCGTCCCTTGTAAGTGGAGGAGGAGTCGATGGTGCTGATACGAATGGTTGAGACGAGGTTGGAGAGATGGGTGGTTTCTTTGATACCTGGCGACGCTTCTCGATCACTCGGTTGAATTTCCGCATACGAGTCCTACTGTTGATGGCGTTCAGGGTGGTGTAGGCCAGCGCCTTGTTTCGATCTGCAGTTTGTTGGAGTCGGGCGATGGTGGCTCTAATGTCCGCGTCATTTCGAGCCAGGGATTCGACGAGGATGACGTCCTTGCCCATCGGGTTGTCCCATCGTTTGTCTGTGGCTTTAATCAGGTCTTCGGCGAACTTGGGATCTTGGAACCAAGTGAATGCCTCTCGGGGCAGAATGGCGATGTCTTCGGTCCCTTCCACGTTTTCGGCCCAATAATGAGCGTCAGGGGTCATGTCGTCATCGATGTATACGAATTCGGAGGGTTTGGAGCTGTTGTTGGAGACCATGTTGAGAAGAGTGTGTTAATTCGAGAGTGATGATTGGAATGTTATAGATTCAGAGACACGGTGTCGTGTTTAAGTAGTCGATAGAGGTATGTCAGAGTTTGTGTTTCTTTTTGTATGTTGACAGTATTTCGTTGGCGTTTTTGATAAATGACTCGGGTTCCCATGAGTCATCTCCGGATGAATAGTTCTTCCATTTAATGAGGTAGTGATACCCTCGGCCGACCTTGTGATGATTCAGAATGGCTTTGACTTCGTATTGTTCTTCTCCATCGATAAGGTCAGGAGGTGGGTTGGAAAAGCTTGGCCCGTGGACGAAGGTCTGTCTGAAGGGTGATAAGAGGGTGGCATGGAATACGTTGTGAATTTTCCAGTGTTTTGGGATGTCCAGTTGATATGTCAAGGGTCCCAAAACTTCCTTGATCTTGAAAGGTCCTTCTCGTTTGGGTGCAAACTTCTTTGGATAGGTTGTCTTCAGGTTTCGAGCATCCAGCCAGACTTTGTCTCCTTTCTTGAATGGTTTAGCGTCTCGCTTGAATCGTTCGAGCATGCGAATTCTAGCCAACTCGTGGGCTGCTAAAGCTTCCTGACGGGCACGTTTTAGGGGATCAAGTCGAGCTTTGACAGTCGGATATTTAGTGGAGTTGAACGTCAGAGGGATGGCTCGAGGTGTGATTCCATACATGAGTTCGAATGGGGTATGTGTGCGATTGGCGTGTCGGCGATTGTTGTGGGTGAATTCAAGAGTGGGGAGAGTGGATGCCCATGTGTCCGGGTGTAGGGAACAATAAATGGACACGTAGGCCTCGATTTCCTGATTTACTCGTTCAGTGGCTCCGTCGGATTGTGGGTGATACGCGGTGGATAGAGATGATTTGATTTCGAGAAGTTTAAGGAGTTCTCGGAATGCTTTCGCCGCGAATTGGGGTCCTCGATCAGAAATGAATTTATCCGGGAGTCCAAACCTCGAATAGAGTCGGTCCAGCAACATGTTAGCCGTCTTTGCTGCTGTCTGGGTTTTGTTTGTTGGGAATAAAATTACCCCCTTCGTAAGCCCATGATCTACCACGATCATGACTGAATCGTAGCCTTCGGAGTTCGGCAAATCTGTGATGAGGTCCATAGAGCAGTGAGCGAAAGGTCGATCAGATTCTGGACCGGGTATCGGCATTAGAGCAGGTCTTGTCGGGCTTCGATTGATTTTGAATTGTTGGCAAGTGGCGCAACCCTTCACGTAATTTTTGACGAATGTCCTCATGCCTGGCCACCAATAGAATCTAGCCATGTCGATGTAAGTCGCCAATTCTCTGGGGTGTCCTGCAGTGATCGGATAGTGAAATTGTTTCACTATTTGCCGTCGAAGATTGTCGTCTTTAGGAATATATTGTCATCCTTGGTAGAACAGCATGGGTTTCCCATTTAGATCTTCGGTGGTCCAGTCAGTGAGGTCGTCCGTCAGTTCGGTCGGACCATCTTCTAATAGGAGTTTTAGGGCTTCGGCAGCGTTTGTGTCTAGATTTTTCGAATCGGCGATCTGTTGTTGAAGTTCCGTATCGATAAGGTTGATAAAGAGAGAGTCGGGTAGGATGATGATGTCTTCGTTGTCATTATCCTTTTCAGGAATATGATCGGGTCGGCGAGAGAGAGCATCCGATTGGAACATCTTTGTTCCGGGGACATGAACCAGTTCTAAGTTGAACTCAGAGACGAATAGATGCCACCTGGCCTGTCGTCTGTTTAGTCTCTGTGGGGATCGCCAGTATGTGAGATTCTTGTGGTCGCAATGAATAGTGGTGGAGTGAGTGGATCCATGAATATAATGTCGCCATTCTGTGAGGGCTCGGACCATGGCTAGGAGTTCTCGATCATAGATTTCGTAATTTCGTTCGGCTGGAGAGAAAGTTTTGGAAATAAAAGCACATGGATGTCTGTCTCCGTTCCCATCGGTTTGGGTGAGTACTGCTCCAGTGGCGTGTTTCGAGGCGTCGGTTTCGATTTGGAAAGGACGAGTTGGATCGGGGATCATAAGAACAGGTTCTTCGGAGAAAAGTCTTTTTAGCGTCCGAAAAGCCATTCGACAGGCTTCGGTCCAAATGAATGGAACTCCTTTTTGCAACAGATCGTACAAGGGTTTGGCGACGGCCGAGTATCGAGCGATGAACTTTCGATAAAAGTTTCCAAATCCCAAGAATGATCGAAGTTCCTTTACGGAGGTTGGTTCTGGCCAGTCGGCGATGCCTTGAACCTTTGCTGGATCCATCGAGATCTTGTTTTGTTCAACGATCATTCCAAGGAAAGGTACCTTGGTTTGAGCAAAAACACATTTTTCGGCTTTAAAGAACAGATCGTTTTTCTGGATGATTTCGAATAATTCGAGAGTTGCTTCGTGTAGCTTTTCCAGAGAATCGGCGTAGATCATGATGTCGTCCATATACACGATGCAGTAGCCCTTTTTCTTCATATCGCCAAGAATGTCGTCCATCATTGCCTGGAAGGTCGCCGGGGAGTTGCACATTCCAAAGAACATGACAGTGGGTTCGAAAAGTCCTCGATTGGTGATGAACGCCGCTTTCCACTCATCTCCCTTCCTGATTCGAACGTTGTTGTATCCCAGTCGAATGTCGAATTTCGAAAAATACTTAGCACCACGAAGCTGGTCCATGAGTTCGGGGATATTAGGAAGTGGGTAGGCGTTTTTGACTGTCTTTTCGTTCAGATATCGATAATCCTGGCAGGGTCGAAAACTTCCATCTTTCTTACTAACGAAGAAGAAAGGGGATGCCATCGGAGATTGGGAGGAAACGATGTAGCCTTTTTCCAGATTTTCGTCGATGAATTTGTCGAGTTCCTTTTGTTCAATGGGGGAAAGGTTGTACTTCTTGAATACCCTTGGTTCGAAATCTGCTTTCATCTCGATTTTATGGTCCCATGATCGAGATTCAGGGAATCGTTCAGAGGACTTCTTGTCGAACAGATGGAGATAGGCGTGGTATTCCTTGGGAACCAGTACCTCCAGAGGTATGGCAACCTTTTTTTCTTGTTGGGCCAGAGTCGTGGCAGCAGTCGCCTTGGCTTGAATATAAAGGTCTGGCTCGGACGGTGATATGGTGGATATGGAGGCAATCAGGACAGATTGGTCGTCGTCTTCGTTAGGTGGGGTGTCATCGGGATCTTCAGATAAGGTTTGATTGATGACTTCTGTTATGGGAGTGGGTTTTCCTCGGAATTTAAATTTCAGCGGGGTGCGTTTCCATTCCAGAGTTCCTTGTTTCCAGTCGATGATCGGGTTTTCCGTCTCTAGCCAGGGGAAACCAAAGATCAGATGTTGTTTTCCTAGTCCAGAGATCAAGAATCGAGTTTTCCGTGTTCGAGTGCCGAAGATTATGTCAAGTTCCGTGAAGTGTGTGATAGTACCCCTTTTGTTCTGAGTTCCGTCCACGTTAAAAACGATCAGGGGTTCTTCGAGTCTTTCCAATGGTAGTCGATGTTTCTGAGCGAAGTTCTGATCCATAAATGTTCCTCCTGCTCCTGAGTCGATGAGGGCCTTGGTTTCAACGATTTTTCCATCACACGAGATTCGAATGGGAAGATGCATGGTTTCATTCGAGATCTCGGCTAGTGTTACAGAGTAGATGGAAAGAATGGGAGATGCTGACGTTGATGCAGATCTCCGCTTTAAAAACCCTCTTCTTCGGCTATGGTGATGACTTTAGAGGCTTCTTCGTCTGGAAGACTGTCGACGATGGATCGGATATATGCGTGAGCTTCTCGAGCCGTTTTAAACTGGGGTTTCGAGGAAGAGGACTGGTTGTTCGGGGATCGGTTATCGTTTCGCTGGAATCTCCTTTTTCGAGGTTGATCGCAGTCGCGAGATCGGTGTCCGGGTTTTTCACAGTTGAAGCATTTTCCTTCCTTCATAAGTTTCTGGTGTTCAGGGGACATTGCATCGATGTCCATGGCGTTTGGGTCCTTCGTACGAGAGGAGTTCTGGTAGGTTCGATTCTGTCCATTGTTCTGGTTGAATCTCGGATTTCGTCCCAGGGTGGTCATGAGTCGTCGCCAGTTGTTGTCAAAAAGAATGGCCTTCTCGCACCATTCTTCAATTGTTTCGGGGATTCGTTCCATGGACATGATTCGCTCGACTAGTTTCGGTTTAAGAGATTTCTGGTAGAGGTCGATGAGGACTCGATGATTAGGGTTAGTTGCTGAGGATATTCCTGCCTTTCCGACTAAAAGTCGGAAAGTCGTAGTGTGTTCTTCAGCGGTCTTGTCTCCTTGTCGAAGTCGTCCTAAGTCGTTCATGGCCTCGTTGACTTGGTCGACATCCTTGAATGCGTTTTTGAAGAGTTGCAGAAACTCTTCGTACATAGGAAAGTCGATTTCGTCTCCGTCCATTGCTGATTTAATGAACTGTTCTTTCCACATGGCGGGTTCTCCGGAATCCAATAAAGAGAGCATAAAAGCAATCTTCTTGTCGTCATCGTCATAGACTTTCGGTTGATTTTCAAATAGACGGCACAATCCTGGATGAAGTGGTTGAGATTCGAACGATTGCCATTGAAAGGTTTTGGCAAATTAATGCGTAGTTCCTTTGCGTCCCGGGGTTGGGTTTGGGTGATAGCGGTTCCAATGGTTGGATTGTCCATGGGTTCGTCTTGTGGTTGGTACGTTTGTGGTCCTTGGCGATCCATAAAACTGTCTCGGGGTAATTCGTATCCTTGG
>Ga0247741_1000578_pt1 | contig 20693 bp, 13 predicted proteins | sample UWRJL213509R2_FD_180945 | JGI IMG/M metagenome (GOLD analysis project Ga0247741, IMG submission 180945) | Plant litter microbial communities from Arlington Agricultural Research Station in Wisconsin, United States - UWRJ-L213-509R-2 | ecosystem: Environmental > Terrestrial > Plant litter >... | reverse complement strand
TGGAGAATATGTGGATGAGAATGGAGTCCGACACTCTGTGAGTTTAATTAGTATGTTATAAACCATATTACTGAATTTAATTGATAGGTTCGTGAATTCAATACAGAGACCTGTGAACAACTAAATGTGTGGCTTGGTGGATTTGGTTCAATTCTCAAACGCATGGTATCCAAAAACTTTAAATGGTTTTTGCATTCTATGCTTGTTTATCATGTGCAGCAAGTTTTGCTCAAGATTGAACAGAAGGAAGCAGATGATGATGATGCTGATTATGAAGTTGAGTTAGCTTCTATTTAGTTTTCAGACTCTAGTGAGGAAGAAGAAGAGGAGAAGGAGGAGGAAATAGAGGAGGAAATAGAGGAGATGGAGGAGGAGATGGAGGAAGAGACAGAGGAGGTATATGAGAAAGATGCAATAGATGTTGAGAATATAGAGAATAGTGGAGATGAGAGTAGAAGCAACAGAAGTGAAGATAAAATGAGCAGCAGTGATGAAAATAATGATACTAGTAGCAATGAAATGAGCACTGATTAAATAGAATTGTATTAATAAACTTCTCTAGAATTGACTGAAGTTCACTGAAGTACGCTGAACTTCACTGAACTTCACTGAACTTCACTGAAGTACGCTGAACTTCACTGAAATATGCTGAAGTACACTGAAGTACACTGAACTTTAGTGGGCATAAATGATTAGAATTTGGGGTAAGACTATGTATCAAGTACAGATTTAGTAGTTGACTTCACTAAAGTTCACTAAAGTCCACTGAAGTTCACTGAAGTCAGACTGAAGTCCATGGGCCAGAGGAAAGTATAGCTTATTTGCAATTTTTTTCTAGAGTACTCTGAGAGTATTCTCAGAGCACCTTAGAGCACTGTCAGGATTTAACTTGTAATCTGACAGCCTAAACAAGAATTTATTTTTAAAAGTGAAATTTGAGAGATAAAACCTGTTTTGAAAATTTTCAAAAATTTCACTAACTTCAAATCTTGGTGTAAAAATCTGACCCAGTGAACTGAACAAAATACAAAACCTTGATGATAGGGTGAATTTATGTCTATATATGTTTAGTGTTAGAATATTTATATCAATAGGCTGTCAATAACATCTACTAATGATTAATAATAAGTAATTCACTAATGTAAGTAATATAACTACTCAATAAGTAATATTAAATATTAAATAAATAAATAAGCAACAATAATAATAAATACCATCAATAAATCAAAATAATAAAAGTGGTTGTATGTATAGTACAATATGTGTACTGTTTTTGTTTTAAATAAAGCCTTAGCTATCTGAGAGTGCTCTAGAGCACTCTCAGAGCAACCTTAGAGCAGCTAAAGTTTGTCCTAGGAATTTGAACATTAGAGTAACGATTTCTACTGCCTAGAGACTCTGACAACTCTGACAATTCTGACTGCTCTAGGCATTCTAGAGACCTGTAAAGCTCAAGTACTTTTTTCTGATGAGTGTTTAATGTTATGTGTTATTTTCTTTTCTAATTCCTATGGCCTGTCTGACTAATGATTTCTTTCAGATGAAGTCTCAATGCTACCTCACATACTCTTATCTTTGAGGCTATCAAGTGTTGGTGGAATAACAAGACCAGTTTGAAGCAGGTCTACAAGGAGTACAAGGGCCAAAGCAAGTTCTAAAAGATGGAGGAGAATTGGACAGAAACTGGCGACTTCTTTTCTATCCAAGTTGTCATATTAGATGTATTCTTTTACTCTACATAAACACTGTACATAGTTCGACAGACTTGTGGGATTATACACATAGAAATGTGGCAATGCACTATCAAAAGTGACCTGATCAACAAAACAAAAGAAACACATACATGCTGCGTGCTATGATGGCCCTCACAAGCAAGTAATCAAGCAGTCTACATGCATCATAGCTACCTATACATTTGTCTCAAGAGTTCACTGAGGTCAACCAGAATCTATCCTCTTTTCTTGTGCTGATTTGTTGTTGGCCACATCTCTAAACCAAAGGTTAAGAGTTTTGATTTTTTGAGAAATGCCAGGTGACTAAGATTGCTGTACTCCAACATGCCAATTATATATAAATATTTGTGTAATATTTAACTCCTAGAATAAATGGTAAAAATAAACACTTAAACTGTTTGCAAACAGTAAATTTGAATGAACAGTTGGAGCTTGGAGTCTTAGGTGCCTAAGTGTGATTTGGTCTTATTTGGTCCCTTCAAAAACAAACAGCATATAGCCAAATAAGTGCGATAAAACTTTTGAAGGTTCTATAGCAAGTACAGCTTGGTGGCACACCACTAGGTGAAATCATGAAGAGTAATGTGTAATCCAAGCATTGTCAAGATATCTATTGAGCCCAGTCATTGTAATAGCTTTGTCAAAGTTACAAATATTAGTATTACAGTGTCTACTTAGTATAATCTTCCATTTAAAGCATTATCAAGAATACATCTTGCATATAAGGTTATCACTAGGTGCAGCTGTCAGTATAAGTTAAATGTACTGGGACAAGGCACTTTGGTATACCCATAAATAGTACCATGATGGTAGGTTTAATTTGATAATTTAAACCCACCATAGAGGTGTTCTATATATATTTTTAAAGTATTTTATCCAAACTATTTCTTGCTATACATACTTATATAAAAGACTTGTGTAACTTGTTTTTTGATATTCTAAAGTATAAATACATGTTTCTTATACATATTTATGCAAATAACTATTTCATTGTTTGTTTGAGGTGTCAGGGATTCTAAAATCAAATCCAAAATAGCTGCCCAATTAGGGTATTGATTTCAAAAGCCAAACATGATATCTATTTATTCTTATCATAAGTATTACATACTTAGATGCCAAAAGAATCTGGTGTAACCAATATTTAGCAGGGGATTTCTAATCCAAATTAAAGAATCAGATAGAATACTATAATATACAGCTAGATGCTTGTGCTATTATAAACTAATTATAATAGGTTCTTATACTAGTTATATCCTGATTCTTCTTATAATTCAAAATTGCTTCATACTAGGCATATCTTGGTGTTTCTATACCAATGGAATTTGTTGGTTAATGATCTTGGTAGCTGCACTTTTACATACACATTTGTGACAGACAGTATACACATACTACATAGACAAGTATATATTGAAATCCAGAGTGTGGGACCAATAAGCATACAAGAAGTCAGGGGACTTTGTGGCAAATGAGTGCTGATATATTAGATATACCTACAATTATATATGATATCTACATCTAAGTAGCACACATATATGAAACATTGGGCAAGTCTATCAAAGATAGGTGCAGATGCCAAGCTTGCTATCAATAAATTTCAATAGTATATAAATATAGTTATCTCAGATGCATCATTGCTTGTTTGTTATAAAGTCCTCCAACTTCTTTGCTCTCTTATTGACCTGTCTCTAATAAAGAGCTAAGTCTATATTATAAATAGTTATATACTCAGTATAACTATTTATTGATCAGTCATAACCAGTTTGGTATAGGTGGCAAATATTTATACCGAGTAGTGACTAGTTATGATTGACCTATACATAGTTTGCTATATACAGAACTATTTATGAATGAGTTATAACTAGTTATAATTGACCTATATATAGTTTGATACACATAGAAAATATTTATACACAAGTTGTAACTATTTATGAGCAATCTATACATAGTTTGGTATACATAGAAAATATTTATACACAAGTCATAACTAGTTATAAGTAATCCATACATAGTTTGGTATATGCAAAAAATATTTATGTGAGTTGTAAATAGTCATCAGTAATCTATACATAGTTTGGTACAAGTAGAAAATATTTAGACATGAGTTATAACTAGTTATGATGTATATACATAGTTTATTATCTACAAAATTTTTGTAACTAGTTATGATTTTACATACATAGTTTTTACATACAGAAAGTATTTACTAGTGAGTCATAACTATTTACAACTTATATACATAGTTTTTAGATACAAAATTTATTTACTAGTGAGACTGTGGAATACTTACTGGCTATGGTATATTCAGACACTGAAGTGTTATAGCCAGTCCTGCAAAATCCACATCTGCTGTGGCATATAAGAACAAATACTATAAATAGGACTTGTGAAAAAGGTATATCAATAGTCACAAAGCCCAAGAGTAGCATGCTTGGGGATCATTCAGCTATGTTGATTGTATCTCCTTCTACTATTGAACTTGACGCTTGGCTGCCTCTTCTTTTTATCTAGAAGATCGTGGCAATGATATACTTGGTATCTGTGTATTCTACTCAGCCTACCCAAACCCAATCACTAGTTGGGTTGACTCATTCACACATGTCATATCACTAAGTAGAGAGAGAGGGGATGTGAGTGGGGCTCAAGTCTTCACAGGAGGTTACAGCACACATAGGGGTTGTTATCATCAGTTCTTATCGTTTATATAAAGAAGATGCCTCACTGCAGCAAGGGTCTTTGAAGATCTGTCAAATTAACCTCTAGAAAGTGCAGGACACAATTGGAGGTCTTTCATGTCCCTCACCAGTTCTAGCTGGATTCTAGTGGAATATTTGAGTAAATTTGGCAGAGAAAATGTCAATATTCCAGTGGAATCTAGTGGAACAGAATTTCTTATAGAGTGCCAGCTGGATTCTAGTGGATTCCACTTGAATCCAGAGGAATCCAGTGTAATACAATCAAATTTTTCTATTTTAGAAATAGTCTGGTATAGAGTCTAGTTCTGCTAAGTCATGCATAGAGTTATTATGTATTTTTGACTAAGTAAATAGAAATTGATTGATTTTCAATCAAATAAAAATATTATCGCTGGCTTTTGGGGAGTATTTTGTGATTTTCTCATCAACTAGCTAACCTTATAATATAATTTAAATATATTTAGATATCTTGAGAGTATATCTACATTTTTCTTTTTTCTATATATGATAATAATTTCCATATATAGTAATATAATATTTTCAACTATAAATATATAAGGAATAGATTTTTTTTTTCAGATGGATCTGATTCACTCTTTATTTTAGTTATTAAGTAGAGTGTTATTTGCTGACTAAGCTTGCTAATTAATTAATTAATTAATTGGTCATTTATTATAACTCTCTTGAACTTAGTCAAGTATCATTTAGATCACATAAAAATCATATCTAAAACCTCTAAAAACAGTGTATCTCAGAATCTCATATGCTGACAAATATTATCTAATACAGATATAGTTGCTATTTTAAGCTAAATTATACTAGAATCCACTGGAATGATCTGGAATGACCTGGAATATATCCAGAATATAGTAGATAAAAATGAAAAAATCTACATATAAGTATATTCCAGTGGAATCTACTAGAATCCAGCTGGAACAGGTAGGGGACACTAAAGTACTGCTTTTAACAAGTACTATATAATTAACAAATGGATTTGGGAGTGTACTGTACTATTTTATGAGTTCTCTTTAGGGACTTGTTCTTTTCAATGTTTGAAGAATACATGGACCATGGCTTTTTCTCTACAGTCACATCTTGAGGCATTTTGTAGTCTTTTAATTCAAAGCCTTCACCTAGTATTGACCGTGGGATCTGCACTAATCTGACTGTGAGAACTCATGCTTTGGAGAAATGTCCTATCTAACGCAAGTCGTTCTCGCTTTTTGCATGGTCAGCACCTCAAAGCCTCATATAATAGGCCTTAGTGCTGCAAGGAGTGTACCATAGGTTCACAACAAGCAGCCCACAGATTATTTGGTAAATTAGTTTTTATTTTTTAAGTATGTTCACAGCTAGAACTTGTATCTGCCATGCACATGTGATGGCAATTAGCCTATACTTTCCTCTGGCTAAAGGACTTTAGTGAACTTCAGTGATCTTTTATACAAAAAAAATACCTAAAATAGTAAATTTATTTCTGGGTATATTAATTTATTATGTTATCATATATCAGATTAAACTATATCAGTAATGTGTTTTTCTTATTTGATTAAGGTCAAGATAATTCATGGACATTGTGTGTCAGATGACTGTGACAGGCAGTGACTCTACAAAATCGAACAGAGTATTGCCATCATTGTGATAACCCAAGACAGCAATTCTCAGCTTTAAAATAGAATCACAAATAACCCAGCCACTTCCTCAAAATTTCGTCTGCACCAAAAATTCTGAATTTTCTTTTAAAAGATTTTGGTGGTAATAAATTTTTGATAACTGTTCTTGAATAATTTGTATTCTAATTTCTTTAGAAATGTTACGATATTCACGTGATATAAGATGCCCAAGCACTGCCTCTACCTTAAGAGCATTTTAAGTCAAAACTTAACAAAAGTATTAGGTTTTTCAGGGTTTTTGTATTTTTCTTGTAGAGACAAGGAGCTAGTCACATGATTCAATCAGATTTGGAAACCTCAGATAAGAGGTATTTTTTGAGTATATTTTCTATTTTTAAATATATGTTTATAGGTTGAGATTAGCCTCTCAGCCCAATAGAACTTCACTGAACTTCAGTGAAGTTCACTGATGTTTGCTAAAGTTCAGCTTCACTGAACTTCAGTCCAAAAATAAATTCCTAAAATTTTATATTTGTTTATAGTAATACTAATTGATTATGTCATTCTATATCAGGTTAAATTACATCAGTAAGATATTTTCTCATTGAGTTATGGGCATTTTAAGTCAAAATCTAACAAAGTCTTATATTCTCTCAAGTTTCTTCTATGTTTCTCAAAGAGGAATACAGCTAGTCACATGATTCAAGCAGATTTGGAAACCTCAGATAATGGGGTATTTTTTAATATTTTTTTGATATTTTATATTGACCTTTCCACAATAATAGAACTTCACTGAATTTTACTGAATCTCACTGAAGTTCACTGTAAATATGTGGGCCAGAGGTAAGTCATCCTAACCCACACCATGAACTTTGCAACACAGACCTTCAGAAAGCCAAAGATCTGGTTTTACCCTGTTGATATTGCTTTTGAGCCTAGCAAGTCAACATCCCTCCACGCTCTTGTGCTTTCGCCAGATGGAAGACACCTGGTTATGGGCAGTATGTAATACTACTTATGTGGGATGATTTACATGCACTGGGTGGTGCTGAGCTGCCAAAGCTCCCTTAAGCTGATCCCATTAATCTTCGTGATCGGTCTCTAATATAGACAAACTGCCTGTTTGGGAAGGTGTGCTCAGGCTCTGCCAGTGCTGAAACCCTGCGCGCCTAAGCCTGCAGCACCTGTCGTTTCATGTCTCTTGGGTGCCTATCCCCTCTGGTGCTTTGGTAGACACTTATATATATGTTTTTACACATTGGTGAATGATATAATGGATTTTATCAATCTATACATTGGTTATGGCTAATACAAGTGAGTCCTGTTTTCACATAGTGTTTTCACATCTGGAGAGGAACTAAGTGTGAGGTTGGATGCATAAGTAGAGCTAAGCAACTTATTTCTGATGATTTACGGCTTTACCAGCTGAACCAGCTCGATTTACGCCTGATTTACCAGCAGGAATACCAGATGCGCTTAGCTGAACATACTAGCATGCTTAGGGTGATGCGCAATGCTGTCCGCCAAGGAAGGCTAAGAAACACTCATATCTTATTCAGGAGTCCTTCCATAGGTGTATTTTCCAATATCTATAAGCTCTAAAGTAGTTAATAGTGTTCAAACGACTTGAAGCCCAATGGACCCGCAAATTTTCATTAATACAGTATATATTCGAAAAAAACACATTATATGACCACTTGTTTGGGCCTCCTAGGGTCGCCCCAAATGGTTCCCACAAAAGCATTGTTTGAATACTAATGACAATTTCTTGCACCAATGCCTGGGTAGTGAGGTCGGCTGAGCTGTGATTTACAGTGCCGCATAAATCCATGGTAAATTTAGGGCAATTATGCATACTTATTTTCCCTTTGGACTGTCTTTGGATTAAAACTCCTGATGCATTGGGGATAATCAATGTGTGAGAAGCAAGCTTAGATCGCATCAAGCAGGCTTTCAACGTGAAGGCTGCAGTGATCTATATCACATAGGTCGCACTAAGCTAGTGCCTTGATGGCTTCCTAGTGGGGCTGATCAATGGCTCCATAATATTGTATACCAGAATGTCTCCAGGTTATATTATCAGGAGTGGGGCTGCATTGACTAGGTATCTTAATCTGGGCACAGTTGAGTATTAGCTTTGTTTGTTTTGTTGCAAGACTCACAACACCAAGAATTGGTTTTATAGTGCCTTTAGATTATCACTAACAGCTGTAATACTGCTAGACTCAGCTGTCATGGGCATAAGTGCTTGTGGGACAGCACTGGCTGCCGTTGGTGTATCAGGTATTTGCGTATGGAGAGTTATCTTTCCACGCCCTAGAATATATGACCCTTTGAGTCAACTCTCTCTTCAAGACATCTTCCCAGAAGGTGAACATAGCATACTTGGGTCCATTTCTGGTTAACACAATTTCAGGGATATGAACCCCCACTCAGTGCACTTCATTGTGCATGAAAACTGGCTGCTAGTGACATTTGTGCCTTCCAACTCATCTCGAGTTGCTAGCATTGTGTGAGATTTATTATGATTTCATCTGTTGACAGTGGTTCATCATTCTTCACAGTGTCATTTATCAACTCTCACCTTCTAAACCAATTTGAATAATCTCTATCAACTGCCAAGTGTAAGCATATATTTTTTCTAACACCACAGACCCTTGCATATCGTTTATAGGGGGCATTCAGTCATTAGCAAAAGCCACAAATACTTTGGTTTCATGAATTTCCTAGATGGCATCAAGATTTACACTTTGCCTGGTCTAGCTCACCTTGACACTATAAAGCAAGATGTCTACGATGAAACCAATGTCACACTTGGTATCGTGTTTGTTGAGGATGAATATGTCATTGCTGGGGACAAAGGTGCGATCTGAATGTACAATATTACCATCTTAGCCCTTATAAAGCATCTTCTATGGTCATCTCCCTCTGGTTAGTCGCTCATCCTGGTTTGCATTATCCTGTGCTGAAGAACCCACAGTTATGAATAGGCATATATTGGGCCATAACAGTCAGTTTCTATCTTTGCAATGCCTGATTTAAGCTAAATCTGGGATCCAGGCTTTGGCCTTAGCCTGCACACTTGCTGCAGGCTCAACAGATGGAACATTATCCATGTGGTGTTGGAAAGATGTGCATTTTATTTATTTTGTCCTTGATGTGGCTCCCATGGTTATTTTTTTAGTTAAATTCTTGTTATTTAAGGCTTCATCAATTCTTTATGCTTCCTACACAATGTACTCTATGCTGTGTCACTCTGGCTTTGATTATACTGTATGTTCCAACTCTTTACATTTGCTACTGTCTATTCTTCTGGAATATGTGAAGACACCAATTTATTGGAGCATTCTAATAATAATGTCATCAATTGTTCCAGTATCGATTCTGACCTGTAGTTTCTCTGCCCAATTCCTCAAGTGTGATAAAGGAATAAGTGGTTTTGGCTTCTGGTTAACATCAAACTTGTTTTCAGTTTTCAGAGTGTATGTCAGGTGCTGAATAAGACCAGATGCCAGTTTGGTTGGGTTAAAAAGAAAGTGTGACTTTGGTGTCTTGTAGAGCTCTTTGTGAAAGAAACAGTATCAATCATTGAGGGCAGATGAGCATACTATGTCACCTTCCAAAAGCTCTGAGGCAACCAGATGCCACATGAGGTGTGCAACAAACATGATCAGTACAGACTGTATTTGGAGGTCTTGTGCTTCAGCCAATATAGCTTCAGTATTGTCTCTCTATTGTACGGCCAGGATGCACAGTTGCTGGTTCAAGCCCAGTAGATCTTGAATAATGGCATTATGGACAAGATCAGAAAAATGATCAGTACCTGGTGGAATTGAGTAAATGCACAATCTGTGCTTGTTGAAAAGGCTGGTATTGTCAGCAATGTATTTGCAAGATGAATAAGAGTTGGCATCTCTCTGACAGTAGCAAGACCCCTCGCTTTGTCAGAACGACCTAAGTGAGCAGATGGTAATACTTGCCTAGGCCTAACCAGAGACATATTTGCATTGGTATGCTATGGTCTGCTTCTGATGGTAAATAACTGACAATAAAAATTTTGCCCACATGCCTGAAGGCTGCGTTCTGCAGTAGGCTACAATGTAGCCAAAACCAGGATTGCTGATAATAAAAGCAAAAGCCACACTATCAGTTGCGGGTGAGGGCATGATGGTGTGTTTTCAAACATTTTCCTAGAGCTTTCTTTATGCAGAAAAGAACAATAACCACTCCATACTAGAATTGGTAGCCATAAATTGGAGGAGGTGTTTGAGTTCTATTGTGCAGACTACCAAACTAAATCAGTGGCTCAGGGTAAGCCAAACAGCATGACGGTATTTGGTGCTTGGAGGAAGTTGACAATCCTATTGCTTATATAATTAATCAAGGCTTTTGCTTTTAGAACAACATCTTGTATGGCTACTAACAAAGATGACTCAGTATGTGCTCAGCACATCTATTACTGATCCAGATTAATAAAATATTGTAGAAATTTCCTGACTTTCCGCTGGAGAACCTTTGTCCCTCAAACGTAATCCCAGTTGAAGTTCAAGGACTCCTGGGCCCTCAGCCACCAACACCACTCGCATTGAAGCAGGGAGCAATACCTGATCCTGGTGTAACATTATTCAGTTTGCAACAAAGGTCTGTTATTGTTGTGAACTACTAGTATACTGGCATGCCAATGTACTGCTCTATCTAGCAATGGCTATGACAGAGATGATGAATGAAGCAAGAGATTAACAGGGGTTCAAAATGCCTTCAGATAATCTTTACAATTTTAGTACACAACTATTATATATTTTCATCTATTTACTCACATACAAGTCGACAGAAATGTTTGCATTGCTTTTTCAAAACCAAACACTATCTCACTGGAAAGGCTAGCAAAGCTGAAACTTCTATCCTAGAAATGCCTCTTATCGCAGACTTGGAAGCAGTCGAAAAGTACCTTGATCGTCAGAGTAGCGGCCCAAAGATTGACAAGCCCATACTTCACTGGAGAGAACCAATGAGCCATGTCTGGAATGTCCAGGCAATCTTGCATCTCAAGAATGAATTTCTTCTCTATGCTTTTAAAAACCACTTCTTAGACCTCATAGCTGTGTTTGGGCCTCAAATCATCTCTATAAAGGAGCTTGAAAAGGCCTTCAGAGATATAGAAGAAGTTGAGGGCCATATGGTATCAAGGCTGGAACAATATAGAAGTTGGCTTCAAATGACAATGAAGCAGGTGACCTCTTGGGCTGTAAGTGCTCCTAAAGTAAAGGCAAGGCTGAAGAAGAAGCAAGATACTCTTAGGCTACAGCACTGTAGGCAGGAAAGAAAATGCACAGTGCAGTATCTTTTGTCTTTCTATGTTCTCTTGATCTAATCACCAAATAGCTGGCCCTCAGACGACACAATATTGTCAAAGAGGCTCTGGCTATAGCCATGGAGGTAGATAAGCCTAAGTGGGAGAATATTTTAATCATTTTATCCTAGATTCCCATCAACAATGTCTCCTCCAATGAGACTGATATTGAGGGGTTATTTGGTGTTCCCAAAATACGCAGATGTATCAGAAAGACATAAGTGAACCCACAAATCTCAAAGTTGAGTTATCTCAGCCTACAGTTTTCTTAGCTTCTGATAATAAAACAGATTATGGATTTCATTGATTCTTCATATAATTGGAATGCATTGGGTGGAGGTTTAAAGAAAGGCAGCCAGCCACTCCTCCATGAGTGGTTTGCCTCAAAGGACAGTACAAATTCAAATCCAGCTTCTGGATGGCTAGCTAATTTCTATTTGAAAACAATTGGCCTGGATAGAATTCAATCCCTTCAACTCATCAACAACATTGATTTACCAGATGTATGAAGAATGCTTTACATTATGAAACTTGCCACTTACAAAGAAATTTAGATACTAGAACCAGTCTCTATCTTCCAAACAACAGAAGCCAGTAGAATAGAGTTTCAGATGGATATAGCAGTATAATGTAGTCAACCAAAAATGTATTGGCCCTTGGTTTGTATGGAGATTGATGTAAAGCATGACCTGTGTATTCAATAGAACAAAGCAACACAACCATTTAAGTTCAAAACAAGGGTTATTTTGACATCTAGTGGCTGCTTGGCCACCAACCCTGGATATGCCACCAAGGTCAATGTGTTGAGCTGCTTTGTTTCTTCCAAACTTCTTCGTCAAACCATGAATGCTCCCAGTCATAATAATCACTACATGCAGGCAGTATCCAGTTCTCAGAATGCCTCTCCATTCAACGGTTTTGCTAATAACTTCATCAACTATGATCTTGCCCCTTTACCTACTAACAATATGAATCTAATTTTCATAATAAGCCTTCATTGACTCATCTCTCTGCATAGCTATCCCCTATGGGGTTTCTCATGCACAATATGCTCCACATGAGTTTCAAAAACAAGATGCTGTAGCGCAGCTGCAAAACCAAGGTCATTCTATCTGATCATTGTATTGAGAGTCAAGTTCTGACATGCTGTTCTTCTCTGTCATTCTTCCCTGCCCATTAGTTGAGCTTCAGAGGAAGCAAATAAAACTGCTCATAGATGAACTAACGTCCCTTCAATAGAGGTCTTTACTCTCCTCCACAGATTCCTATAGGAGTCCTAAACATTTTATTGTCAATACAAAAATTATAATTTGTATTGAAATCATTACATTAGTGAGTTGTTAGGCTACAATGAGTTCTATAGAAGTCCTATAGGAGTCTGATATAAGTCCATCTCAAGTCTGTAGAAGTCCTAATCATCAGACTCCTTAAGACTCCTTAGGACTCCTTAGGAGTCTGTTAGGAGTCTCACTATAATTACTATATAAGGGGGGGAAAATAAAGGATTATGTAATCAAAAAATCAAAGTCAACAAATTATATTAAATCACTGATTATATAACCTAGCATTGATTCCAGAGGCAAATCTTATCTTATCTTATGAGATATTCACTATTTTAGTGATTTATCAGTAGAGTATATATAACCATGGGAAAAACCTTCCAAAATAAGACTTATAGAGAATCTTATGCTGATTACAAATCAGTTAGAAAAACAGGATTTGAATGCTTACTCAGCAAGAAAAACCCAAAAAACACTTTTAAACATGACACTTTTGTAGATTTTTAACTTAAAACAGCTATATCTCAATAAGAAGTGAAGCAAATCACATGATCTTTCAGATTTATAATCAGCCAAGCAAAATCTACAACTCTGATTTTAATTTCCTTTTGGGAAATATTTTACCACAGTGCACAATAGAAATGAATGAATAAGTAAGTAAGTCAGTAAATCTGCCTAGGTACTGGAATTATAAGAATTATAAAAGAACTCATAACATTCCACATTGACCACTTCTACAGACTCCTATAGGACTCCTACAGACTTCTATTGACTCCTATCCAAGTTCTATAGGAGTTCTATAGGAGTCTGTAGGGGACAGTAAAGTACACCTTCAATATGCATTCCAAAACTATAGACTAGCAATTGCCCTTAACCTTGAGTACCTTGGAAAGTCTCTCTTTAATGTTAGGGGTTTAACATTCCTATGCCAAGTCTTAGTTAAGAACTCTACGTAGTTTAATGGCCTCTGCCACTTCCGTCTGCTAATTGTAGCTGTCCATCATTCTTACAGTTATTGATGTCATCGTTCTAATATACCCTCAAAGGCAACATGTGCAGATAGCTATACTTTCCTCTAGCCCATGGACTTCAGTGCCACTGTTGATAGTCTTCACTACTGCTATCAGTGACCAACAATCAAAACAATGTGGTAATCAATCAACTTCCCAACCTCTCAACTCTTTTATTCAACTCTATCCTGTACACAGTTGAATACTCCTATTGTTTGGATTGGATTCCCTCCCTCTCTTTCAGCACCATAATGCTGCCCTTATCATTTAATAGCGACATTGTTGACCAATATGATAGGTGGACTTTATTATCCCAAATGTAGATAGTATCCCAAATTGTTCCAAATTTAGATCACAATAGATAGAGATCTAGATTAGCACTTCTTCTGCAACTATATCCTCCATGTAGACCATGCCAACAGAGTCCTGTAGGTCTAGTTTGTCCACAGCTATTTCACTACTAACTGTAACTGCAGTTTCTCTAGAGATTATTGGAGATATTAAGTTTCTACTCCACAACCAATGCACACAATGAATGTCAAAATCTTTCACTTTCTAGTCCCTCTATATGAAAATTCCTCAAACGTGACCCAACTGCACTGAATATCACAGGCTATAATGACTTGGAGGAAAAAGACATGACCATCTGACAATTCGCAGCCATCTATCGATCTCCTTGTATTTTTAGCGACATTGATGAACTTTATCTTCTCTTTCCTTTCAACCTGCAAGACCAGGAGATGATCAAGGGCATCCCCCAACTTCTCAACTCCGAAATCAGAAAATTAACAATCCATGGCTATCATGATAATCGCTCAACATCGCCTCCAGATTTCCTATCATTTCTAAAGAACACATCCTCTTCTTTGCTGAAGCTCAGGCTTCTCAAAATTGTATACGGCTGGGAACTGGAGGATGAATCAGAGGATGAACTAGAGAACGAACCAGAGGATACAAGTATCTATTCTTTCATGTGTTACAGAATGCTAACAAAGGCACTTTATTAGAGTCCACTCGTTTCAGACTGGGACAAATGCCTAGCTAGATGAACACTGGAAAGATTGTCTAATGTCATATTCCAACCTTGAAACCTTCATTTTAAAAACACCAATGAAGCTCTGAGATCTTTACTCTCCCCCATGGATTTTACCTAGAACCTGACAGACTCTAGCAGACTCAGTCTAGAGTCTGGCAGAGTCTGTGACATTATATTAAGTGTAGTGTTTGTAATTTTATCATTATATTTTGTATATTTTAGGTCTGGATAGAGTCTCATGAGAGTCTCATGAGAGTCTGGCAAGAGTCTCAGTATTGTCTACCTGGAGTAATGGGAGACTCCAGCTAGACCTAGTCTGCTTGACTTTGTCAGACTCTGCCAGACCTAGAGTCTGGATGGAGTTTATCTGGACTCTATCTAGACTCTAGACTCTATTATTACTGATTTTAAATGCTTCTAAAAAACTCATTATAAGAATTGAACCCTGGAATTTTGTTTAATATATCATGTTTATATTGATAACTATATCTAATCTATATCTAATCTATATCGACTTTATCTAATCTGTATTCAATGTGACTCTTTCTAATGTATGTCTAATTTAAAGACCATCTATTATGGAAAAAGTAGTGTGTTTAAAAGTGTTTTTTGGGTTTTTCTTGCTGACTAAGCTACCAAAACACATGATTTAAAACATATTTGGAATCAGCTTGAGATTCTCTACAAGTTCATTTTTGGAAGTATTTTCCCACAGTCAGATGCTCTACTTATATGTTTATCTAATCTATACCTTGATATCTAATCTATATCTTGAAATCTAATCTTAATTTCTTTTGGATAAAAATGGTAGTAAATCTGATAAATTATAAAAATATTACTAGCAGTTTTAGATTTTCAATAGCGTCAAAAATGGGTGCTTGATAAATGTTTCAAACATATGGTAGCAGGCACTTGTCCTATTTTTAGAACAGAAAAAGCGCCTGTGGATTTCCGAGTCCATGTATTCTACCTTTCAATTGGCCATCAGAATTTTTGAACTCTACTTAAATTTGAACAGCAACATCGAATTTGTTACTTAGCCTCTTCCTTCTGTTCCACCCCCTTCCCAAAGGGGCCAGTATAAAGTGTAGTAGGCCTACAAATGATGTCTCAGATGACTCAGAGATCGAGCACATTGTGCCTAGCTCAGCTACACAAGAAGGTGATGACCTAGGAGGCTATGGAGATGGTAATGAAGGTATTTAATATCTTTTTCTACTATCTTATCTAATATTTATATATCATCTCAGAGGTCAATGAGGATGATGTTACTGCTATACCCAAGAAGCCTAAAAGACAACCAGCAACCACTGCTAAACCAAAGAATATGTTGATTTTATTTTATATACTAATCTACTTACCAATCACTATCTTTAGGCAAGTCATATAAAGCCTCTTCTAAGCTTGCTCTACCTAAGCCTTTGAAAGAAGCCACTGGATTAGCTCTAAATGCTAAGTATCTCTGTATATTGTTAACATATGTTCTGAGTATAGATCTACCAAAAAGGCAGCATCAGAGAAAGATAGAGAAGAATCTGAGAAGGAGGAATCTGAGGAGGATAAGAAAAAGAAATCCACCAAGACCAAGTATATATCTATTATATTCTAATAATAATTTTACTTATAGTTCTCATAAAAAAAACCACAGCTAATAAAAAAACTCACAAGACTTGGTATGTATTTGACATAATTTTATAATTAGTATTAATATTCTCTTATAGTACTGAGATTCTGTTGGAGAATAGCAAAATTTCAATTGCTCCACCTCCTTGCCAAAAGACTGTCTCAAATGCTCCCAAATCTACTGAGCCACCAGCTGGACGTTCCCATTGCAATGAAGATGAACTCGAAGTCATTGTGAGCTCTATGAAGAAGGGAAAGAAAAAAGCTGTTCTGGCCAAGAGTCCAAATCCCTCACCCTCTGTCTCTGATAGTGAGAAGCCTGATGTACCTACCACACCTCCAAGACATACAAATTATGATAAATCATTTCTTTTACCTTGATCTTATTTAATTAATTGACTTATATTATTTTATAGATCAGGATATTGAGATGAAGATTCAGACCCCATCTGCCTTTGGTTCTTCATGCACAACTAGAGGTCATATTTGTTGTAATGCTCAAGGCAATACTGCTAATATAGCAGATCTAGAGGATGAATCATCCATTGTTGACCGTCCTAAAAAAATAGGATTTGTCTTTCTATATCACTCAACAACTCACACCCTTCAGCATTTGGATCAGATAAAGGACATCAACTCATTTTTCAAGGTTACTGGTCCTCCTACATCCCTTACTCCTATTCTCAAACTCTTGGAGCAAAAATATCCCAATACCAAATGTATGTGTTATATAACTACATATACTTTAATTTCTCACTTAACTTATATTCTAGACGAATGCATTCATATCTGGGATGCTGATCTTGAGAAGTGCAAGCTAATTGGACCATTTGAACTTGCTCTCAATCACACTATGCCTATTGAGTTCATATTGGATGCCAACAAACATAACATTTTCAATATTCTTACTGTAAGTCTATCTGATTTAATTTAATATTATATATATACTGATATAATTTAGTCACCCCTCACTCCTATATTTGCACTGTCTTGCAGTGTTTCTTTATCCAACAACTTGAATTGCTTAGCATTACTAGTACAATCCACTCTTGGAGAGTCCAGTAATAAGAAGAGAGCGTATAGCGAGTACGAGCTTACTATTATGAACAATCTCAATGTCGATCAGAACCTTGCATGAAACAGTACAATTCCTTTGAACATTCAGGAGACCTACAAACGCTACGTCGCAGTTATCAATGCTCAGGAGGCTAAGGCCAACTGAAAGTCTTCTTCCAACTGCCCATCTAATAAGCAGATTGCTATCTGCTTTATTAGCAAAGCCTCCTAATACAAATGGATCAGAGCTTTTCAGCATGTCCATTTGTATCCAGATATGCAGGCATGGCTGAATGAGGTTGAGGGGGCAGATCCCTAGGAGAACTCAGGTTTAAAGAAGAATGCTATGGTGATAGGTGTTGAAGCTTGGTGTGTGGACAAGACAAAGGAAGATGCAAGAGAGAAGATGAAGGCTACAGCAAAGACATTAGAGAAAGCATTATCATCCAAGCGAGGTCTTTACCTTCCCCTACAGATTCCATGTGGAGTCTATAGAGACTCCAGTGGACTTCAGTGGACTGAGAGAGACTCTACATGGACTGGACTAGACTCTTAATCTAATGTTTTATAATGAATCTATTAGATGTAATATCAGGACTCTATAGGGACTCTATAGGGACTCTTCCTAGACTCTACTGGAGTCCACCTCAGTTCATGTAGACTGGAGGCACCAGGACTCTAGTAGACTCTATAGGGACTCCAGGTGGACTCTATGTGGACTTTGCAGATATACAAATTAATTCAAATAAATACAATAAAAATATTCAAAAAATACCCCCTTATGTAAGCTTTACAAAACTGGTAAAATCATGTGACTAGCAGTAGTATGTGGTGAGAAAAACACAAAATACTGAAAAATACACAACACTATTTGTATTTTTCAACTTAAAACCTCCATAACTCACTGAAAACTCATAGTAGCAATATAATTTAACCATATTTATAATCCCACAAGTCAGGGCTTTCATTTCTCAAAATTTTCCTTTTTAGAAAATGACAAGTGCCCCTAAGTCCACAGGGACCCCAATAAACTCAGTATAAAAAATATTACCAAGTCTATATGGAGTTCACAGGGAGTCTAGTAAAATCTCTACTAAAAATATCACCAAGTTATGAGTTATAAAGATCACATTCTTATAAACCCAGGACTTAGGCAAAATTTTCATTTACTTATTGATTAATTACCACTCAGCACTGCAGCAAAATATTTCCCAAAAAGAAAATCAAAATCAAAGTTGTAGATTTTGCTTGGCTGATTACAAATCTACAAAAATCATATGATTTGCTTTATTTCTGATTGAGATATAGCTGTTTTAAGTTGAAAATCTACAAAAGTGTTGCATTTAAAAGTGTTTTTTTTGGGGTTTTCTTGCTGAATAAGCATCCAAATCACATGATTTCAACTGATCTATGATCAAGATAAGATTCTCTACAAGTCTATTTTTGGAAGGTTTTTCCCACAGTTTACTTGACTCTCTTCTTTATTCTTAAAATTATTATAAAATCACAATATTTTATAAGATAAGATAAGATTAACTGTTGCAGATCACATGCTGGCTTATATATTCTGCTCTATTGTCTTTTCCTATCATTTGCTGAAAACTTCTTTCTCTCCTACCTCTATTATCAATGCACCTATTCACCTGTTTTTTTTTGCAATGGCCTCTGATTATCCTCTGCTACCATCTGAGGATCTTATCTAATCTCTTGGGGCCTCAGTTATCTCAGAAAATCAGCAATACTGCTGATTCTTATCTAGATCTTACTGATCTGGTGTTTTCTGAGTACAACTAGCCTTATTCTAGAACTTCTGGACTAGACACTGCTGTTCTAGCTTTCTATACTCTATCTAGAATCCAAAAAAGTGAGTATTCAATCAATATACATCATACAGTCTATATTAGATATTTTTCTGACTTATAACTGATTATTTCTATTCATTTTGTATTATAGTGGGTCTAGGCTATGGCCTAGCTACTCAAAACATCAGTGGACTGAGTAGCAATTCAAGTGAGTAGTGTTTAAACACTTTATCTTTTTCCATTAGTCTAATTATGTTTTCTTATTTTAGCCACTTTCTATTGTTTTAATAACTTGGTGGCTTCTGGTAAGTAATCATTTATTATCTATAAGTGCTTATTAATCATATTTATGTATATAGACCACACCAATTTCTTTAGGCAAGACTTACCTTGCACAATTAGCAAACCTAAATAGATTCTCTAAGTCTACAATGTTTTTGCAACATGCTATATTGATAAATGCATCACATGCACATTATATTACCAGTATGATAGCCTATGTCTTATCATCTGTGTATAATTTTCTTGGCAGGATGGCCTATGTCCTATCTTCTGTGTATGAAAATCACGTGTTGGCAAATGCACTACATGTACCCAATATACAAAAAATATCAAACACAGGCACAGGCGATCTTCACTCATTTTGACTTTCTATATTTATTTTCTACTATCTATATTGTCTATCTTTGATATTAATATAAAGACTACCATCAGGAAAAGTCCTCTGAGCCCTAGTATTGCCTAAGATAGCCTGAGGTACCCAGGGCTTATGAGGCTAGTCAGGTCAGTCAGGCTAGTCAGGCTACCCTGGGCTCAGCAAATTCGTAGGTCAGTGAGATGCAAAATCCCTGGTCATTCTGAGGCTATCCTAGGGATAGCTTAGGGATAACACAGGCTATGCTATTATTTTTCTACCATAGGGCTTAAAAAAGAATTATACACTTTGGACACTTTATTCAATTTGACTTATGTAATGAACTAATTATTATAGTTTAGAGATTGTTTAATTATTATTATTATTATTACTTTAAGAAATTTTTTTTTTTGACTAGTACTATTAAGATCATACATTATTCATAGTTCTTATAAGATCTACATATTTTGTTATTCTTGAACTAATACTACATAGTAGCAAACAGAACCCATCAACAGAGTTCTGCATTTTGTTCAGTCAACTAGGTTAGGTCACATGATCACATTATCTTGTGGTTTTGCTTGAAAGTCAAGATAAAATTACAAATTTTTTTGAGAAAAATGGAGAAAAATCCAAGCTTTCAGAATCAGTTAAGATCATGTGATTGGCTTCTTTTCTTGTTGATAAAAACCCAAAAAACCCAAAAAACCCAAAAAAAGGCAATACTTTTTGTAATTTTTGGGCTATTTCTTTGTTTTCTCAATATAAAAAAGATTTGGTCACATGATTTTACCTGATTCTAAAAGCTTAGATAATTCTTTATTTTTCTTATATTTTTTCATATTTTTATCTCACAGTGTCCA
>Ga0247741_1000577_pt1 | contig 20703 bp, 21 predicted proteins | sample UWRJL213509R2_FD_180945 | JGI IMG/M metagenome (GOLD analysis project Ga0247741, IMG submission 180945) | Plant litter microbial communities from Arlington Agricultural Research Station in Wisconsin, United States - UWRJ-L213-509R-2 | ecosystem: Environmental > Terrestrial > Plant litter >... | reverse complement strand
CCGGCTCGTCCTCGAACCAATCCAGTAGCTTCTTCATATCGTTCTGCATGGTCGGGGTCATAGCATTCAATGATTTAGGCCGGTTAAAGGCCAGAAGCAGCACATGAGGAGCCGGGAACACGACTTTTACTTCATCAGAGTGAATGGGTGGTGATAGATTCGCCATTACTGATTCTTGACGACACTCGAAGTGTGATAATTATCGCTGTCTTGGTGATGTGGAGTAGAATGACAGTGTTGCTTGATTCCGTTTGCTGGGTTGAGCCCGTCGCTTTTAGAGATCCGCGGTCGGCTGAGGTTGGAATTTGAAATGGCCTACGTTGACTTCCCCGCACAACATGGGTATGTACGATGAAGAAGAAGAATAGGAACGATTTCGGTCCTCGAGCCTTCGCGGAGTTCCCTGAAGCGTGTCTGAGCGTCCGTGGCAGGTCGGGACCCGGATAACTTTCTCGCCGAAAGCCGGTTGACTTGTTGACTGCGGCCCGGGTTGCCCATCAAAACATAAGCCTGATGAGATAAGATAATCAGCTGAGCGTCAATCCACCGAAACAGGTCGTCTCTCCGTGGCGCATGGCTCATCGCCCAATTTGTGCCAACCGCCTGGACCTGGACTTATGGAATTTGAAACTTGATGGTGGCCTCCGTATTGATATGTATTTGGAGCTGTGGAGTCCAAGGTGAAATTTTCAAGAACCCCTCCATTGGTATTTATTTGCGGATATGTGATCATTCAACAATCGATTTAAAGGGGGCATAGAAAGAGGAGAAGAGGAGGAGCAAGGGGAGTGTGACTGGCCTGCCGGCCTACGTGCATGCAAGTCCGAAAGCTACGTGGGCTCCTAGGCTCTGGGGCACCCAAAGTTCGGTCCGCAAGGGGAGCTGGGCAATGGGCATTTTCGTGACCCACGAATGCGTTTTTTCTCATATGAAACGGCAGTACCTAAGCATTACACAATCTTCATTTATTATCAGCTCGAAAGAAGCCACAGTATTGTTCTTGTGACTGACGATGGTGGGTGGTACGGAACTTGCGATGTAAAGACCCAGAAATTCCGGGCCCCATGTGCGAAAGGTCGGATGGGCACGGTACGGTGAAGTATGTTGTTCTTGGTCTGATGATGGGGAATCATGAAAGCCATGGGCCATGGTTGTGGTCGTTTTTCATTATCGTCTCATGGAGTTGAAGACGGCGTCACCCCTGTGCGATGGCGGAGAAAATGAAGAAAGTTAACTTGCAGGCTGCACATACGCCATCACCCATCACCATCGATAAGTCTCCTACACCGCGATTCTGTAATCGATGGCTTATCCAGAGTTCAAGTTCCAGCACAATTTGAACGCCGATAGCAGCGACGGTCGGAACAACGGATGTTAACTCTCAAGTACCTGATGATGGGTGGTCAGCCTACAGATTATGGCTAGCCGCTGGGTTTTGCTAGAAGGGAACTTTCCGGTATACAGGTCCAAGTCCCAGGATGTATATCCGAATGGGAATAAATTACGAACACATGCGATCATGCCGTTCCCAAAGCGATACTTTCGGAATGACAAAGCCGTAACAAAACGCGGGGAAAGAGACTTTTCCTGGAGAAATCTGGAGAAATAGGACATGTGGATTGCATTAGCCAAAGGTCTTCCAGATTTTCGGGAAGAAGAAGATAGAGGGGTTCATTTGGTGGAATTTATCAACTGCAGAGTACTCCGACCGGCCGAGAATCACCACCACAGCGAACCACACTGGATCGGCAGGCTTCTTTGACGCTCAGGCTGTCGAATGTCACTGACAATCCGTTGGACGTACGTGACATACAATGTGGCTTCGGATAACTAGATATAGAATCGACGCCTGGTAATCAACTATGTTGTCACCGCGGGCTTTGGCTCAGTGTCCTTTCCGCCCATCCCGCCAACGTTCTGCAGGGTTTCAGTGCGTGGCGCTGTAGAGCGTAGTGCGAAACCCGCGAACGTCAGGCACCGACGAATCGCAACGAGCCGCATCTTTTAGCGACTCGCCAACTGGAAAAGGAAATATCGTATTCCTATCTTATCACAATCCCATCACATCACCAACCTCGCCGCAATCATCTGGCCTTGGGCAACCTTGGGTGTGTTTTGTGGTTGCCATCTGGAGTCTCCAGTACTCTGAAAGACCCATTTACTCAGAGTCTGGACCTTTGAGCTTGGTCCTTGAGCTTGAGCTCGAGCAGTAAAAAGGCACATCGGCCTCCGAGCTATTTTGGTACCATCACCCACGATATTCTACCACCTCCCGAATAGGCATGTCTCCGAAATCTTTGACATTTTGTCTTGGATTCGGAGTCGGACTCAGGGGAAGTATATGACCTATTGGTTATTATTTTTAAGTGCACGATCACGCACCCGCGGCTCTATTTTATCCTCACAACAAAGCTCTTCCCAGCGTGCGTACGACATGACGACCCCATTCCGAAAACGCTATGTCCGACGATGGAACGATAAGTCTTGTTCTTTGCCCATGGGAAGAGGTGACGGCAGTGACGAAAGTACAAGTTTGATGCACAAGCGGGGATCTGCAATAATACGTGAAGGAGTGGGTAAAAGAAAGCAGAAACTGAGGTAAGAATTTACGAGACATTAACGGAGAGACAGAGAGCGGAGAGACGGAGCGAAAGTCCGTGTGCTAACTTGACAACAGAAAATGTGTTAACAATTGGGATGCGCCAATGGCCATATATCTCGTTAGCGGTCAACGGCTGATAGTAATTGGAGATGAATATGATGTTAGTACAAGGTAGTTGTAATGCAATTTGAAGATGAAAGCCGGATTCGGGATGAGATAAAGAAAACCAGTCAAGATCAAAATGCACGGCAAAGGCACCCGACTCAATAAGCTCTGGAGCGGGAAAAGAAGTTCAAGAAAAAAAAATGCGATCGATGTTGCTATGGCGGTACATATACACGAGTATGGTATGACTTCATTACAACTCCATTCTTACACACACGAACCAAACATGCCGCTGCGTGGATCAGTCCTAGCCTGGCCCGCCCCCTATGATCCTCCTCGACCCAACATCCGACTGTGAGGTGTTATTGAATGGGTCCTCCTCCAAGAACTTGGCGCGCTCCAGCGGCAGCTGGTAAATAAATATCGTGTCGAAACTAGACTATACCCGTTGTAAAGGCAAGTAGTTGTATGGTATGTCGGTCGAAGATCGAAGAGAAATATGACTGGGATATCGGGTTGTGCGGTCGAAGAGTTGCGAGAGTATTAGGTGTTGGTTGAAGCAGCTTGAGAGCAATTGCAATACGAAGTGATGCGATGATGGTGATGATGAGTGAAAGAAGAAAGACGAATGCTGATGCTATGCAGGTGATGGGATGCGAAGCAATGGGCAGATGCTATCGGAAAAGACAGCTGTCAGTTAAATAGTCAAAGGCGAGAGAGAAGAGTAGTACTCACCATGCAGAACAGGTGTTTACCTGAAAGGGCAGTTGGGCGAGTGAGCCCCGCGCCAGCCGCAGTGGCAGCATTGGGGCGCGCTGTGGAGGACACAGGAAGACTCTGATGAGTCTGAGTGAGAGTGCGAGTGTGCCGAGGTGTTGGACGCGACTGTGTTCGTCGATGAGGACGAGCAGCGAGCGACAGCAAAGACAGCGGAGGTAGAAGCAAAGGCAGCGGCGGAATGCATTGTTGCGTTGGTTGATTGAATTAGCTGGGTGTAGCTGACTTTGTTTGCGGGGGTGGATGGTGAGATGGGAGGAGGAGCATTCGAGGCCGGGCTTTTATGCAAAAATGGAGAATCAGCATTTGGTTGTGAACGAAGACGAGGATGGCTGTTGTGGCGTCCTCGTCCGTCTGCAAGGTCCCGTGGTTCCGTTCCAGGCGTTGATATGACAAACAACAGAGACCCGTCTCTTTTTTCCACCCAGGCCAATCAATCCTCTGCCCGCTTCCCAGTTTGGTTTTCCAGATCCAACTCTGATCAGTTGAGCCAAACCGGCTTGCGAACCAACGCCCTGAGCCAGATCCATCGGGATCGAGATTTCACGCGTTCAACTCGCCCTTGTTCACATCTCTGCACTGCACCTGCACAATGAGGCCAGTCACAGGTCCATCTTCTACAGCCAACACCTTCACCCCCATCTGGGCATCCTATTCTTTAGACACCTCGCTTCGAGTCCTGATGACGTTGACGCCAGCTGATAACATCGTATTTCGACTTTGCTACCACTCAGTTTTGCCCCGTCTCAGAGGTCTCTGACTGGCTTTGAAAATACCTCCTTTCTTCGCAATCTGACGAGCTCGGAGACCTATGGGCCGCCATCTTGCCATTTCAGAGCCAATCGCAAAAAAGGTTGATCAGGCGTGGTGGTTAATTGCAAATTGAAGTACTCTATCGTATTCCCCGTCGGTCAGTTGTACTGGGGGTATTGCTATAGAGTCTTCATATTCTCCCAGCAACTGCCACTGCCAGCTGCTCCAGATAGAATCAAACGGCTGCAGAGCAAGTCTCTCGGAAGTTTGCGATGTCGCTCTGCGGCGTCGATGACAGAAAGGATCCACTATACAGCCATTGTCGCGTCCTGGTGTCGCCTGAAGGGTGTGTAGCCCGACAAGAAAAAAAAGTCAGACCCACAGCCGCCTCATTCCTTTTGGAAAGAAAATGACAACGGCATGGACGTCGCCTGAAGGAACTTTGCGTTGTATTATTTGACTTTCAAAAACTTTGACTGCTCTGGTCCCTCTTTCCAAGGAAACTCAGGCTTGTTGTGGTCGTAATCTATCGTACCTCTGGCATTTCCTCGGCGCTTCCAATCCGCTTACTATGTTGGAAATTTCTCAGTGGCTTCGTAAACATACGGCTAGGGTCGTGTATGCTGTGTACCGGACTTTGCCTTTAAAATATCGTCATTCCGGAATAAATAAGCCCTCTGCCGTCAACCCGAATGAATGCTACGTAGAAAACTATCGGCCTTTCTTCACTGGTAGTCACTGTCAAAAATCTTGAAGTGGTCGATATCAAATATCGTTCTGGATTGTGATCACGTTCACTTCTGTGGCTACGGCTATCACCTCTGCTGTTGAAGACTCCTCAGCACCGGGATGTCAAGAGTATCTGGATCTCAAATACTCAAGAAGGGCGCTCGTTAACTGACGCTCGGGAACTGCGATGGGGACGTGGGTCATTTTCTTGGCTTTTCAATTTAATTGCAGGACCCCAACTTGAAATGTCATCTGTGCAACAATTGGGCACCCCGCGATGCTCGGTGAAGCGATACCGCGAGCCTATGCGGCGCAGCATCCAAGCCTTCTTTGTATAGCTGTATACCACCCCACTACTTATAGGCTCGCGTACTTAAGCGCATAAATATGATTATGGTAAGTTCTGTGCTTCTACCAGCCTATGCAGGAGATCACTGCGCTGGTGGATGAAGCATGAGCGCCCCAACATCCCAGCTGCAGTCCGGATCGTCCGGTGACTATCATGTGGCTATCACAACAGTGTGGAGACAACTTGAAGGGCATAGGACTTCTTATTGAACCGATATCACAACATAGCTGATTGAAATTGCGATTGGTCGCTCTCCCACTATTCCGGCACGCGATTCCTAATATCTCTTACCAACGTTGGATTTGAGGATTAGTGAGCGAGCCTACGGCTACGGCTACGGTCATCTCTTTCTTCGGCATTAAATGGCCTGGATTCTAACACCATTGGCAATTGAAGTCCACTTGAGGTTAAGGGCCCTACCAACCAAAGTCCTTTACGTAAATGCACTGCTGCAGCTGACAGCCGCAGATATACATATCTTAGACAGCTGTGGACATATCCCCAAACAAGCTTCACCGGCTTAAATGTGAACCCCAGGCGGCAGGTCCACTGACAAGCACTGAACGTTCAGATGTACGGGCCCACCCACTCTCATTCCCCGATAGAACGTTCTAATTCTCATGTTCGACGACGACAGGCACGACATATCTTATCAGAGTCATATACTAGGCAGTGATAGGTGATGTGGATGAAGCTGAAGCTGAATGCACAAGCCGGAAGGGGGCATTTCATATGCTGTATTATCTTCCTGACCATACGTCAACTAGATCATGATCATGTATATGCTGACACTGTTTTTACTTGACTGAATCGAGTTGCGAAATCGTACCGCGCTGAATTGATATTTAGAAGCCCCCAGGCCTTGTAGATCTAAGAATGGGCGTTCAATAAGAGACCGGACACATCAAAGACGAAGCTTTATACGCCCACATCTCCTCCTTCAATCACGTCGGCCTCACACGGTATCACCACGTACCGACTACAATGATCTCATCCCGTACTTATTGGACCGGTGCCGGAAGGATGTTGAATGTTTTTGGGGTGCGTAGATCATCACCTTGCATCATGCTCGGTTTACTCACTAATATGGAATCCAGACCCGGACGCGCTTCTGTCTAGACACGGCACGGTAGGTGTATAGGCGCCGGGGGACCACATGCATATACTTAGATTGAAGTCAGGATTCTAAGGAAGGAGCGAACCTACAATTCCCCTATCTGAGTAGTAGCACCGCGACGCGTCGTTCGATGCCTAATGTAGATGCTTCGAATTCTTTCTATCATCCATCACCAAACTTGAAACTATTTGCCGATGTAACAACTATCTACTCTATTTCCCCTTGGTATTTTTATCTCAACCGCAGTTCTGGTTTCTCGTCGGTACGTTATTACTCTACTGGGGTGATATTCAGTATGTGACCTGCATACCTACAGGACCGATTCCTGTCGATCTGCATCCGGCGGCCGATTCCCTGCACAGTATCTTCTCTTCAAGCCTGAGAGCGCAAGTCATATTTTTGCCCGAAACAACCCTCCAATATCTATGTACTAACTTGAATAATCCTACCCGAAGGTGCGCTACACCGCCCCATAGGCGCCGAACTTCCTCTGCTCCTGTCGGCTAGCTTGGACCGAGGCGCAGCAAGATAGGCACTTTTATTTTATTTTATCTTCCTTTGATGCAACTCCGCCCTTCCAAGCTCGGAAGAAAGAACAGTACTGTTCTTCTTTGACGCCCAAAGGGAATGTTCATTTACAGGGACACACGTCACTTGGCTGAGTTGGAACTTAGTGTGGGTGTAGAAGTCCTCAGTGGTAGGCACTAAGCCTCCGAGCTCCCCCCGACTCCAGATGTATACCGACTCAATATCGAACTCAAAACTCCGACAACAAACACCTCTTGCATAGTTCCCCATTGCACCGCGAAAATCGCCTGGAGGAGTCCGAAACAATTCAGGCGTGGTTTGAACTTTATCAGCTTGACATGGACATTGACATGTCCAAGGGGGGCGGTTTGGCGGTGTCGGAACGAGAGTGAATTGGGAGGGGTTTGAAAATTCTATCCTATCTATTGCAATATGTCAAAGGTGGGCAGCCCTTGAAAAACGTCGGAGGAAGATGGTAAGGTTTCAGGAGTCGAGTAGGGATTGCTACTAGCGACAGTTCGAAGACGGGTGATTCGGACCATGCCGCACAGTCAATATTTCAATACTCGCGTCATTCCATGAAAGAGAGCAAGCTCATGTTTGAAGATGTGAAGGGCCGTCTGGCAAAGAAAACTATGGAAAGACATTGCCGAATGTAATGTCCTGAACTCGATCGAAAACCTATTCTATGGTAGCTCTTTGATGAGCGGCCAAAAGATGTGATACGATCAAAGGGCCAGCTCGGAGCCGGCTCTTTTGCGAATCACACATATGTTCCTTGAGGAGGTTTGCTTCCGCTCAGTCCGTTCCTCTTTTTGTCCCTCGATTCGGCGTCATATTCGTCATGATCAAGGAAACATATCTGAGCTGAGTCAAGTTGACCTAACCTTTCATGATCAAGATCAAAATTTAGCAATGCCGCCTCACGCACCCTTGAAAGCTTGCTTTCAGGTCCATATTCGTGAGGTTCGGCAACCATGTCTATTGTCTCGCTTACTAGCTCGCTTAGCACACACCGTCGTATTTGCCTCCCCAAAAGGAAACTCTAATGCAACCCGGACCTTCAACCCGGTGATTATGGGCTCTGGGTTGCGTAGAGTCTAGAAATTGTTTCCAAAAAAACATGGACACGGCAGGTACGGAACGAGTAGTTTATAGACCGAGACCTTAACTGCTTACTCCGAATGCTAATACAAAGAAAAATTTGAACATTTGTGTGGCGTCATAGTCGCTTAAGGTTAGCCGAAATCTCGTCCTGCGGTCATCGTGGACCTGCGTGGACCTGACTTGAGACGGGCGGGGCGCTGATGCAGGCATCAGTGACTTCTTTGAAAAAATGGAACCAGAGCATAATTTTACATCGCTACCCGGTACCTTTACTCCGACGCATTCGGGATATGAGGGGGGCTCAAGAAAAACGTTGCACGCTCGTGTAAGGTCGCAGGCGCCTCTTCTAATTCTGGCTCCAAATGTCCAGATGTGTACAACAGTGCACAGTGAAAGCAGATGCCGGTTATTATAATCATTTTACGGCATGATTACGACCTGGACAAGTTTATCGTCTTTTTCATGAAAGGCTATACGATGTCGTACTGATATGCACTGACTTTTCACAGCCGAAAACCTCAGGTGCACACCTTCAAAATCACTAGCCCCCATATGGGTACTTGGAAATAGAAACAATTTGGAGCAAACGCCTTGCGGCGCACGAGCGCTAATTGCCTTGCCGAGAATAAAATCTGGAAACTGTAGGTCGTCAAACACACGCCAAACGCCAGGATTCTTCAATGTAACTAAATATGATAAAGGGAGCCCATAACTTCAGATAAAAATATCCTCTTACTGAGTTGCTCTTGTTTCCGAAGTATCAAAATAAACTTATATCCTCTGTTCTTCCGGTGAGATGAAATCCATCAAAGCTTCGGCCTTTACGGACGTATGCGCGTCTCAACGAAGAAACTTTGGTGGGAAGTTGAGGTAGACTCGTCCTCGAGGGTACACTGTCAATCTCGAAAGTTCTCGTGACCGATCGAGCAACTGACAGACCACGCGCGTGACGAAATACTACCGACATCTGTACTTAGATTGCGATCAAGACCGGTGGAGAAGTAGAGTAACAACGAAGCTAAAACCCGTGTTCATCGTAAACGCCTAGAACACAGGGTATTAAGATAACGCAAGGCCGAGTTAGGTTGCGGTTGAACTTTCGATCCCTACTTATCAAAAACGAGGACTTACGAAAGTAGTATGCACAGCCGAACCTGATGCGCAGTGATGAGACGGACGGCACGACAACCGGTTGTAAGTTAAGGAAGTAGGACGCACCGTAGCTCTATTCGAGAGAAGGCAGATCCAACCTCAAAGTGTGGGAAGAGCAGCCGATATTCCGAGAACACTCGTCCATGGGACTTTGCACTTTGTGATCGTCGATTGATGACTACCCCAAACTCTCCATGTGAGGTCCACATTCTACCAATACGGTGGGCACATTGAGGCATTTTCGTTTAGGAACATGAGAGGGTTGCAAACCTGATCCATGACTATCAATGAAATCGTGGCTTTCATATCAACTCGCATGGCTGGCCCTGATATCTTTCTATTGTCCTGATGGATATTTCCCGAGCTCGAGAATGCATGATTGCACCGAGAGGAAATGTAGGTGAAGAGAGGTCTAGGGCTTGCCGACAAGCGATTAAGTGGTCAGGGTATCTTTGAATAAGGAAGCAACCTGGAAGACAAGCCCATATATTTGATTCATAGGCTGTCAGGAAAATGCCGGGTGCAATGTGTACTCATTCAAATGCAGGTTTGCATATGATAGACATCGTTGCAATGTTCTTTCTGGGCGGGGAAGGGTTCAGTTGGACGAGCATGCAGGGAATCTCGAGGCTGACCGAGCTCGATGTCACTATATTCACCGGCTTGAATGTCCGTACCTTGCCTTCAATCCTTGGGCTCACGACAAGCCTAGCAATAGGTGAGACTCCCTTTGAAGGAGCACCTGTTATCTGGGGACACAGAAGTCTGCGGGACCTGGACCGGTATCGCCAGTAGGCGGATAACGTCATCACATCCACCACTAATTCCTTGTCTGAAGACCGGTCTCCAGTACGACATGACAAGTCGTCCATTTCCAGGATCGGTAGGTCCTTGAAACAGAACAAAAAATTGTTGCGAGAGCCATAGAACTGCGATAGCACTCTAACGAGAGTATCTGTCCTCCAATTTAGCCAGGAATTTGGATGAAATAACGATACACAAGATCGTCATTCTTATAAATAGGCGCCTGTAAATTGTGTCCTTATTAGACGTTCGTCAAATGAAGACTCCAAACACCAGCCGGTGGGGTAAGAAGGCCATTCATCGCCTGACGAAGTTCACCTGCGCGCAGGTGGTAAAGTTATGCCTATCGGCGAACATTTGAGCCACCACCTTCGGAGGTAATGGAACTGCCATACAGAAAGCAATAAACCTTGACTGCTTCGGTGAGTTCCAGGTTGGAGAGATGCTGAGAAAACCAACACGACGAAATGGAGTGTATCCCGAGTGCCTGCGCCGCAGGTCTTTACTTCGTTTCCGTCTCGGCTTTTGGAGTACGTCCAGAAGGCTTGCTCTGTTGGCATTATACCCATTTAAAGCATTGTAGATCCATCAGTGCCTTACACGCAAGAACCATCAAGAAAGCTGCTCTGTAGAAGTCATGTTTCGCCTGTAGTCGCCTCGCTTGAAGCAGATGGAGAAGGTTTTTCTCAAGAATCCTCCGTTCCGCTCGTTCCATTGCTTTCCCTAGGTAATCGGGTCCTAATCAACGGCGACGAAAAAGGTACAGCTAAGCCCACCAATGAGACGACTTCCGCCATGTGAATTTCCACTGAGGGTTGACCCTTCAGCGGAGAGAATGTGGACAGATGTCCAACAATGCTCAGCAGGCTTCAGAATTTTGGTGTCTAGACGGTAAAGACAGTGGCATATGGTACGATAGTGCCAGAAGAGGGTGGTAGCAGTCCACGACCGATGGTGCAAGTCAGGTCAGACTCATCCATGTCAGAAGGAAAAGATCAAGTCTGTCCGCATTTCCAGGAGAAGATGCCACGGATGGGTATAGCAGATCCAGAGTCCTCATCCTTTGATTCGAGAGCCCATGATGGGCTTTGAAGCCTCGATTGTAAGCATCGAGGTGAAGTGGCTGGTTAGAAAGCCCCTAGAATTTGATACTCTATTGACTGCCTCGTGGTTTCCCTTTGGCGTCTGGTGATAGCTTTATGGTGTATGTGGTTCAAGACAAGTTGAAGTTCGGTGGCAGACTGAGAATGGTTCTCTGAGATGCGCATATCACGTGCGCCGTCTCGAAAGCGCCGCCCCTGTCTTTCCCAAGATCCTAAGTCACAAGTGCTTGTCAATTGACAGTTCAAACCAACTTGTTTTCGTCTGAACCAGATGCCTCTTTTAATTTGATCTCGAACCCCACGTTGTTGATGCTCCTCTTCAGGTGGTGGTTGCTGATCCGTTCTGCATTTCTATCATTTTCGAATATCATCCATGTCAGAATATTTGAATGCCGGTGCACGCGACGAAAGCCAAAATTTGAACCTCTTTAGGTCAGACACATTTTTCTTTGAAGTGGATTGATTCTTGGACTTCACAAATTCGTATGGAAGAAATTACTGGAAAAGTGGAGCTGGCGCCCGTGTTGCTAGTCTGCAACCCATAAATTAAAATTCATTGCCCGTCATAGCGCTTGAATATAAGCCTGCACGGCCCTTGGGTGTTGAAGCTTGACGTTTAACGCTCAAAAACGTTGATACAATATTTTATCTGTGATCAGTCGTGAGCGCTTCTAGTGATCATAGCCTGTTGCTACTGGACTTTGGCGAAGCAGTCCAACATCCACCCAACAAAGGCACTCAGTGTGTTATTTGTAGCTTCCAACGAGCCAACATCAAAAGAAAAGTTGCTGAGTAACGACCACACGAAACTCTCCAACAAAACTCGATCAAGCTTATATAAAAGGAAAATTTTACCAACTGGAGGCTAAGAGGAAATATATACCGGCTGAGCAGTACCACACCAGACGGGGAACTTTCACAGGCGGCTGTGATCCCAGACACCTCAATGTCAGAGATCTTCGCTAAATTCAAAATGGATGATCTGCAGGAACCGAAAGGGTGAGGTACATAGGCATCTAGATTAAATTTGTTGGTAAGTTGGCATAACCGCTGGTTGATTGTCTCTCTGGAAACGACTCCATCGTGAAACCGAACAACCATGCCTTCTAAATTTCCTCTACACCATATCTACTCACATGCATCGAGCTCCAAGTTCTAACCCAAGGCGTCTGCATTTTCTCGTTCATTTAGGACCATTGTCGACCTCACCTCAAATTGGGTCTAATTGATCTTGTGCAACTGCCCTAGGAGTCTCATCCCAGTTTAAAAACCGCTTAGCCATCTATTTTGACACCCGCAGTTTAGTATTGAAGAGGAGCGGAAGCATGCCATGGGATGTCACTCGGCAGACGAAATTCTTCTCCATTCTTGAACAATAAACCAGAGCGTTTTGGTTTGGTGAACCACGGAGCGGTTTATCTCTCGTTTCGCGCCGTACCGTCATCGATGCTTGTTTTTCAATCTCCGTGGCGCTTATGAGTACGGGACGGATCATCAACTCCCTCGCACTTCATAGAGTGCGGAGAAAGCCTGGGGAGGGGAACGGGTTTTTTCCACTTCACATCGACGTGCGCAGAAGATAACAGTCGCATGGTTCAGCGATAGGAAAAGACTCGGAACTCTTGTAAACGTGTCCAGCCCTTTCGCCTCACTGGTGACTGGGAGCTTATTCATTCGCAATATACGGAATCACCCCCGGTCGAAAGTGCTGCCTGGTATCGGAAGCTTCCTTCCTACACGAATTCCAAAGGATGTTGGTCGTTCTGGCTCACTAGCACCTCCACGTCTGCTAAACCCTGATCCTTGAACTCTTTTGCTTGAAGCTCGTGGCGCAATTTGGCAGCAAGCGTAGGCAGATATCCCCGTTCGGTATTGGTATGGCCACCTTCGTGTTGTCGTATATGGTGTAAGAATATAATAGTGATATAAATATTGGGCGAGGACTCACATAGGATGATGTGCTTCCCAGCTGCAACGGCAGCGAGAACCTCATGCTGTGGGCATTAACATGAGTTTATTTAATGACTGTAGGAAACGCGTCCATACATGTGCCATCTCGCCTGTGAAGTATACGTCTGCATCCTTACCCAGCAACATGGACCCGCCGGACCCAGCGCATATGGCGATAGAACGGACAAGCGTCGATCGAGAATCATGAGGAGAAGGATATCCGACCTGAACTACGGCCAGGAACGGCAATCAGTGAATGAAAATACGGCCAGAGAATGAACAAACTTTGAGGAAGCTTGAGGTGTGCTTTAACTCTCTTCTCCAGAACATCCATGGTTATCGGTTCTTTCAAAGTGACGAGCCTGCCTTCTGCTCCCTCGCTTACACCACTGGTAGCGTCCAGCTTCTCGCGGACGAGTGCTCGTATTTCGCCATCATCCTTTCCATTCATCAAACCTTCCGCCAACCAATCATTAATCCCTCCCCATACAGAGTCTAGTGCTGTATGCGGGCTGTAGACAGAGACACCACGAGCCGCGCATTGGAGAAGTGAAGCTTGAAGCGGGTTGGACAACGTGAAGGACGATATTGGCTTGAAGAGAGTTGGATGATAGGCCACAATAACCGAGGCGTCCTTCGCGAGAGATTCGTTCAGGACTGACGTGGTCAAACTGTTTGGACTAGCTCAACGAGCAAGTCGCGCAAAGAACACAATTCATACTCAATCGTCAGAAGAATCTTGTTTCCCCCTTTCTTCTGTATGGGTGATTCTAATATAGGTCAGAATACCGGTTCGAGCGAGAATGACATATCACATACCCAATAGTAGTCCTACCTAGGAAGTTACGAGTGAGGTACAAGAAGTGATCACAATATAAGACAAACATTATCCCATTTTTCCGCCAGCCTGAGCGGTGCAATACGCTCCATAGCCTTGCAAACAGATTTGAGCACGATATTAGACATTATTGTGGATTTTGGTATCTTCCTGAAGAGAAAATCAATGCCACAGATCGTGGTTGAGATCAAGTGAGCCCAAGTCACGGGACCGCTATTGAACGCGTCAAGATATCGCGTTTCCACAATTAGGGGCTACGGGCCAATTTTCGAAGGCAATCACCCTCTGCACCAATTAGTCGCCGCAAATGAGAGATGGTGTCATTATAATTACGAAATTTATATATATTCACTGTAACACATAAATCAAACTCGCGTGATGAAAGGTCAGGCCGGTCAGGTCTCACAGCTCCGCACGAAATGGCTTCCCAATGTCGTTTGTTACCTGCCACTTGGATCTGGTGGCTATTTGGGCGCAAAAGGAAACCAGTTTCTTGTGTTATTCAATATACTAATTTTTTGTCTATACGATTATTCACTCGCTGACCTTGTTCGCAAGAAAATAAAAGGCTACTTCGCTTGGACTTTCCTCCAAATTGATGTAAACCCTGAACATGCTGAGGCAAATAACAGATCAAGGCAAACGTCATTCATACTTTAAGACCTCTCAAATTTTGAGCTGGTTTGTAGCGTATGTGCAGAGCTCCGACCGAAGAAAGCTTAGTGGCCATCGTGTTGTGATTGAACTAGCTTCGAGAGTGCCAGCAGCATGTCTGAACACCCTGAAAACGTCGCGAGATTCTCTTGATCTTATACACATAGATGTGGACACTATGTAACAGTGATGCTCAACGGGTTGCCCGCGTTCTTCGCGTATAATTGAAGTTCCGGGACTCCGACCTATAATCTCTTTAAAGATGAGGTCTAGAACATAAATGACTCCTAAGGTTATAGAACAGAGGGAATGAGCACCATCCAAACCTTTGAGAATGCACAATTCACAACGTCTGGCAGCAAATAGATTCGTTGAAACCCGATAAAACACTCCCGAGCTTCCGGTACATGCAACCTGTTTAAGTTACCTCCAATTCAGTGAGGCCGCCTATGGCCCTATTGCATCCGCAAGGGAGACACATTAGTCAAGTCCATGGAATCGAAGCCATGAATTGGCGCAATAGAGGACCAACGTTTGCCGCATGCTGGCAATATATGTGCAAGAGTAGCCGAGGAAGTCTCAGATGGGGCCATGGACCGACTGGATACTTCTAGATTTGGTAGAGGAAATGCTCACTCCCGCAGTACGACCCATTAGTACGGTACTACTTACGTCGACTATGCGTAACTATGCGGGGTTCGCGGGAGGTGTATACTACAACGCGTACCCTGTGGGTCCAATATTAAGCGCCTGCTCGTCCGATATTTAAGAACGGCTAGCTTTTGTCGGAAGTGTGTCGGTTTCCAATGGGAGTTCTAAGTTTAAGGATGACCCCAGATGTTCTTCATTGCTCGACATCCATGCGCATTCCAAAAGCGCAACAAATCTAAGGACACCGGCCATTAGGATGAACGTCGGACGCGAACAACGCAGGATGTCGATCACAGCACAAGGCCCGGACATGGAACGGCTCCCAGAACCCTGGCAAGAAATGTATGGTGTGATAAAGCACCTTTGTTGGGCCGCATGTCCTCGATAGAACCAGCAATCTGTCGAAAGCTTGTTGGACAATGTGGTGTGCATCGGTCGAGTAAAATGCGAAGGGCAACTGAAAACAAATACATGGATCGTTATCAAATTGAGAATACAAGCAATGTATGTTGCAGTACAGCAATTGAATCATGGCCACAATACACTCACATCTCCGGAAACGAAGTGATAGAAGAAGCGTCTAGAAAAATGCGTCTCAAAAGAGGCAATATTCAAGGGTTTCAAGTGTGACTGTAATCTGCTGAACCGGTCGCTCAAGTTGAGCTTACAACCAGTCAATCTCTGGACACCAAAGTTGGTTCTTAAGGGTATTGGGCAAGGACGCACCACTTAAACATGATGTCTCCGGGAAAATCCCGATAGTAGCTTCCGACTCTACCATACACTCTATCAGATGTCAGATGTCAGTACAGGAGGCAGAACGAACCCTGCAGAATACGATATTCTTGACGACGTGGGTCGGATAGATAACTCCAAGTGGGTGGTAAAGCCAAATTCATCAGCCGTATGGGTCGGCTGCTTGTCGTTATGAAAAACAGAGCCTGGAACAAAGCCTCGATGTAAACAAATCCGCGGAGTCAACCATAAGACGTGTCATATCCTCGACGGTTTAGGATCTGAAATAAATCTGGGGTGCATCAACGCTACCCCAAGGGTTAGAACGGTAAGTAATCTTACTCACCGTGCGGTTCAACTGTCCTAGGGGTGTCACTTGGAACTGGCATATGTGAACAAGAATGTATGCATTTATAAAATATTTCATATTTTCTATGGCCCTATCTATCAACCTCACTAAAGGAACGACAGTCAGAACCAGAGCATGAGGTGAAAATGGTATCATCACATACCCAAATACAAGATCCTAAAGGGAGTAGAATATATTCGGTTAACAGTTGAAGAATATAGACTAGGGAATGACATACCATGGTACCAATGATGGCAACTGCATCTGCAAGCATGTGCTGGAGATAGAAAGTGAGATGTTAGTGAACGAAAGAGTCTAAGTCAATCTGAAATAGCTGACGTCTTTCGAAGGGAATTAGCCATTATCGGTTCAAAAAGAAATATGAACATACGTCTCATCATAAAGTCCGAGCCAGCAAGATGTGCAAAGCCAGGAGCACGGATACTGCATCGGTACGGTCGGTTAGTACCATCGCTGTAATGGAAGAGTATCAATAACTATAGCAAGCAGGGTTAATGGTGTACATACGAGACAAGGTAAACGGCCATTTCTCCTTTAGGTGCTTCAATGGCGCTGTAGGTTTCGCCAGGTGGGACGGAGTAGCCTTCACTGAAGATCTGTAACGAGCTCAGACGATGTCCTCAGAATAAATGAGAACGCCTGAAATACCTTGAAGTGGTGGATGAGAGACTCCATGCTCTCTTTCATCATAGCGCGAGGAGGGGGAACAAGTTTATGGTCATCAACCTTGACTGCGCCAGTAGGCATCTTGTTCAAGCATTGGCTGATGATACGCAAGCTTTCTCGCATCTCTTGAACACGGCACAGGTAGCGGTCGTAGCAATCACCGTTCTTGCCGACAGGGATGTCGAACTCAACCTACGAGGGCATGTATTAAATACCAGGCAGTTGAGAGTAGAGCAGACCTCACCTCGGCATACTTGTCATATGGTGCAACCTTCCGTAAGTCCCAAGCGATGCCGCTACCACGAAGCATGACACCACTGAAACTGTAGTCCAGGGCTTGCTTTGCGGTCACTGGGCCGATACCTATCGTTCGTTCCTTCCAGATACGATTTCCGGTGACAACCTCCTCAATTTCGTCGATTCTACTGGAGAATTGAGTAGCCCATTTGAAGATATCCTCAAGTAGGCCATGTGGAAGATCGAAGGCGACACCACCAGGTCTAACATAGGCGGCATGAAGACGAGCCCCAGAGACGCGTTCGTAGAACTCCATGAGCTTCTCGCGCTCTTCGAACCCCCAGAGGAAAGGAGTAAGACCTCCAACATCCATGACATGAGTCAAGACAGCCATGAGATCTAATAAACACTGGTGAACACTCTTGTAACTGTCGAATTGAGGTGCACATACGATTCAGGATACGGGTAATTTCTCCAAACATGGTTCGAATCCACTGCGCTCGGTCAGGAACTTGGATATTGAGAAGCTTTTCCACAGCAAGGGAATAACACAATTCGTTTGTCACTGCAAGGGTCTAGTCAGCATAAACATAAGTAGTTGGGGTCCAACACGCACTCATTGACACATAGTCAAGACGATCGAAGTATGGCAAAGCTTGAATATATGTCTTGTATTCAATGAGTTTCTCTGTTCCGCGATGAAGTAGACCAATGTGCTTCAGGTACCATGAGCGCTGGGGTAACGTTGTATCCATCAATACTCACAGGATCTGCACGCAAAATTTCCTCTCCGTTCAGCTCGAGTATCATTCTGAGCACGCCATGAGCAGCTGGATGCTGAGGACTGTCCAAAATTCAGAATTTCGGGATATGCATCACCTCAAACTCATAGCTCACCCGAAGTTGACTGAAACTGAGGGTAAGCTTCGTCACAGAGAAAGGTGAACTACTAACCAGTGAAATGCCTCATCTTTGAATCATCTTGAGGCCCAGTGAGAATTTCGTGAGCAGTCATTCCATGGAGGTCCTCTACGGTGTGGTAGTCAAACCCGGTTTTTTCTATTGGTGTTCGTTCAAGGACTGGGTCCGCTTGCCGCACCACAGAGGACGTAGCAAGACTGCGAGAAAGCAGCCTTGAACTTGGTGTCGTCGTCCTTCTTGCCAGCGAACGCAACAAAGCGGAAGCCATAGTCGTCGTTGAAGATAATGTTGGGACCGCTCGTTGAACACCGGATGTTGGCGGGAACGAGCGTGACAAATGTGCGTGATAATTACCACACCTCCGTGACCCTCTCATGTTGTGACAGACTCGCTACTTTCCACACCCAAGATGTCCGGCCGACCTTCACGACGAAGAGGACTATTAGCGCTATTCTTCTCCATATCTCTTCTTGGACATGGTGTTTTTGCGGAAGAGAAACCATGCACGGTTCATGCCAATGGTAAATACTACGACCTGAACCCTCTCAAAGCTAGGTGTGCATGTCTCCTTGCACTGCAATCTGGCACAGTATTAACACTAAGAATTGTCTAGCAAAGACTACGAAATCAAGACACCTACTGGCCAAACTCTATCTCTTAATGTCTGTCAAAACGTCAAGTCCGATATGTTTGGTTTCAAGGACGGACAAGCCTCTGATGTTGGAGGGTTTGTCCGACGTGGCCACGGTGATTTCTCAATTGGGTGAGCGCGTTTTCCGTGACAAACAAATGTTGCCAGTGACCAGTCCCTAACGGTATCCCGTTTATTTTATTACAGGAAGTTGAACACTTCTTTGAGTGTCTTTAACGAGAGACCAAGATATACCATGTCGGACGGGTCGCGTTGTAAACTCAAAGCCGGAGAGCAGGCAGGAGACATCAGGGCGTCAACTCTAGTGGAATTCGTCTGCGATACGTCCATTTTTGCAACAGGCGCCCCTCAGCTTCTCGCACAACTACCCCCAGGAGACGAGGAATCGGCCTGCGCTTTCGTAATTGAGTGGAGGACTCCAGTTCGTACCCTGATTTCTTCCTGAACCCAGCTATCTGAACTGTTGATTTGTAAAAAACAGTACGCTTGCGCGACCTCCGAAAGCGGGGGGTTTTGGAGTTTTATTGGGACTCTCGCCGTGGTGTCCGTTCAATCTCTTCTTTTGCATTTTGATTCATAAATCTCAAGTCTTCAATAGATCCCTGGTCCTTCTCCTTACCTACACCATCCTGGGCGTATTATACAATCGCTTTGTTCTTGACCTCCGTGGATATGACCAAATCCCTCAGTTCTCCTTTGAGAGCATGAAATACCATGGCATGGAGGCATATGAGTGGACGAGAGATATGATTGGCATCATGGTCCTCAACCTCGGAAGCCGGGACAGTGGAGGAGGATATAGCGGCCCAAGCTCCGGTAACCCTCAAACACCCAATCCCGTCAGCCACCAAGCTCAATTCTCCGGCTTTGGAGGCTCGGAGGACGTCGAATCCGGCATGGGTGTAGGCAATGGAGGCTTTATACGCCCTCAGCCTGGAAAAAATCGAGCTGCTGCTTTCCAACGTCATGAAACCAACCCAGTTTCTCATCAATCCCAAGTTGCTCAGTCATTGTCGTTTTCTGCACCCCTGCCGCCACAATCAATGTCGCCTCATCCTCAGGATGCATCTTCCACCCGCGGACCTGTAGCCGAATCTCGTAGTTCTACAAAGGATGAGCGCGAGTTTATGCTTGGGGATGACGAAGACGCTGAAGAGCTCGTAGACGTCAAGCCGCCTCCAGTGCCTACAGAGCAGCTGACAATCGGACCTGTAACCCCCACGGTTCCTTCGACTGCGGATGTGCCAAATCCAGGTAGTGCGGGTTCTGCTGCTGTTGCGAGGGGTAGAGACCTGGGCGAAGGAGAAACGACGTATCTGTAATTCCAGGATTTGTTATTCTGCTTTCGATACTGGTTATTTAATCTATTATACGACTCAAATGCTGCTCTTACTCTCGGCGTGCTTTAAGGCTTGCCTCCTACACGCTGGGCTTTCTACGATGATATCTATTGGACGACTGGGAGCTCTTGACCACTTACATTTGACATGCTTGATGACTCGATCGCTTATCTGACATTCGGATCTCTCTGTATATCTATGATGTTGGGCAATCCTAATCTTCAAGGGACGCTTCGCAACTGGGTAACGACTTGCCTATTGTGGCGAACAGGCGTTTTGCTACCAGAAGACCTTTCCAAGTACGAGAAATAGTAAGTTCACTTAGTGGGTACCTGTCCAACGTAACTTCCCCGCATAATTGAATAGTGCCCTTGATGGCCCGCCAAACAAATCTGCGGAAGTACAGCTGTACCGATGGTATGTAAACTATACATAACGCGAAGCAGCGCCCAATTACCACAAAGTTTATTACGACTATTCAATGTCAGACTCAAAACAAAAGAGATTAAACGCAGACAAACGCTTCCCATTGGCCAGCTTTATCAACAAATCTTGGCCGATAG